>Ga0268262_10001370_pt1 | contig 30362 bp, 27 predicted proteins | sample TergutNc150P3_FD_190354 | JGI IMG/M metagenome (GOLD analysis project Ga0268262, IMG submission 190354) | Nasutitermes corniger P3 segment gut microbial community from laboratory colony in Florida, USA - Nc150 P3 (SPAdes) (version 2) | ecosystem: Host-associated > Arthropoda: Insects >... | reverse complement strand
AGCCACCCTTGCTCAGGAGAAAGGTTCATTCACCGACCCCAGAGACAAGAAAAAGTATAAAACCGTCAAAATCGGCGAGCAGGTTTGGATGGCAGAAAACTTGAACTTCAACGCCAAAGGCAGTAAGTGTTATGGCGAAGACGGGAGGACCGCTGCTGTCAACGGCTTTGTTACTTTATCAAAGGCTCAAATACAAGCCAACTGCACTAAATATGGTAGGCTATATAGTTGGGAAACGGCTAAAAAAGCCTGCCCTACGGGTTGGCATTTGCCTTTCAACGCAGAGTGGAAAAAACTATTCATCTTTGCGGATAGCACCTATACAGAAAGAAGAAATACAGCAGGCAATCATTTAAAAGCTAAAAGCGGTTGGGATAAAGTAAACGATGAAAAATATGGCAATGGAACGGACAAATTCGGTTTTTCCGCCCTACCTGGCGGCTACTTCAGTTTTAGAGGTGTTGGTATGGGTGATAAAATTTTCTACGATGTCGGCAGCCAAGGCAACTGGTTGAGTGCCACAGAAATATTAGACAAGCAAAAAATGGTCTATGGATCTAGGGCTAATATTAGAGGAGACGATGATGCTACACAGTTATATGGGACCTCTGATAATGACCTATATAGCGTCCGTTGCATTCAGGGCGATGGAGAAGAAGCGGCAAAGATAGATGCGGAAGAAAAGGCAGCAAAAGAAAAAGCGGAAGAAGAAGCAAAAGCAGCAAAGGATAAAGCAGAAGCGGAAGTAGCAGCAAAAGCAAAAGCCGAAACCGAAGCCTATGTAAAAGCCAATGGCGGAACATTCACCGACACAAGGGATAAGAAAATCTACAAAACCATCAAAATCAACGGACAGGTTTGGCTGGCAGAGAATTTGAACTATGCCGCCGAAAATACCAAATGCTACGATGACAAACCCGAAAACTGCACAAAATACGGCAAACTATACAACTGGGAAACGGCAAAGAAATCCTGCCCTGCGGGTTGGCATTTACCCCAAAATGCAGAATGGGACAAACTATACCGTTCCGCAGACGGTACAAGCGGAACAGAAAGCCCTTATAAAAGGAGTTATACGGCTGGCAAATTCCTTAAATCTGCTAACGGGTGGGACGGTACAGATAAGTTCGGCTTTTCCGCCCTGCCGGGCGGTAGTTTTTTAGGAGGTACATTCAAAGATGTCGGGCAGTCAGGCTCCTGGTTGGATGCAAGTGGATACAATAATTATGGCAAAATCAAACCCTACTATCGTACTATGAGGTTGGGTGGTGCTGCTGAATCCTTTGCCGCTGATGATAAAGATATGTTTAGTGTTCGTTGTATCAAAGATTAAATTCCCTTAGTCATCGCCCAGCGAACAGACATTCGCTGGGAGTTTCTTTGCCCAGCTTGCAGAGGCAGATATTTACTATATTCTATATTATGCAATCTAGTTTAGTCCAAATACGAGTAGAACCAACCCTTAAACAAAAGGCAGATGCTCTTTTTCGGAGCATAGGCTTAGACACAACGGCAGCAATTCGCTTATTTTTTATGCAATCTCTGCTAAGAGGAACCATACCTTTTGAAATAATGTCAAATAAAAATGAAGTTAAACCGAGAAAAGGTTGGGCAGAAGCATTTTCAAAAACAAAAAAGAAAGAGCAAATGCTAATACCAGAAACAATAGACAGCAATGACTTCAAATGGGAATGGTGAAAAACGAGAATAAAAGTCCATTTTCAAAATAAGGACGGTTGGATTGTTTTAGCATTTAGGGCGACCGCAAGGGTCGCCCCTACAATTTTGGATACATTCTTTTTTGATGCCAAACCAATTTTATCTCGGCATACAATTTTCCATTTTTATCTTTCTTTGCTTGGAACAAAATAAAATATGACTTCACATTATATCTCTTATATGCAGGCTTCGGTTCGTAAATGTGCCCTATACTAGGATTATTCTCAATTTTTTCAATAGCCTTGAAAATAGAACGCAACCAACTCTGTGCTCCTTGCAAAGTTTCCTCACCTATATATTCCGCTATTTTGAATATTTGATTTTGAGCTCGTTTAGAAATCACAACTCAAACCCAAATTTACGCTCAATGGAAGTCTTTAATTCGCCAAGTGTAACAACATCGCCAATGGCAAAATCAAATTCGCTAAGAGCGAGTTCTTTTTCTATCTCTTTTTCCTCAATTTCTTTTTCCAACCTTTCTACTTCTGCATACGCCTCTCTAGCTTTTGCTCTAATTTTCGGCTTCTCTAAAACAGCAACAGACATAAATTTACCTTTTTCAAGTTACACAAGCATAATATAGAAATTTCAAAAGCTACCAGCAACAGGTCGTCTGTATTATTCTGTAAATTCTGCGAACTTCGTCCTAATAATTTTCTATCTTAACCCATTATGTCGTATTCCCCAGTTATAGGCCTAGAGATACATTGCCAGCTTGCAACCAAAACAAAACTTTTTTGCGGCTGCAAGATAGAGGTCAACACAGAGCCTAACAAGCACGTTTGCCCTGTGTGCCTTGGGTTCCCAGGTGCTTTGCCCATTCCAAACAAAGAGGCTGTGAACTTGGCAATAAAGCTAGGGCTTGCGCTTAACTGCGAAATAGACAGCCGCGCCCTATGGACACGCAAAAATTATTTTTACCCCGATTTGCCAAAGGGCTACCAAATAACGCAAACCGGAGGAATTCCAGTTTACGACCATCCTGTTTGCAAAAAGGGTTATATTGAGATAATCAGCGAAAATGGCGAAAAAAAACGCATAGGCATAACCCGCATACATATAGAAGAAGATGCAGGCAAATTGGTTCACGATTTTTCGCCGGAAAGTTCGCACTTTGATGCAAACCGCTGCGGAACCCCGCTTTGCGAAATAGTGACCGAACCCGATATCCGAAGCCCCGAAGATGCGGTTTTGGTTTTGCAAAAAATAAAACAGATTTTGGAATACACGGGCGTTTCCAATGCCAATATGGAAAACGGAAATATGCGCTGCGATGGCAATATATCCATTCGTAAAAGCGATGATGCACCTTATGGCACAAGGGCAGAGATAAAAAATTTGAACAGCTTTTCAAATTTGCAAAAAGCACTTGAAGCCGAAATGGCTTTGCAGGCGGTGACTTTGGATAGCGGCAAAGAAGTTGAGCAATGCACAAAACGCTATGACGTAAACCAAAATAAAACCACAGTGATACGCAGCAAAGAAGACTCCCACGACTACAAATATTTCCCTGAGCCGGATTTGCTGAGGCTTTTTATAGAGAAAAGTTTGGTGGATAGCATAAAGCTGAGTATGCCCGAACTTCCCGATGTTCGCCGCAGCAGATTTGAGCAGGATTTTGGACTTAGCGAATACGATGCCGGAGTTCTAACCGCAGACAAAGAAATCAGCGACTGGTTTGACACAGCTTCCAAAACCTGCAAGAACCCAAAGCTGCTAGCAAACTGGATAACTTCCGAGCTTATGCGTGAATTAAAAGAAATGGAAGGCGGTTTGTCCGCTTTGAAATTCGCTCCCGAAGATTTGGCGCAAATGGTGAACTTAATAGAGAACGATACAATTTCTGGGAAAATAGGAAAAACCGTTTTTGCAGAAATGCTCTCCACCGGAAAAAATCCAGATTCAATAATCAAAGAAAAAGGCTTGGTGCAAATAACAGACTTAGGCGCAATAGAAGCCATTGTCCGCAAGGTTATAGAAGCAAATCAAAGCCAGTGGCAAGAGTTCAAAGGCGGCAAGGCGCAGTTGAGAGGATTTTTTGTCGGTCAAATAATGAAAAACAGCGGCGGCAAGGCTAATCCGGGGATTGTGAATAAGTTATTGGATGAGATGAGCTAATTTCTCACGCAAAAATTTTACCGCATAGTGCTTTCTGGAAAGGATTGTGTTTAGAGGAGTCCCAGTTATTTCTGCGAGTTCTTTCACTGGAACATCATAAAATTCTGTTTGCTCAAAGACAAATCTCTGCTCTTTTGGAAGTTCGGCAAGAGCCGCTTGTATTTCCGCTTGGACAACGGAACTTAAATAAGCAGCGTCTGGCGTTGAATAGTCAAACATGAGTTCTGCTATTTCGTCTAAAAATTCATCGCTATCTTCATAGTAATATGAGGATAGCGGTTCTTCTTTTTTCTTTTTGTAATAGTCTATGATTTTGTTTTTTGCAACTTTATATATCCACGCAACTGCATTTTCTATTGCCATATCGTCTATTTTTAAAAATTTATAGAAAACATCTTGCAAAATATCCTCTGCATCTTCTAGCAAGCTCACTTTTGAATTTATGAATTTCAAGAGCCGCTTGCTATTTGATGCGAAAATTTCCTCTGCGGAATTTTTGTTGGCTATATTTTGCGTCATAAATAAAACATACAGAGCATTTGCACAAACATTGCCGTGCCCATCATCAGCAATATATAAAATACCATGAGAAAAAACGAGCTGGCAAAAGAAGAGGCGATGTTCAAAATTTCCTTATTCATTGAACCTCCTTGCTTGCTTTTCCATAAAGGCTTTACGCTCTTCTTCGGTCATATTCTGCCATTTTTCCCGAAATTTATGATTGCGTTTTAAGCCATGATGCCCACCGTGATGCCCAAAGCCACCGAATAAAAGCCTAGCTAGCACCAAAACTCCTGCGGCTTGCCAGTAAGTTAGCAATGGCAGACCGAAAATCGCCGGCATTAGCCAGTTCCAAAGCAGCATTGTAACTGCGGCAAATGCCGCTATTGCCGCTATTATGAAAATCAAGCCCAAAAAGTGAAAACGTCTCATAATTGTCTCCTGTTTGTTTACCTTCTATTATAATAGACGATTAAGTTGAGAAAATATTTTAAAAATAGTTATATTACTACATTTATATCTAAATGTTTGAGCAAACGTTTAAAAATATAGACGATATCCTGCACAAAGATGCAGGTTGTGGAAGCGAATTGGACTATGTGGAACAAACGAGCTGGATTTTGTTCCTAAAATACTTAGATGACTTGGAAAAAGACCGTGCCACGGCAGCAGAACTTACAGGCAAAGCATACACCCCTATCATTGACAAGAGCTATCAATGGACGGTATGGGCTATGCCCAAGGGAAAAGACGGAAAATTAGACCACCACAAGGCAAAAACAGGCGATGACCTCACCGATTTTGTGAACAACAAGCTGTTTCCTTATCTTAAAAAGTTTAAAACAAGTGCCGAAAGCGCCTCCACCATTGAATACAAAATAGGCGAAATTTTCAGTGAACTTAAAAATCGGCTACAGAGCGGCTACAATCTACGCGAAGTGATTGAACTCGTAGATTCGCTACGTTTCCGTACACATGCCGAAAAACACGAAATGAGCCACCTCTACGAAAGCAAAATAAAAAATATGGGCAACGCGGGGAGAAATGGAGGCGAGTACTACACGCCACGTCCGCTGATTACCGCTATTGTAAAGGTGGTAAATCCAAAAATCGGCGAAAAAATTTATGACGGTGCCTGTGGCTCCGCAGGTTTTTTGTGCGAAGCATTCAACTATTTGAAATCAAGCAAATCTCTTTCTACCAAAGAAACAGAATTATTGCAAAAGCAGTCCTTTTACGGCAAGGAAAAGAAATCACTAGCCTACATCATAGGCATTATGAATATGATTTTGCACGGTGTAGAAGCTCCCAATATTGTACACACCAATACGCTTGCGGAAAATCTTGCCGACATACAGGAGAAAGACCGCTATAACGTAGTGCTTGCCAATCCGCCTTTTGGTGGCAAGGAACGCTCCGAGGTACAGCAAAACTTTCCAATAAAAACAGGCGAAACCGCCTCGCTCTTTTTGCAACATTTCATTAAAATTTTGAAAGCAGGTGGCAGGGCAGGCGTGGTGATAAAAAACACCTTTTTGAGTAATACCGACAACGCCACCGTTGCAATTCGCAAGAATTTATTGGAAAACTGCAATCTGCACACGGTATTAGATTTACCAGGTGGTACTTTTACTGGTGCAGGTGTGAAAACCGTAGTGCTGTTTTTTGAGAAAGGCAAAGCCACGCAAAAGGTTTGGTTTTACCAGTTAAATCTCGACCGCAATTTGGGCAAAACTAATCCGCTTAATGAAAAGGATTTGGAGGAATTTGTTAAGTTACAAAAAACATTCGCAGACAGTGAGAATTCGTGGACGGTGGATGCGAAAAACATTGACCAGACTACTTTTGATTTGAGTGTTAAAAGACCGAATCAAAAAGAAGAAACCGCTTTGCGTTCGCCGCAAAAGATTCTTAAAGAGATTAAAGCGTTGGACGAAGAAAGTGCGAGGATTTTGGGTGCTATTTCGGGGTTGGTATGAAAAATGAATTTTTGTATATTTATTCTTATGCAAAGATATGATAGAGAGAAGCATTTGAAAGACCTTGAATATTTCAAGGCAAATCAAAACGAACTCTGTAATAAATACGGAGGGCTCGTCTTGCTTTTGCAGAACGCTACGGTCATAAACGCTTTTAACAGTCTGCGAGAAGCCTCCGATAAAGGCAAAGAATTGTTCGGCTATGGGAATTATTCGATACAACCGTGCGTAGAGGGTGAGCAGGCGTATTCTATGGATTGCTATTCTCCAAGGATTAAATTTTAATGATAAACAATGCAATTACGTATAGATTCAATGGTGCCGCTAGAAAAATAATAACCCCAATAGGCGTTTCTATGCCGAATGGGAATCCGTTGGAAATTGTCGCCGTTTGGGATACTGGTGCTACAAGTTCGGTTATTACAGTTGATGTCGCAAGGCGACTGAATCTTTGCCCGGAAGGTACTACCGTGGTAAACGGTGTTACAGGTTCCCAGTCAGTAGATACTTATTTGGTGACTTTTACTCTGCCAAATGGTTTTAGCAAAGATATTTTTGTAGTCTCTTGCTCGGAGGCAATAGGCTGTGATGTTTTAGTTGGGATGGATATTATTTCTATCGTGGATCTTGCAATAACAAGCGGTTCTCACGGAACAACATTTTCTTTTAAAACCCCGCACGGAAATGAGATAGATTTTTCCGTAGTGTGATATGATGAGTGAACTATTTGAGATGCAGAAAAAATGTACCTACAGGTTCAAGGTCACAAATTGTGATCTTGAACAACAAACTATTGCAAAACATCAAAGAAAAACTCTCAACACTGTTGAGAGAAATTGGTTAGAAAACTTGAAATCGCAAAATGCGATATCTAGTTTGTATATGGAGGAAACTAAATTAATCCAACAACCTGTTAGACTAATTCGTCACCAAGTTTGTGACGAATTGCAAGTGCCTGATAATAAACAAGATAGGAATAGTTTCGAATTAGTGCAACAAGCTGTTGCACTAATTTGCTACACAGCGTGTAGCAAATTGAGTTGGAGCCATAGTAGGCTAGAAACAAATGTCTAAACTGAACCTATTTACCTGTTAGGTCCTCCACCCTAAGCCCTGTAATACACTTTTTCTATATTATACTTGTGAAATTAACCATAAGCGACCACGCTTTTGTAGTGGATTTATGAAGCGAGAAGCAGACCCTAGCGATGATGATGTAGATATATTCACTGTTATAGGAAGTAGCATAAGAAATATAATTTACTCCGTTTGCTGCTGCTTTGGTGCTATTGTGGCTATTGTATTTTTGGTAAAGTTTATTTTTTGGCTTTGGTGAATATATCCCCTCTTTTTCTTGCAGGGGTTTTCTGTATATATAGATAAAGGATTATGACTGATGAAAAAAGATTGGGAAATAAAGAAATTAGGTGATGTGTGCGAGTTTAGAAATGGTGCTGCACACGAACGCGAAATAGATGAGAATGGAAAATATATTTTGGTAAATTCAAAATTTATTTCGTCTGATGCAGAAGTTACTAAAAAGACAAATGCCGTTTTATCACCATTAAGTATTGGCGATATAGCTTTTGTAATGAGTGATGTTCCAAATGGGAAAGCATTAGCCAAATGTTTTATCGTTGATAGAAATAATACTTACACATTAAATCAACGTATCGGAGCGATTCGCAGTAATCTTTTTGATACAAAATTTTTATATTATGAGTTGAATAGACATAAATATTTATTAAGCTTCGACAATGGAGAAAATCAAACTAATCTTAGAAAAAATGATATTCTAAATACCCCTTTATTCCTTCCTCCGTTTGCCGAACAAAAACGAATAGTTTCCATATTAGACAAATGCTTTACCGCCATAGATAAAGCAAAAGCCAATACTGAAAAAAACTTAAAAAATGCAAAAGAACTTTTTGAGAGTTATTTGCAGGGAGTGTTTTTGAAAAAAGGTAGAGAATGGGAAGAAAAAAAGTTAAAAGATATTGCTTTAGTTTTTGGTCGTGGAAAATCAAAACACAGACCAAGAAATTGGGAAGGATTATATGGCGGTGATTATCCCTTTATACAAACAGGAGAAGTGCGTAATGCGAATAAATATATTTCTGAATACAAACAGACATATAACAAAGTTGGTCTAGCGCAAAGTAAATTATGGAAAAAAGGAACTATTTGTATAACAATTGCTGCAAATATTGCAGAAACAGCAATTTTAGGTTTTGACGCTTGTATACCTGATAGCATTATCGGATTACAAGTTGATCCCAAAAAATCAAACTCGGATTTTACTTATTATTTATTGCAATATTTTAAAGATGAATTGCAAAAGTTAGGTAAAGGAAGCGCACAAGATAACATTAACTTAGGAACGTTTGAAAACCAATTTTTTCCATTTCCAAAATCTGTTCTTGAACAGCAATCCATCGTTCACCAATTAGACTCCCTAAAAGCCGAAACACAAAAACTAGAAACAGTCTATAATAAAAAAATATCAGATTTAGATGAATTAAAAAAAAGTATATTACAAGATGCGTTTAGAGGACAAATATGAACGAAGCAGATACAAGAGCCGAACTCATTGAGCCAGCCTTAAAAGCAGCAGGTTGGGGCATTGCAGAAGGCTCGAAAATCCTTCGCGAGCACGGCATTAGTGCAGGCAAAATACAAATAGGCGGCAGAGGCAAACGCGAAGTTGCCGATTATGTACTGGTGTATAAAGGCATTAAACTTGCCGTTATTGAAGCCAAACGCAATGACTTGGCAGTTGGCGAAGGAGTGATGCAAGCAAAAAAATATGCTCAAAAATTGCAATTAGAAACCGCTTACAGCACAAATGGAAAAGAGATATACCAAATTTGTATGAAAACAGGCGAAGAAGGCTTGGTAAAAGAATTTTTAAGCCCCGAACAACTTTGGAACAAAACATTCTCCAAAAATGCAAACACAGATATTCCCGAAAAATGGAGAGAAAAATTTGCTGGAATTCCTTTTGAAGATAAAGGCGGAAATTGGAAGCCACGATATTACCAAGAAATAGCCGTTCAAAAAGCAATGGAAGCCATAGCTTATGGACATAACAGAATTTTACTCACCCTCGCCACAGGAACTGGAAAAACAGCAATCGCTTTCCATATAGCTTGGAAATTGTTTCAAACTCGCTGGAATTTGAAACTTGACGAAAGCCGCAGACCACGCATTTTGTTTTTAGCAGACCGCAATTTTTTGGCAAACCAAGCCCACAACTCGTTCTCGGTATTTCCCGAAGATGCATTGGTACGCATAAAACCAAGTGAAATAAAGAAAAAAGGTAAGGTACCAACTAATGGTAACATTTTCTTTACCATTTTCCAAACATTTATGAGCGGTACAGATGCAGAAGGAAAACCTACTCCGTATTTTGGCGAATATCCTGCGGATTATTTTGATTTTATAGTTATTGACGAATGCCACAGAGGTGGGGCAAACGATGAAAGTACTTGGCGTGGTATTTTGGAGTATTTCAGCCCAGCTGTGCAGCTCGGTTTAACCGCTACTCCCAAACGTAAAGACAATGTGGATACATACAAGTATTTTGGCGAACCCGTTTATATTTATTCGTTGAAAGAAGGCATAAACGATGGCTTTTTAACTCCTTTCAAAGTAAAACGCATAAAAACCACATTAGACGATTATCGCTATGTTCCTGATGACACGGTTATAGAAGGTACAATTGATAAGGAAAAAATTTACGAAGAAAAAGATTTTAACCGTAGCATTGAAATTGAGGCGCGTGAGGAAAAACGGGTAAAAATATTTTTGAATGATGCTAACCAAAACGAAAAAGCTATTATTTTCTGTGCCAATCAAGGACACGCAGCATTGATTATGAATTTGGTAAACAAAAATTCCAACAGCAAAAACACATCCTATTGTGTTCGCGTTACGGCAAATGACGGTGAGGATGGAGAAAGATTTTTGGGAGAATTTCAAGACAACGAAAAAACAATTCCGACTATTCTCACAACATCGCAAAAACTCTCAACTGGAGTGGATGCACTGAACATTCGCAACATAGTTTTGCTTCGCCCTATCAATTCTATGATTGAATTTAAACAAATCGTTGGACGCGGCACACGTTTATTTGAAGGCAAAGAATTTTTCACCATTTATGATTTTGTAGATGCCTACAAGCATTTCAGCGACCCTGAGTGGGACGGAGAACCGATTGAGGAGCCTCCAGTTGATTGCGTAAGAGAACCTAGAGTACCTTATGAATCAGAACCTGACAAGCCTTATGAGCGTAAAAACAAAGTAAAGGTGAAACTGCGAAACGGCAAAGAACGAGAAATTCAATATATGATTTCTACCTCTTTTTGGAGTGCGGATGGCAGACCTGTTTCAGCGGAAGAATTTTTGAACAATCTTTTTGGAGAATTGCCTAAGCTATTTAAGGACGAAGAAGAGCTTCGAAAACTTTGGAGCAATCCGCTTACACGAAAGACATTACTGGAAAAATTGGAAGGGGCTGGTTTTCCCAAATCTGATTTATTGATTTTGCAGAAGCTAGTTGATATGGAGAAAAGTGATTTGTACGACGTACTGGAATACGTTTTCAATGGCGACTATGTCGCAATGACCAGAGAAGCGAGAGCCAAAGCCGCCGAAGCAACTATTTTTACTCTGCTCAATGATAAGCAAAAAGAATTCATCTCATTCGTATTAAGTAAATATGTTGAAGCTGGCGTGGATGAATTAGACCAAGAAAAGCTTCCAATTTTATTGAAAAACAAGTATCAATCTTTAGAAGATGCTAAAGAAATTTTAGGTGATACGGCAAATATCAGCAAGCTGTTTATAGAATTTCAGGAACATCTCTATCGGTTAAAAGTAGCGTAGCTTTATCTCTTACTATAAGGATGCCCCGTTGCAACGTGATAAGCAAACCTTTCCCTAGCTTTTTCCAAGAATTTTATGTAAGAATCGCTTCTATAATCGGGGTATGTCCAGTCAAAGGGGTGAAAATGGCCGTTTTCAAAGTATAGGGTCACTTCTGCGAAAATGCCCTGCCCCAAATATACCCTGTGACGCTGGTCTTTGGTTGTTGCCAAAAAAAACTGCCCCAAAGTCATGTAGCCGGGGTCTAAATTAACAGCCCTGTTCCAGATTTTTTCCATTTCGTTGGTTTCGAGTTTTATAGCGGCAATGGTTTCGCGCTCAATTTTATCTTCAAAAGACAAAAAAGAGCGAATTGGAGAGCTGCCTAGTTCGTTTTCGTAATAATTGGTGTGAGCAAACGGAACTGGTGGCATTTCCAAATCCACCGCACCAAAACGCTCTATGAGTTTTTGTTTTGCCTCGCTTGCAAGTTCCATATTTGCGGCTAAAATGCCCACAATAAGCCTTACCGGAAGGGGAACTTTGGTGATGCCCATAATAACTCAATACTCTCTGATTTTCAAACGCGAAACAGGTTCAGAAAGGGCGCCCTCGTTTACCACGAAAATGCGCTCTCCCAAAGTGGGGTTTATGTTTACCAGTTCAACTTTAATATTCTGTGCGCGAGTATGTGCTAATTGTTGCAAAGTATTTGGAGGCAATTTTTGGCGAGCTAATAATTCATTCCAAATTTTGCGAGCGGCTTGCACGAGTGATGCTTCATCTTGAGTCTGAGCATTTGGGGTGTATCCGTAATAAGCGAAAAGGGTGTCGCGGAAGGGATGTTTTTCAAGGGCGGCTGGTGTTAATTTTGCGTGCACATTGCGACCAATGGCTTTCAAAAGCTGAGTTTCTTTTATGACTTTGCCGTCTTGAATGGAGTCTGCGTTTCCATATACATCCACTTGCAATTGCGGGCGTTGCATCAATGCTTGCGACAAGTTTTTCAAAGCATCTGAATTCTCCTTGGCGGGATATTCGGAACCAGGGGCAAATGCTATTGTTTCTGGGTCTGCATTGGAACCCACCAAAGCCATTATGCTTTTGAAAGGCGCAGACACAGCTTTGCCCAGCAAATTCTTTATCACTTTCCAAATCAAACTTCCAACGCTGAATTCAGGGTCATCTAAATCGCCGTCTATTGCAACGTCCAAATCTATAATCCCATTTTTATCGCTCAACAAGGCGGCAAACAAACGCACTGGCATTTTGGTGGCTTCTGAATTTTCCACAGCCTCACCAAAATTCAAATGTTGCATAAATATATGATTATCGCCGTGTACTTTATTATTTTGTATAGTATAACCTGATTGCAGAGCGATTTGCCCCTTTGCAATGCGATAGCCCGCATACTTGCCGGAATACGGAGAAAATACCGTTAAATCTTGATTAGCGGTTTCCACCTTAAAATCAACTTTTGGATATTTTCCAAACAAGTTAACCGAGCCTTTTAGAAAAAACGGAGCATAACCGCCCATTTTGCCCTGCATAGATAAATTCGCATCACGTCTTTGTCCGGAAAGATTTCGCAAATTTCCTTGAACTGCAACTATGCGGTAAGAAAAAGGAGTTACAGGGTCTTTATCCGTTACATATACGGTCCCATTGCCAAATTTAATGCTGTTGATTATGAAAGGCGTAGATGTATTTTTTGCAGACTTTACTTTTTTTATCTGCGAATAATTGGCTTTGGAATTCACATACCATATCAAATTCAAAATTGGAGTTTGAACATCAATATCGCTCGCTTGCCAATATACATTTGGCATAAACATAATATTCATCCCTTTAATAGATGTTTTGGATGCTCTAATAAGTTCCACGTTATTTTTGCCCAATAAATTTAAATTGTCAATATCTATGTCTCCTGCAAAAAACAGGGAATCTCGCTGTGCAGAGCCTGCCGCTGGTTTCCATCGCATATTTAATTGAGCATTTGCCTTTCCCTGCCGCAAACTCAACCAAGTTTCTTTGCTTATATAATTTTGCAAAGACATTAACGGATAATCTTTTACATTGAAATTCCAATTGAGCTGCAAAGGAAACAAATGCCCCACTCCTTGCAAATCCAAATTGGAACCGTTGAACAAAGCGGTTCCTGCAATATGAACGGAATCTTCGGCGCGGTTTGTGATGTCTGTTAAAGATAAGCGCATATCATTAAAATTATATACAGTAGCAACGGAGTCCCTAGCATCTATAATTTCAATATTCATCTGTTCTGTTTGCAGAGAATTCATCTTTATTTCCCAACGTGGCAAATTTGAGAATTTTTGCGAAAATACCTTAAACACGCTCGCGTTTGCATCTATAGAATCTGCTGCTTTGCTGTTGAGGCGAACGAACTGAAACAATTCTGGGTCTGGTTGTTTGGGCAAACTATCAAAAGCATAGCGAACATCTGCGGAATCAATTACAACATTGCCTGCTGAAAGAGTGCGGTTCAATGTGGAAAATTGCAAGGCATTTGTATGTACAGAAGCGGCTCGCATATCAAACTTTGAGCTATCTGCAATCAAAGAAGGGCGGTTCAAAGAGAGTTTTGCATTTTCCAACACAAAACCTATTTCTGGTTCTTCCACAATGCGATAGTTGGTACGCAAATCCAATTTCCCGCTTTGCAAATTAAAAGGCAAAAGTTCCTGATAAAAATCGCGCAGCTGAATAATATCCAAATCGCGAATTTCCAATTCTCCTTGTGAGAGAAATGGATTCCACTGCAAATTTCCATTCCACCTAAAGAAACCGCCGGTTAAACTTGTGAATTGCAAATTATAATTATTGCCGCTGTCCTCAGAATGATGAGTGGAAAATTTTTCCAAAGAAAAAGAAATGGGTGCAATTCCAAAACGCTTTTCCTTTTCGCCGCGTTTGTCCAGAGCTTCAAAAGAACCGTTTTGTATAATGAAACGCTCAATGTACAATGGCACATTCATTCGTTTTAAAAAAGCATCAGTAGCAAATTGTGCAATGGCAGATAACTCCTTGCTTTCGTTTTTCAAAATGAGCTGCGAATGCAAGCCGTGAATTCTCAATTCATCTAAGCGAACACTCCGCGTTGGTATTGATCGCAACTGTGCATCTATGTATAGAGAGTCCCAAGTCAATTTAGCCGCCTTGTTTTTTGCCGAAAAATCTTGCAAGGCAATTGCTAATTTGAATGGATATATCTTTATCAACCCTATATGAACCTCGCTTCCTGTGGCGGCTCCTATTTTTTCTTCCAAATAAGGTTTAAGCACGGAGGGTAAGGCATAAATAGCCAGCACAACACATAAAACAACTAAAATGAATGCTGCACCAAAGGCAATACATAAATTGCGAAAACGGAATAGAGAGGGCAATTTCACTAGGGTAAATATAGTAATTGTCTGAACCAGAATTATCAGAATTTACAGGATTACCAGAATGAACCTCATTTATTGGCTTTATTCTGTACATTCTTTAATTCTGTGAATTCTGGTTAATAATTCACTCCTCTCCTAACCGCCTTGAAGCCCGCATTTTTAATAAATTCCTCTGCCTCCTCAATGCTCCCCACACCCTGCGAGCGCATAACCCTCTCTTCCAAAACAACGCTGCTGATGTCGTTTGCGCCAGCGTAAAGCGCGAGTTCTCCCAAAATCTTGCCCATACCTAGAACCGAAACCTCTATGTTTGGTATGTTGTGGAAAAATAGCCTGCAAAGCGCAACTAGTTTTATGTATTCTTCGCTTCGCACGTGGCGAATGGGGAAATTTTTTGTTTGAGGCTGGAATACCCAAGGGATAAAACTTTGAAAACCTCCGGTTTTGTTTTGAACCTCGCGAACATAATTCAAATGCTCTATAATTTCCTCTGGAGTTTCGCTTGAGCCTATAACAATATTGGCACTGCCGGGCAAACCCGCCTTGTGGCACTGCTCCATAACATTCATCCAATCTTTTGCGGATAGTTTGTTAGGAGCTAGAATTTTTCGCATCCGGTTTGTCATTATTTCTGCGCCTGCGCCTGGGACAGATGAGAGACCTGCTTTTTTTAATTTTTGCAAAAGTTCTGGGAGCGGCATTTTATTGTTTTTTGCGATGTGAAAAAGTTCCACAGGAGAAAAACCGCGTACTTTGAATTTCAGTTTTTTGCTTAAAGTGTTGATTATGTCAATATAATAATCCAGAGGAATTGCCGGATTCACACCGCCTTGAAAAAAAATTGCATCTGCTCCTTGGGTTTTGGCGGCAAGGGCAGTGGAGATAATTTCCTTTTTGTTCAGAGTGTATGGTTTTGTGTTTTTGAATGAGCAAAAGGAGCAGGCGATTTTGCATACATTGGTGTAATTTATTATTCTGAACACTGTGTAGCTTACATTTTTTTTGCCGTGAATTTCAACACGCCTCTTATGTGCTTCTGCGGCAAGTTCCCCCCAGCTCGCATTTTTCCACAGCTTTAACGCCTCTTTTGCAGAAAGAATTTCCATTTTCACACTTTGAATTGGGCGATGGTCTGTTTTAGTTCTTCGGCTATTTTTGCCAAATCGCTGGAACTTTTATTAACATGACCTGCACCCTGCGCGCTTTCTTTGGCTGCTTGGTTCATGCTGAACGTGTTGTTGCTGACGTTGGCTGCGCCTTTTGCGGCTTCGCTCGCATTGCCGCTTACATTGGTTGCGGTTTTAGCAACTTCGGTTATGGCATAGGTAACCTGTTTTGCTCCTGAGTTTGCCTTTGCCACATTGTTTGCTATTTCATTAGTGCCTCTAGCTACCTCGCCAATGGCAGAAGCCACTCGCTTTGCGCCGGTATTTGCCTGTGCCACATTGTTTGCTATTTCGTTGCTAGCATTTGTTTGTTGCTCAATATGACCAGATATTGTTTCAACGCTTTGATTTATTTTCACAATAATGTCGCTCACATTTTGTATAACTCCAACTGCGGTGTTGGTTTCGCTTTGAATGCTTTTTATGCGCCGCGCAATGTTGTCTGCGCTTTCTGCACTTTGATTGGCTAACTCCTTGATTTCCCCAGCTACAACCGCAAAACCTTTGCCCGATTTTCCAGCACTCGCCGCTTCTATTGTAGCATTCAACGCAAGCAAATTCGTTTTGTCTGCTATTTTTTTGATCACATCTGTGACTTGCCCTATTTCCTTTGCGGCTGTGCCGAGTTTGCTCATAACGCTGGTGGCATCGGTCGCTTTATTTTTTGCATCCGCTGCAATTTTATTGACTTCCACTGTGCTGTTTGAAATCTGTTTTATGCTTGTGCTCATTTCTTCAATGGTGGAGGCTATTGTATTCATATTCAAACTCATTTGCTCTGCCGCGCCAGCCACTTCGCTCGCGTTAACGCTCGCTTGCTTTGCGCCGCTTGACATTGCATTGATATTTGCAGCCACTTGTTCTGTGATGCCCGCTACTTCGCTTGCATTAACGCTCGCTTGCTTGGCATCGTTTACCATTGCATTGATATTCGTGGTCATTTGTTCTGTTGTGCTAGTAACTTCAATTGATTTTGCTACCGTATCGTTTGCTGAATTTGCAAGTTGCTCTGCCACAGAAGACAAATTCTTTGAATTTCCATATAAAATTTGTGCCTTTTCGTCTATACCCATAATAATGTGTTTAATGCTTTTTTGCGTTTCATCTATCATGCTCATCATTTGGGCTAGTTCGTCTCTGCCACTAACAGTGATATTCTGAGTCAAATCACCTTTGGCAAATGTTTCCAGCATGGAAAAAGTTCTGCGTACTGGTTTTACAATCCAACTGGAAATAGCAATCAATACAACAATAATTATCACAACCATCGCCAGAATAACTGCAATTACCGTAATAAAATTATTGGCTTGCAAAGCATCCACTTTTGCGTATTTTTCCAAATCGGGAATTAGCACAGCAAGCCCAATGCCAGATTCGTGTGCATAAGTTGTTAGGGAATAATTGTTTCCATCTAGTTCAATGATTTTGTTAATTGTTTGCCCAGGTTTTATTCCCTCTAAACCTTTAAGCCAGCTTCCTTCAGGGTAAGGCACAATATCAAATTTATCGCTGCCGCTTATGGCAAATGTGGCATTGTTGATTGTGGAAAAACCAACAATTTGCGTTGAAGGAGTTGGCAACGGAAATGATGATACCATTTTCTGCAAAGTGGAAAGAGATACATCAACGGTTGCAACGCCAACTATGTGTTTTTCTGAACTGTACATCGGGAGGCACACGGAAACCATCAAAGCATTCACAGAGGCATCCACATAAAGTTCGCTCCAATAGTAGCGTTTTTCGCGGGGAATTGCGCGATTCCAGCCTTTTGGCAAAGCAACCAAATACCAACCCTCTTCGTAAGTGTCCACATCCCACGCCCATTCACCGCCAACCCAGCGCACATTGCTCTCCGAGGGAATGCCTGCGGCGGTGAGTTCCTTGCTCACAAAGTAGTGAAAATCACGGACATCTGGATAAAAGGCATTTGGTTCATAAAAAGCACCACCGCCGAGGAGGTTTGTTTCTCGGGCAAAAGCCCTGTGATATTCATTTTCCATAATTTTTGCCAGTTCCCCACTATCCAATGTATTTTTTAACATGTAAAAGGTTTCACCGAGATTTTGGGAAATCCCAGAGCTAGCTTGTATGGCGTTTAAGAAATCATCAAATTTGGAAAAATAGTTGCTGGTCAAGGCATCATCGTATTGCCCAGCGGTATCGTGGGAGATTTTCTGCATACTGGAACCGTTGAAAACCAACACGCCTATGCCAGCAAGCGAAACCAAGGATAGCAGCAATACAAGGAAAGTAACCTTAAATTTAATGCTGATAAACTTTTTAGATTTAGCGTTTTTTGTTGTTGTTTGCATAAAATTCTCCGTAATTTTTATGTAGCTTTTGCTATCAAACATAGAAAAATAAATTTACTATATTAGGTTTACAATAGGAGAATCTATATGCCTTTTAAATATGAAGAAAACCTGCAATATGGCAAAGATGCCACAAAATACAACCTTATAGCCAAGGCAAAAGAAGCTGGAATTTCCGTTGCCAAGTTTAATGGCAAAAAAATTCTGAAAGTCAACCGCAAAGCCTTGGTCAAGCTAACCGAGGCGGCATATTCAGAGGTTAGCTTTCGCCTGCGCCCCGCGCACACAAAACAGGTTGCCTCAATTTTAGAAGACCCAGAGGCAAGCCAAAACGACAAACTCGTGGCAATAACAATGCTCCAAAATTCCTGCGTTGCAAATAAAGGAATTTTGCCATTTTGCCAAGACACAGGCACAGCCTCTGTTTTTGTTAAAAAAGGGCAAAATATATGGACAGGCATAAATGATGCAGAAGCCATTTCCGAAGGCATATACAACGCCTACACAAAACTCAATTTGCGCTACAGCCAAATAGCTCCACTCTCAATGTACGAAGAAACGAACACCGCCTGCAACCTGCCCGCTCAAATAGATATCTATGCCGCAGAAGGCGACCACTTTGATTTTCTCTTTGTAGCCAAAGGCGGAGGCTCGGCAAATAAAACTTATTATTGGCCCATGACAAAGGCTTTGCTAACTCCCGCAAATCTTGAGAAATTTTTGAACGAAAAAATCAAAAGCCTTGGCACAGCAGCCTGCCCTCCATATCACCTTGCAGTTGTGATAGGCGGCACCAGCGCAGATGCAAACTTAAAACTTGTTAAACTTGCAAGCACAGGTTATTTAGACCATATCCCAACCAAGGGTTCAAAAAACGGAAGAATTTTCCGCGACTTGGAAATGGAAGCAAAGGTAAAAGAGCTTGCGCATAAGAGCGGCATAGGCGCGCAATTCGGTGGAAAATATTTGGTGCACGATGTTCGCGTGATTAGAGCGAGCCGCCACGCGGCGAGCTGCCCAGTTGGAATAGGCGTGAGCTGCTCCGCAGACCGCAACATAAAAGGAAAAATAACTGAGGAAGGTTTGTTCTTGGAAAAAATGGAACACAATCCAGAGCAGTACTTGCCAAAAGGAGGCTATGAATCTCTTGGCTTGTCTCAACCGGTTAGCATAAACATAGACCGCCCGATAAATGAAGTCCTAGAAGATTTAAACAAATATCCTGTGAAAACCCCGCTATACTTAACAGGAACCATGATAGTTGCTCGCGATATTGCCCACGCAAAACTTGCGGAGATTTTGGAGAAAGAAGGCGATTTGCCCGAATACTTCAAAAAGCATCCTGTATATTACGCAGGTCCTGCAAAAACACCAAAAGGCAAACCCACAGGCAGCTTTGGTCCAACCACTGCGGGCAGAATGGACTCTTATGTGGCGCGTTTCCAAGAAAAAGGCGCAAGCCTTATTATGGTGGCAAAGGGCAACCGCTCCAAAGATGTAACGGATTCCTGTCAGAAAAACGGAGGTTTCTATTTAGGCTCAATAGGTGGTCCTGCGGCATTGCTTGCGGAGCAAAATATTTTGAGCAACGAGATTTTGGCATTCCCAGAACTTGGAATGGAAGCCATCCGCAAAATCACCGTTAAAGATTTCCCTGCGTTCATTATTGTGGACAATAAAGGGAATGACTTTTTCAAGGAATTGATATAGGATCACATCCAATAATCGGTGGTGGAGTGCTTTTTTTCGGGTAGGATTCTTTCAGTGTATCCGTCTTCCTTGATTCTATCGCTGATTTTGTCGTGCCTATGTTGAAAAACGATTATTCCTATAACACTCGTAAGAGCCAGCATACACCCCACCAATACCAAATCTATTCCTATAGCTAAACTTTTGATAAACCTAAGCAACGGAGATTTATTGGGATAAACGCTCAAAAAAATCACGCCCAAACCGATAAACCCAATAATCCCAATTAAAAACTGATATAGACGCATTGTTTTAAGTTTCATTCTGTCGAACAACATCTGTTCAACATAAGAAAGGTGTTTTTTATATTTATGTTTCCTTTTTTTATAGACTGTTGTATCAACTCCTTTAATGGTTTTTGCATAATTCAAAGCCTCCTTTTCGGCTTCCTCCTGCATTTTGACCCGCTCCATGTGTTTACGATGGATTTCATTTTTGTCGAGGAGTCCTTCTTCGCGATTCTTCATTATAAAATAAATATAGAAATTTTTCTACATTATAATCTATGAAAATCCTGCAAAATAAGTATAACAGGCACTTGGTAAAGGTTTTACCTATGGGCTTTCTTACTTTTCTGTTTATTCTGGTTCAGACAATTTCCTGTTCCTCCAATACCTATAACGGTTCCATCACCGAAAAATGCAAAGCTCAATACAATGAGGCAGAGGCAAAATATAAAGCTGGCAAATATTGGAGAGTGAAAGAAGATTTGGATGAAATTCTGCAAAATTGCACCGGGACAGGCGTTATGGAAGAAACGCACTTTTTGCTCGCCGAGGCTCATTTTCATCTTGAAGAGTGGATGGAAGCTAGAGAAGAATATGGGAGTTTCGTGAACTTTTTTCCGGGCTCTCCTTATTCAGAAACAGCAGCATATCGCAAAGCGGTTTCCGCTTATAATTTATCTTACAAAGATTCTCGCGACCAGTCAAATACAACCTTTGCGATAAGGGATTTCAACCGCTTTGGTTCGGATTACCCAAATTCCGCTTTGCTGGATTCTGCCATTATGTACTTAGACAGCTTGAACAACAGAGTGGCAGAAAATGATTTTCAAATAGCACGGCTTTATTCCAGAATGGGAGAGCCTGGTGCAGCAGCAATTTATTTAAAGGAATTTTTAGACGAATTTCCAAAAAGCCCCAGACAAAAAGAGGTTATTGTGATGCTCATAAGCAGTTATATTGATATGAAGGAATTTGCAGCGGCAAAATTTTATTTGGAACGCTTGCGCGATACTTATAGCTCAGATGAAAAAATGCTAGCCTCTGCCAAAAGATTGGAAGTGCAAATTGCAGATGCAGAAAAATCTTTGGAAAGGAAACTGGAAAAGGAACGCAAGCAAAAACTCCAGCAAAAAAATGACGATAGCTAACAAACCAACCACGCAACCACGCAAAAGGTGGCTAGGTGTTATTAGCCATTGCTGCGGTGTTTATTCAAGAGTTTATTTAACTGTCCGCGGTGAGTGGGCAGGCAATTGCTCAAGATGCGCAAAGAGAATTGTCTTGTGATTTCTCCGCAAACTCTTCAAAATCTTTAAACGCATAATCTGGTTTATGTTCCAAAAGCTCGCTGGGTTTGCCAAAGCCGCTCAGGATAACCCCTACTTTTACGCCTGCTGCTCGCGCTGCGCCAATATCTGGCACATCGTCTCCAACCATCATCGTTTCGTTCAAGTTCCATTTTGAGTCTTCAATTATTTTTAAAATGCCGCTTGGGTCTGGTTTTTTTTCGGGAGCTGTGTCTCCGCCCAAAATGCAGGTGAAATGGCGTTCCAAATTGAATTTGCCCAAAATTTTAAGAGTTTGCTCTATGGGTTTATTTGTTAGCACTGCAACCCTGCCGGAATTTTTTTCCAAAAATTCCAAAACGCCCGGATATGGTTTCGCATTATCTGTGCAACAATCCTTGTAAAAATTTGAAAATAATTCAAAAACCTCTTCAAATTTATTTTGCCTCTCACCCAGGCTTTTCATAACAAAACTTATAGAACCATTCCCAACAAAAGTTTTCACCATTTCTTTGCTGTAAGTTGGAAATCCAAGCTCCAAAAAAGCGCGGTTTATGGCATTGCCCAAATCTTCAATGGTATTCATCATAGTGCCGTCAAGATCAAGAATATAGTTCATAATGTTTTCACCGCCAAAATCAAAAATATAAAAAAGAATTGAAAGAGCCAAGTCCATTTATCGCTTAAAATTGATTTAATTATTCGCGGCTCATTTATGCCAATTTGCGGTGCGGGTTGAATCTCTTTTAAAAAGGAATTCTCTTTGAATGCGAGCAGCAGCAAAAACACAAAATAAACAGAGCAAAAACCCAAGCAAATTTCAGAAAAACCGGAATACAAAATGGCAAAAGAAGCCCCAGCCAGCCAGTTGGACAAATAAAGCGGATGTTTAAAAAAAGAATAGGGTCCGCTTTTGACAATTTGCGGAGCGCAAAGCTCGGTTCCACGGCTGTGCATACCGATGTACATTCTTGCCCAAATTCTCAAAGAAACAGAAAAACAAAATAAGGGAATGGCAAGCATTTCAAATTTTTGAGCCGGAGGAGAAAGCAATAGCAAAAGTGCTAAACCCGCAGAAATAAAACCTCTGTATTTATATAAATTTTCAAGCATTGTACTTTTCTATATAATAGTTCATTTGCCTGCTCATCGCAGCGTCCCAAGTTCCATACAACTCAGCTACTCTGCGCGCATCTCTGGAATACTTGCCCAAATCTATGGATTTTGCAGCTTTTACCGTTTCCACAAATGATTCTACTGATTTTGTTTTAAAAATCAAATGGTTCTCAAGTTTTTGCAAAAGCTCAAGAGCTGCACCCATATCTGGACCAACAACTGGCATACCCATTGCCATCGCTTCTAAAATGCTCAACCCGAATGTTTCATTGGGAGAGGTGGCTAAAAGTATATGGTGCCTGCGAAATTCATTTTCAATAATCAGTTTGTCTTGAATATAACCTAGATAGCGGAACTGAGGATGCTTGAAATTCTCAAAGAAACTCATTTCTGTTCCATGCCCCATAACGGTGATATTAATTTGAGGGTCTTGCAAAAGCAGCGGCAGCCCTTTTATCAACAAAAAAATATCCTTATCGTTTTGCAATCTGCCCGCATAAATAAGGCGAAGCGGTTCGTTTTCAGAGCGCTCTTTTTCCTTATACGCCTTAAAAAATGAATCAGGTGCGCCAAAAGGAAATTCCACAATATTGCCAAGCCCCTTTTCCTCTAGCAATAGTCTTGCGAATTTAGATGAGACTATAAGGTCATCGTAATTTTCGAATTGCTTATAAAAATTCTTGTCCAATATTTTATACGCAATTTTTTTCATAAACCTGAAAATGCCTTTTTCTGCCCAAGGTTTTATGTAGCACACGAGTGGATGCGTATGGTGAAAAAAATTCAGCGGGTTGGGAAGTTTTTTCCATCTTCTGAGTCTTGTGAAAACAATGGATGTCCACCAAGGGTCGCCAATTTCAATTATTGCATTCGGGTAATTTTTCAAAAATTTTACCAAGGGGCGCAAGTTAAACATAAACCTATAGCCATTTGGATTTTTTTGTACTTTTATTCCCTTTAGCTTCCAATAAGTGACATTTGGTTCCAACTGAATTTTCTCGGTTTTATCAGCAGGACCAACTACCATATAGCTGTGTTCAGGATGATTTTTAAACCAATCCATTTTGGCACGGTGGTAGGTTCTAATGCCTCCGGCATAAGGGTTATAGAATGTGTTTACGTCAATAAAGAACATACTATCAACATCAATGAACCGACCACCACACTTTTTTGTCGGCATAAGTGAAGTCATGATTTGTGCACCAGCGCGACCAGCAAATATCGTCTATGGTGGATTCAATTATAGCCTCAAAGCAATACTTACCCGCTTTTGCCGCTTCTTTCAATTTCTCAAAAAACTCCTTTGTGAGTCTTTTCTTTCTCCATTCAAGATACTCCGCCTCTGGAACATTAGCGTTATCCGCCATATCCTTAAGCTCTTTCGCTAACGTAGGATTCATTTTTTCCTCTTAGTTCAAACTGCCTTAAATATAGAAAATCTCACCAAATAAGTATGCCTGCCACTTGTTAAAGCATTTATTTATAGACTTTTTAAAAAAAAAGCAGGCAAAATAACGATTTCTGAATTTTTTTCCGTTTTTTTTGCTATATTACTATTAGAGGCTTTGAATGGAAGGCATTTGGGGAATGATATTGAATATGGAAAACGGGCGTATGCTTGCCCTTGCCGTGTTGGGGTATTTCGGGTATATGCGTTTAGTGGGGCAGATTCAGGACGGGGAAAGGTCGCTTGAAAAGAAAATAGATGCATTAGATCACAAGATAGACGTGATTGACTCTTCCTTAAACAAGCGGATAGACGGCGTGGAGACTTCCATTAGCAGCAAATAGACGAAAAGCTAGTGGCATTCCACGCTTTGCTGAAATCCAACGACTTCGCCCATCTGAACCAAACAATAGAGGCTCTCACATTCACGCTTGAAAAGAATGGGTTTCTTAAAAGGGAAGACAAGGAATACATTGATACGCGGCTTGATAAGTAAGTTGTTGGCGCATAGTTATCGTAAAGGTAATTTATAGCCTCATCTAGTTGCCTTGCAAGCCTTAGGGTGTAAGTTATTTTCTTTTTCTGCAAGTTTTCATCTTTTTCTGCCATAATAACCGTTAGCAAATTTTTCCATTACTTCTTTTTCTAGTTGCTCAATAGGGAATGTTTCTCCCCTGTCGGCTTCTGCTATGCTTATGGATAATTCCCTGTCAAGTTTTATTTCATCTAACAGGTCTTCAGTCCAGTTTTCAAGCTTTAGCGTTCCCATAGCCTGCTTTACTTCTGTTGCCGTCAATGTTTCTATTTCTGCTGTTGCAGTTGCCATTTTTGTACCTCTCTTGAAAATATAGTAAATTAAATAGCGAAGGGGCAGCCACAGGAGTGCTGCCCCTTCTTATTCTGAAAATTCTCAAATTCTAAAAAAAATGCACATTTTTGCAAACATCTGTTGACAAAATTACGATTTCTGAATTTTTTTTCCCTTTTTTTACGTCTAAGTAAGTAGAGAGAAAAAAACGGAGGTTCAATATGACCGAGACCCAAACAAACCGCAATCACAAAAGTAGCGTTTTCACAATGCTATTCAGCGACCCGCCCGCCGCACTGGAACTCTACAATGCAGTGACAGGGCAAAACTACCCGCCAGACACCAAAATAGAGATAGTGACTCTTTCAAATGCCCTTTTTAAAGGGCAATTGAACGATGTTGCTTTCGTAGTGGATGATAGGCTTATAGTCCTGATGGAACACCAATCGACCATCAATAACAACATACCGCTTAGGATGCTCATGTATTTGGGTAGGGAATATGAGCGAATAACGAAAGGCAAGGATTTGTACAGAGAGAAGCTGATAAAAATCCCTGCGCCGGAGTTTATAGTCCTGTACAACGGCAAGGATGAATTCCCAGATTTCAAGGAGCTTAGGCTTTCGGATTCTTTTAAAACCAAAAGCAAAGGCAATCTTGAGCTTGTGGCAAGCGTTTACAACATAAACAAGGGTCGCAATGCTGAGATAGCGAGCAAAAGCCCTGTTTTGAATGGCTACAACGAGCTTATAGCGGAGATAAACAAGAATCGCAAGACTATGGAACCATCAGAAGCTATAGAAGCTGCGATAAAGAGCTGCGTTAAGCGGAATATTTTAGTATATTTCTTAGAGAATCACGCTTCGGAGGTGTTGAATATGCTTTTTACAGAATGGAACTTGGACGATGCCATTGCAGTTGCTAAGGAAGAAGCATTGGAAGATGGCATTGACATTGGTGTTGGCAAGGGTCGCGAAGAAAGAGACAACGAAATCCTAGCCCTAATAAAGAAAGGCTATACTTCTGCCGACATTGAAAAACACCTTCTCAAACGAACCCGCAAAGCAACTGCATAGCGAAAGGCATTTAATAGCGAAGGGGCAGCCACAGGAGTGCTGCCCCTTCTTATTTGCATTTTTTGGGGTTAGAGGTTTGGTGTTTCTTTTGAAAGAGTTGGCGTGAGGTCAACTGATTCAAAAAGCCCGCCTTCAAGATTGTAAACATTTATTTGCAATCTAGGAATGGCACCATCAAATTTTTTGATTATTGTATATCCTGGTTTACCAATCTCATATCCAGAATGACAATAGTAAGATTCTGGTAAGTAACCGTCTGGATTATAATCAGAGGAAGAAGTTACTGCGCATTTATCGGAAAGGATAATACTTACTGATTTAAAGAAAGGATATGTATTGTAATGCGCGTCCACTCTGCCATTATTATTTGATGCAGATGCAATCAAACCTGCAAGTTTAGAAGAATTAACATACGTCTGCTGAGTAGCAGCACCTGGTTTAAGAGTTAGATATAAAGTGCCCTTATTCGCATTTTCGCCTGAGCTTGGATGATCTTTATACATAAGCCGACTTCTAACATATACATGGTCATGGCCTGCTATCACCAAGTCCACGCCTTCCTCGGTAAACAATCTTTGAATACCAGCATCCACATAAGCTGCTACATCTTTATCAATTGTATGTCCATTACCAATGCTGGCGGTGGATTTATGATGAGTCACAACAATAAAATCATATTGGAGCGAAGTATGCGCAGTTTTTGCAGCTTTAATTGTGTTTCTAAAGTCAGTTACATACACTCCTGCAGTGGTAGCATTGGAATTGGTAACGCTATAGCCAGTGGCATCACCGGGATATGGCGATGTGTTTAAACCTATAAAGAGAATTCTATTGTATAGGAAATAGTAATTAGATTTTCCGTATCTATAAGTCGCCGTTCCTGCCTGAATATTTGGCAAGTTGAAACGATAACCGAAGCTTTGGTCATTACTTCCTCCTCCCACCACTCCATCGTGATTACCCATTATCGGAGCAGTAGGGATTTCTTGTAGTTTTGAAGGGGAAAAGTAATTTTCGTATTCAACATCTTTTCCATTTTGGGCATGGTCACCTGCATTTACTATAAGGGTTGCATTTGTCCTAGAAATTTCATTCAAAGTTTCAACCCATTTTCTATCGGCATTATTTATACAAGTTGCGGAGGCACTGCAATCAAGTTGCACATCTGATACTGCAGCAAATGTAAAATTACCAATTGGAGGAGTTTTGAATTCGTGTTCATCGCTCCAGTTTGTACTGTCATTAGAGACTCTATACGTATATTTGGCACCTGGTTCAAGACCCGTTATTGTAGCTTTGTGTCGCCTATTGGAAGAGCTAGAGCTAGTACTTGCCCTTATAGCAATAACAGTTTCATAATCTCCCTTAAAGTCCTTGATATGATAGCCATTTTTGAAAAGGCGTACAAAGGTTTTATCAGTTCCTGTTCCATTTCCCGAATACCAGTTAAAATTAAGTTCACTGGTGTATCTTCCTGGATTCAAACCAAGCGTAACAGGTATAAGTTTATTTCCTATTGAGAAGCTGGGATCGGTGCTTAACGCCCTATCTTTTACTTCATTTGCCTCACAGTATGAAGTCCTCGGATCATAGGCCATTGTTCCGCACCAAGCTTTTGCCCACGGTTCTCTAACACCACCGCAATTTATGATATAATACGGAGAACCTGCCGGATCTTCAATGGTACAACCTGCGCCGTGGAGCAACGTACCTTTGCGCTCGCCGCCACAAACAACATAGAAACCGCTGTTGTCCGAGATTTTTTCAATATCGCAACTCGCTCCTGGGTCGCCAGGATCTCCTTTGTCGCCTTTTTCACCCTTAGCTAGAACACCTGTGCTTACTCCACTTATATACCAATAACCGTCCTCGCCAATGGTAGGCGTATCGCCTTTAGGTCCGCGCGGTCCAGTAGCTTTGAATTCAGTTTTTTCTCCACCTATATACCAATAGCCGTCAGCACCAACAGTAGGCGTGTCGCCTGGAGCACCTTTCTCTCCAGGATCGCCTTTATCTCCTTTGGCTCCGGTGTCACCTTTGGCTCCAGTATCTCCTTTCTCCCCTTTGGCATTAACGTCTGTGGGGATTCCGTCTATATACCATTCGTTGCCAACAAGTGTAATTACAGAGCCATTCCTTCCGGGCTGCCCAGAAGCACTAACCCCTGTGTCTTCATCTCCTATCCACCAGTTGCCGTCCTTAATATAAGGCGTATCGCCGGGGTCTCCCTTTGCTCCTTTAGGTCCACGTGGTCCTTGCTCTCCAGTATCGCCCTTTGGTCCCTGCATAGGTCCAATGTTTGTCCAATCACCATCCCAAAAATAGCCATCGCCCGCATTATAACCTTCGCCAGAGTTCAGCACTATATACAGATCACCTGGATTGTTGCCACTAGAAGGTAAATTGTTTTTGTAAGCAACAGAGCCTTTTATAGTTATTCCTGTGCCGTCTTTTCCGTCTTTTCCATCTTTTCCGTTTGTCCCGTCTTTTCCATTTGTGCCATCCTTTCCGTCAGTACCGTCTTTGCCATCTTTGCCATTTGTTCCGTCTTTACTTTGAATTTGACCGATGCTGACCCACCTACCACCGTCAGTCTTGTCCCAAACATAGCCATAGCCATTAATATATGTTGCATTGGTTGCGCCTGTATATACTAAAAAGTCACCTGGGTTTCCAGTAGAAGGTATTGAGTTTCTTTCGCCGAGTGCTTTTATGCTAACACCATCTTGCCCATTTGTTCCATTTGTTCCATTTGTTCCATTCGTTCCATTTGTCCCATTAGTTCCATCAGTTCCCAGCATTTTGCCAACCTCTTTCCATGCGGTGCCATTCCAAATCCAGCCAATGCCTGTGCTTGAAACAACATAAAAATCGCCCTTTTGCCCCGAAGCAGGCAAACTGGCTATTTGACCTTTAAAATCTATTCCTGCACCATCTGCTCCCCTATCTCCCTGAACTCCCTGAACTCCCTGAGCTTTAACGTTAGTATTGGTATTACCTATATACCAATAGCCGTCTGAACCTATTCTAGGCTGGTCGGCATCTTTGCCTTTCTCTCCTTGAATTTTACCTACCTCTTTCCAAGAACTGCTTGACCGAACATAGCCATAGCCATTTGTACATGTCGTCCCCCCGCTTACTGTCTTTGTGTCGCCTGTATATACCCAAAAGTCGCCTTGGGCTGGAGTATAACTGCTACTGCTAAGAGGACAAGTGGTTATGCTACCTTTAAATTGTATTCCAGCACCGTCATTTCCATTTGTTCCATTTGTTCCTGCTGTTCCCGTAAATTGACCGACAGCTTTCCAACTGCCGGAACTTGAGCTTAAGTTATAACCATAGCCATAACCATTTGTGCAGGTCAGAGTTCCTACTGTCTTTGTTTCGCCTGTATATACCCAAAAGTCGCCTTGTTTTGCCTGATAACTGCTACTGCTAGGAGGACAACTGGTCGTGGTGCCTTTAAATTCTATTCCAGCACCGTTTGCCCCAGCCGCTCCGTTGGTTCCATTTGTCCCTGCTGCTTTAACGCCTGTGTTTGTTGTACCTATATACCAATTGCCCTCTACTTCACCATTAGCTGATTTACCAATGTGAGGCGTAACGCCATCAGCACCTTTCGGTCCCGCTGGTCCCTGCTCGCCCTGAATTTTGCCAACCTCGTCATATTTAGTGCCATTCCAAACATAGCCATAGCCAGGTTTATATTGCCCTGAGGTTGTGTTTACATAGAGTACTGCTGTTAATGGTGTTGTGCCTGTATATACCCAGAAATCGCCCTTCACTGGCTTAGGGAGACTATCGTTATTAGGCAAAAAAGTCGCAGTGCTGCCTTTAAACTGTATTCCATCGCCTTTTGCTCCTGCTGGTCCCTGTGGTCCCGTAGCTCCTACTCCGCCTGTTCCGCCGCCCTGAATTGGACCAATGCTTACCCACTTCTTATCGGTTGCGTTATAAACATAGCCATAACCCTGTTGATATGAACTTGAACTATATGTAGTGCCTGCGCCTGTATATACCCAAAAATCCCCCTGAGCTGGAGTATAACTGCTGCTACTATATGTGGTAGGGGGCCAATTGCTTGTTGCACCTCTTGCGTATATTCCATCTCCCTTGTCGCCTTTATCGCCTTTATCGCCTTTTGGACCACCTGGATCGCCTTTATCTCCCTTATCGCCTTTTGGTCCCTGAGCACCAGGTGAGCCTGGCCTGCCGTCCGCACCAGTTGCGCCTGGTTCGCCTCTATCTCCCTTATCGCCTTTTGGACCGCCAGCTGGACCGGCTGGACCTCTCTCGCCCTGCTCGCCCTGTTCACCCTGCTCGCCTTTTGCTCCTGGCTCGCCGTTTTTCAGTTCGCCAACCTTTTTGCCACCGCATATAACATCGTAGCCACCGGAGGCTTTTGGCTCAACAATACAGCCAGAGGCTTCTGTGCCGCCGCCTGCTTCGGTGCAAGAAAGAGCTATTGCCAAGGCAAGGCTTGCGCTTGCCGCTAGTACGATTTTCGTGAGTTTTGTTCTCATCGGGTTACCTCTTGTTTAAAGTGTTCTAAGTTTAGGGGGGGGGGGGGGGGGGGGGGGAAAAA
>Ga0268262_10001369_pt1 | contig 30433 bp, 22 predicted proteins | sample TergutNc150P3_FD_190354 | JGI IMG/M metagenome (GOLD analysis project Ga0268262, IMG submission 190354) | Nasutitermes corniger P3 segment gut microbial community from laboratory colony in Florida, USA - Nc150 P3 (SPAdes) (version 2) | ecosystem: Host-associated > Arthropoda: Insects >... | reverse complement strand
ATAAGTTTGTATTTAAGGTCGAAGCCTTCCCGCCTGTTATCTTTTAAACCTTCCGCAGCTGCCTTAAGATTATTCAGCAAGCCGTTAAATATTCCCTTTCCCATACTTTATTATCGAGGCTTTGTAGGGCAATGTTATCGGTTTGTTCCTATCAATCTTGAGATCTGTGGCTAAACTTTAAATTGCTGCGCTAATAGCCCTCTATAGTGCCTAAATGATATGCCCGATATAAAATTATGCATTTATGCATTTTTTTTTGATCAATTTTTGTAGACTATTTGTAGACGGGGTTAAAATGGGCGTTAAAATCAGGGAAAAGCGCGGAAAACTGTATCTGGACATCTACACAAACGGATGTCGGAATTGGGAAGCCCTTCACCTCACGCTTACTGACGACAAAGCGTGGAACAAAGACGCAATGCGGCTGGCGGAAATATGCCGCGCAAAGCGTGAGCTTCAGGTTGTGTCCGGCGAATGGGGTATAATGGATCCTGCCTCTGATAAAAAGACGCTATACGTTTTCGCGAAAGAGATGGCCGATTCAGGTAAATATGCCGTCAGGGTAAGCAGTGTGCTGCAGTATCTGGAAAAGTACCAGGGCGGAAAAACCGTTCATATTAGCCGGATCAACAAGAAATGGCTCGAAAACTTTCAGGATTTTCTGCTGAAGCATCTGTCGCGTAACACCGCCCGCAATTACATTCTTGCGATCCTTCAGATATTGAATAAGGCGGTTCAGGATAATATCATTATGAGAAATCCGGGCCGTGAAGTTGAGATCATCAAAAAGGAGGAATCGGAAAGGGTATTCCTGAACATCGAGGAAATGCAGAAACTTGCCAACATCGAGGCAAAGACGGATCTTGAGAAGGATGTAAAAAGGGCTTTTATCTTTGCCTGTTATACAGGGCTAAGGGTGTCGGACTTGATTACAATTACCTGGGGAAACATTGAACGTAGTCCGCCGCAGATCGTAAAAAGCCAGAAGAAAACCGGTGTACGGGTCTACATTCCCCTGCACAAAATAGCCAGCACAGTCATTGATGACAACGTTCAGCATGAACAGAGCGAATTAATCTTCCCCTGGCTGAATATCATAAAAAACAACAGGAACCTTTATCTTACCAAATGGGCGGATCGCGCCAATATCGGCAAAGCAATCGGATGGCACACGGCGCGGCACACCTTCGCCGTTAAATCGCTGGAATCCGGCGCGGACATCTATACGGTTTCCAAGCTGCTTGGCCATACGGACCTAACCACGACTCAGGTTTACGCCAAAGCAACAGACAAAATGAAAAGAGAGGCCGTAAACGCCCTTCCCGAAATCTTTGTGGGGCCCAATGGGTGATATCAGATGAAATTCTTTTTTGAAACCTACGGATGCCAGATGAATATTGCCGAGTCCGCGGCCCTGGCCCTGGCGGGGCGGGAGAAAGGCTGGCTTGAAGCGGCAAATTCTGAGGAAGCGGATCTGGTGCTGCTTAACACCTGCTCCGTCAGGGCAACCGCGGAGCAGCGTGTTTTTGGCAGGCTTGCGCAGTACAAGGCGCTCAAAAAAAAGCGGCCTTTTACCCTGGTTGTTGCGGGTTGTATGGCGGAACGGCTGGGCGAAAAACTAAAAAAAGACTATGCGGTGGATTACGTAATGGGAACAAGCGCCCGTTCCCTCTTTCCGCTCATTCTGGAATCTGTGGAAAAAGGCGCTGCTTTTATCGATAGCAAAACCACCGAAAAGCCGGTTTTCTCTTTTTCCTCTTTTCATCACGACCCCTCAAGTCCTTTTCGCAGTTTTGTGCCGATTATGCACGGCTGCAACAATTTCTGTTCTTACTGCGTTGTCCCTTACGTGCGGGGCCGCGAGCTCTCCCGCGATCCCCAGTCTATTCTTGAAGAAATTCGACTTGTGGGCGGGCGAGGCGTAAAGGAGATTACCCTTTTGGGGCAAAACGTCAATTCTTACTTATGGGAAGATGGGCGGCTTGATTTCCCGGGCCTTTTGCGCCTTATTGCTTCTGAACTGTCTGATTTGAATGAAGAAAGCGGGGTTAAGTGGGTACGGTTCCTGTCCAGCCACCCAAAGGATCTTTCCGATGAACTGATCCGCGTATTGGCGGAAAATCCTGTTTTTTGCCGGCATATCCACCTTTGCGTACAGCACGGCTCAAACCGCGTCCTCTCAGGCATGAACCGCCGCTACACCCGTGAGCAATACCTGGACCTGGTGCGCCGCCTTCGTTCCGCCATGCCCGATTTAAGCCTTTCCACGGATATTCTGGTCGGTTTTCCCGGGGAAACGGAAGACGACCTGGAAGCAACCCTTGCCCTCATGGAAGAAGTGAGGTTTCTTTACGCCTATATGTACCACTACAACCCCAGGGAGGGAACGGCGGCCTTTTCCCTGCCCGGAAGAATCAGCGCCGAAGTCAAACGGGAGAGGCTTTCAAAGGTTATCGCCCTTCAAAAGCGGCACACAGGAGAGCTTTTAAAAAGCCGCGTCGGTAAAAGAGTAACTGTGCTAATAGAAGGGATTTCACGAAAAAATGCCGATGAATTAATAAGCAGAACTGAACGGGACGAAATGGTGGTACTGCCCGGCAGCGCGGCCTCGCCTGGCCTCTTTGCGCAGGTTACCCTTTCTTCCCTTCGGGGAAACACTTTTAGGAGCAAATTATGATACGAGTAATAGTTTTTATCCTTGTTTTTGTTTTTTTTCTTGCCTTTATCATCCTGAATTTGGAAAACAAATGCGACGTTTCCTTTGGTTTTAAGACCATAAAGGACTTTCCCATTTTTTTAAGCGTTCTTTCTTCCTTTGTGCTGGGAATGTTTGTTACGGTTCCGATGATGCTTTTCCGCAAGAAAAAGCCGGAGCCAGAGGAGAAGCTGGCAGAGTCAAAGCCAAAGCCTTCATTTTTTAGTCCTTTCAAAAAAGCCGAGCTTAAATCGTTGCCTGACGACGTTAAAAAAGAAGACAGCCCCTATGGGATCGACTAGCGTTTGTTCTAAAAAATTTCTCACAGAGGCACGGAGAACACGGTTAAGAACCGAAGGTAGAAAGCTAAAATTTTTGTTTTTCCTTTGTGTTCTCTGTGGACTCTGTGCCTCTGTGAGAGTCTCTTTCCTGTATGCGGCGGAAAACCCGCTAAGCTTAACTTCCGAGATTACCCGGCTGGAAAAGCTTGGCGCAAGCTCTGTGTCTTCACAGGAACGGTACAATGCGTTTTTGGCTCTTGCCAGGCTTTATCAGCTTTCGGGGAACAACGAAGCGGCGTTAAAGGCATGGGAAAACGCGCTAAAGATCAACAGCGGCGACGGACGCTCGCTTTTGGAGAAGGGAAGGCTTTTAATTTCCGTTGGTGAATACGAAAAGGCCTTTGAGTCTTTGGCAGCTATCCTGACAGGGAACTACACGAAAGATCTTCTGCTTGAGGCCCGCTTTCTGATTGCCCAGCTGGAAGCGTTTCGTTCCGGTAATTTATACCCGCTTTCTACTCTGGTCGGTGAGTCCGATTTTTCCGAATATCGCAGGCAAATTTACTATACCCTTTGGAAAATTGAACAAAGCCCGTCATGGATGGCCCTTCTGGTCAAAGATTTTCCCTTAAGCCCGGAAGCAAAAATTGCCGCCAGTAAAGCGCTTCCGGCACAAACGCCGCTATGGATACTTTTCCCAGGCAGGGAAAATCTTGCCCTGACTGCCCCAGCGGCGGTGCCCGCACCGGCGGCAACATCCGCGCCTGTTGCAAGCGGCGCTACGGTTTTACAAGCGGGCCTTTTCAGCAGAGAAGAAAACGCGCGCTCCCTCTCCGAAAAAATCAACAAAGCCGGTTTTCAAAGCGTTGTTCAAAGCAAGCGGCAGAACGGCGCTGGTTATTGGGCTGTTTATATTCAGTTCGGCGCGGACATGAACGCTATGATCAAAAAGCTGAAAGACGCCGGGTTTGAGTCCTTCCCGGTAACGGTTAATTAATAATGTGAATTTTAAAATCATAATTTAGCGCACTCATCGTCATCAGTTCGCAGGGCCGGCGCAGGTCTGGCCAAAACAGATGGGGGAACCCGGACGCAGACCTTCGGTCTGACACAGCCCCCAATCGCCTTAGGCGATTGGCTTTTTCCCCACTTTAAAGGCGAGCATTTCTTCCCTGGTCTGTTCCGCCGGAGAACCCCATAATGTTTTGTCAGCCCCGCGCCGTCTCTGCGAACCGAAAGACGATGCGTAGTATGGAAATCATGCGCAGTCTTACCTTTGGTTCTGTAGGTGTCTCACCATACCAAAGCGGACAAAACAACCTGGCTTGCTGAGATGCAGAGCATGTTTACTTGTGGAAAGCTTAACTTGCCATGCTTTTATCATACTTATAACAAGATAAGAACAGTAAGGTGTGGGTGAGCGACGCAGACAAAACAATGTGGAATTCTCCGGCGGAGAAGACGAGCGAAAAAGGGCTTGCCTATGAAGTGGAATATATGCGCTGCGCTTAAAAAACATATTTTTATCATAGTTGAATACTTTATGCGCTGCGCGACTTCGTAGCCGGGTTCAACACGTGTTTTGGCTGCGGCACTCGCCCACACCTTTAATGATTTTATTCTGGTTCATGTGTTTGATAAACCCAGCGCTAAATTATGATCTTATTCCGATGCAAGCGTAAGCGTTATTGCCCTCTCGTGCAGCCTTTCTATCCCGTTAGAGCCGAGCCTCACGCGCGAAAGTGTAAGGGTTTTCCTCAGTTGGCCATTCGCCGCTTCGCCTTCAACAAGGTAGATTTCCCTGCCTGAAGAGCTGCCGTTTTCTGAACCGAGCTCCAGCAATTCCTGATCGGAAAAATAGTAGAACGCGTATTTTCCCTGCCTGGAATTATTACCGTTGGTCAATTCGTAAGAGCCGTTTGAAAGAAAATGTATTTTTCCCATTGGGCCGTCGTACCATGCGTCCAGATGGGCGTTTATTGGCGGAGGAGCGGTACGGTTTACCTGCGGAGCGGCCTTGCAGTAAGAACCGTCCCAGGTGTTATTTACGCCGATTTTCAGCCGCACGTCTTCCTGTACACGTATGCGTATGCTTTCAAGGGACTCTAGCTCAATGTCCATTGTACGTTTTAATGTAGTGACGGAAATATTCTGGCTTGCGATATAAAGGCCGTACCGGGTGGAAACCGAATTTGTCCAGTTAAACACCTGTAGAATTTCATCGCCGTAAAAAATAATTTCCTGCGAGGAAGGACTAAAATAAATATACTGATTTTTATTTACCTCGCCATGGGGAGTCGTGTAATACCACAAACCGGTTATAAATTCTTCAAAGGCCTGCCGGCTGCCAAGGATTTCCCTTACACGGCGTTGTTCCACCTGACTGCCGGGGATGCGGTTTGTCTTCGTCTGTTCGTAAACGCCGGAGCTTGCGTTATAGGTATATGTAATTTCAACCTGATCCAGAATATTGGAAGACGCGAAATCCCTGCCAAACGCGGAGATTGTAAAGCTTGCGCCCTCGCTCTGTCCCCTCTGGTATGAAAGGCTGCGCTCGGTTTCCTTAACGGTAATGGTTCCCTCTATGCTGAATTCGGCTATCTTACGGAAAGGCTCGTTCCTTGGAGCGCCTTGCGCCGCGTCCCGCGGCGCGGAAGTTTTTCTGAAAATGGTCAGCGTATGCTGGCCCTGGGCGTTCATGCCGCCAAGAAGCACGCAAAGGCTATTATCCCCGATAAGGTCCTGGGTGGAAAGTCTGACCGTACCCGGCCGGGTAGCGGCGGTCTGAGCGCTCCAGGTACGCTCGTAGCTCCTGCTTGCTTCGTTATAGTCAATAAAAGTGAGGTATATCGGGCTGTCGATTTCAAGAAGATTTCTGTAGGCTACAAATTGCTTTTCCAGGGGGCCTCCGTCAAATAAACCGGTCAGAACGGTAACAAGCACCTCTCCGTCATTAAGCGGTACTTTTGAAAACATGCTGTCTTCGTATGCAAGGTACTCGGCGGGATTGTCAATTTCTTCTGAATTGGTCCGTAGGATACGGGGTATTATGACACGGGCCTGCTGTTCCGTGCGGTTTTTTTTGACATCCCAGGGGGAAGGCAAAATGATCAGGGCCGCAATGCCACCCGCACACACAACGAAAATTAATAAAGTTATAATCCTTACTACTTTTCTTGTCATTTTTTCTTGTTTATCTCTTTGGAAATTTTCTCTAAAATCAGGCGCAAGGTTTCATCCAGGTTCCCGGAACTCTTGAACCCCGCCGCCGCTATATGGCCGCCCCCGCCCATACTCTGCGCTATTTTTGAAACATTAACCTCTCCTTTTGATCTAAGGGAACATCTTACATTGCCTTCTTTGTTTTCTTTAAGCAAAACAGATACTTGCACGTCTTTGCATTTCAGGGGGGTATTGATAAAGCCGTCTGAATCATCCAGAGTAGCATGGCATTTTTCCAGAAATTCTTTTCGCAGTACCTGTACTGCCACTCTTCCCTGATCCGTTATCTCCAGGCTTCCAAGGACGCTTTTTTCAAGGAGGAGGGATGCCAAATTGCGTTTCTGATAAAATTCCTTGTAAATATCATAGGGAACGGCTCCGGCTTCAACTAATGCGCCGGCCACTTTAAACGTTCTCAGGGTAGTTTTGCTGTAGGCAAAGAATCCCGAGTCGTAAGCAATGCCCGCAAAGGCGGCGCAGGCATTTACAGGAGTCAGGCTAATTCCCGCTTCCATGGCCAGCTCAACCGCCAATTCACTGGCAGAAGAGGCTTTTGGATCTATGTACCCTGGAAGAGTGTTGAACTGATTGGGCTGGTGGTGATCGATAACAAACACCTCCGCCGCGTATGGGATAAGATCGCGAAGCTCTCCGATGTTGTATTCATCAGCCGTGTCCATAATAACCAGCGCAGATTCGCGATCCAGCGCTTTTTTAAAGTTTTCCCAGCACTCTATCGCGTTTTCCTTGTCCATAAACCTGTATTTTTCGGAAATAGCGCCGGAATTAACGATTCGTACTTTCTTTCCCATGCTTTTGGCAAGCTGGGAAAAAACCAATTCCGCTCCCAGGCCGTCAGGATCCGCGTTTTCGTGGGTAGTAACCACGAACGAAGTATGCCGTTTGAGGAACTCAAAGACCGCTTCTGTCATAGGTGTTTTGAGCACTACCGCTGGGCGCTCATGTAGTTTAAGGCAGCCTGTTTTACTTTCGGCGCGATATCCGGCGCGGCAACAAGAACCTGCCAGCCGGAGTATTTTTCGGAACGCGACCAACGAAGCAGGGCCTGGGAACTTCCTGTCAGGGCGCTTTCAAGGACCCCTGCCGAAGAAGTAACAAGTACCGTGTATGAGAGTCTGTTTGGGCTTGTCTGGGAAACCCTTGGGGCCAGATCCGCAAAGGCCCCTGAAAAATCCGCTTTTTTCCCGTTTGTAACCAGGTTTTGCAGCAAATCCCTGATTTCCGGTTTCCCGCCCGAGGCTGAAATTTCCCCATTATATATAATCTGCGCCCTGTCCCCGGCCGACCAGATTGTAACCTTGTCCCCTTCAACCAGGAGACGATCCACAATTTTGGAATACACCCAGTCCAGCGCCTCGGTTTTAACGCTGTTAATGGATTCGGAACTGTCGATAACCAGGTACAGGTCCAGGGGGATGACCCGTTTGTCATCCGCTTTCAAAAGGGAACTAAACCCTACTAAAATAATCAGAATTATAATAAAACGCTTCTTTCCGCTTCCCATACTGTAATTCTATCATAAATTTACAAATTTTTAAACAAGATTCAAATAAGTTTCATAGAAAATAATTAAAAAAGTCTTTACTTTCTTGTCAAATATTGTATAATGCTTAATGTGTATAAGGAATATTCTCGCACTAGAAATAAATTTATAAGGAGTTTGTATTATGGCTGCTATTGATCTGCCCAAGAGTCCTAATGTATTCCATCCGGAAAAGCCGAGTGCCGTAGGTTCGCGTAATTCACTGGCTCAGGAATACAGGGATCAGCAAACAGAGGTAAACCAGCTTCTGGAAGAGGAAACCAATAAGGTTATCCACCATTTAACTGCCAGACTGCCGAAAGACGTCCTTGAACGCCTTGATATTATGGGCGGCATGAAGGAGAAGCTGTACAATTACTTTAACCAGAATTTCCAGAACATGTTCAACCGTTACATGGTAACCAGTGAAGATGAAATGGTAAAAAAGGTTCGGAATTTCATTGATAAGGAAGAAACCAAAGTCCTTTCGCGGTATACGCCAAAAGAAATTGCCGATCTGTTGGATGCTGTTGGCGGCGCCGACAAGTTCAACACCGGTGAAATTGAAAAATCCATTGTTAACATGTATGGACACCTCCAGGGCCATGTGCAGCGCGGCGTTAACGAGCTGGAAACCCAGACAAACAGCATTTTAAGGCAAAAAACCGATACCGGCGCCTTTGTCCGGGGTGAAAACGCCTATTCAATCGTTAAGTGCGCTTTTAAAGATAACTTGCTAAAGCCCAAGACTGTTACGGATGTTAAACTTTCGGTTAACATCCTGGATTCGGAGCTTATCAGCCCCATTTTCCATTATCAGGTAACTGTGGAATACCTCATAAAAGAGCTGCTCAGCAATTATCTTATTACCACAATTGACCATGCCATTGAGAAAGTTAAGGAAGACAGGGTAGATCAGGGGCTGGAAGAGCTTACAGACAGTGAAATAATCTTCAATAAAATCGGACAGGTTCAGAACTTTACCGATGATGATCCGGAGAATGCCAAATCCAAGCGCTATACCAACGTTTCCAAGCTTGTCATGGAGAAGATCGCCGGTCTTCGGTCCGAAATCGATCCCGCGTCCTTTGATCAGATGAATATGCGGGAAAATATCAAGAAGATCATCGATATTGAAAACATACGGAACAGGGGTTTCAATACCGCCATTAACTCAATCACTTCAATTCTTGATACCTCGAGGATGGGCTATCAGTACATCGAAAACTTCAAGAATGGCAGGGAAGTTTACATTCGGGAATATGAAGACAGCGATTTGGCGAATTTGCCCGATGAAAGGTATCAGATTAAGCTCAAGTATTTTGATAATGCCCAGCTTGTTGAAGAACGCAAGGCCTACGAGATCCAGTTAAAGAGCATCGAGACCGAGATTATGCATCTTTGGGACACCCTTGATGTAATTTACGAAGATTCCAAATCGGGCTTTAAAATCGCTGATTTCAACGATTTGGCAAAGAAAAAGAAGCCCAGCATAAAGAAGAGGATTAAGGACAAAACCGGCGAGCCTTTGTACGAAGACATCGCCAAGGTTTGGGACGAAATTTCCTTTGTCGGCGTGGGTGAAACCGAAGTTGAACGCTCCAATAGAACGTTCCTTTTTGAGAAAGACAGGGTCAAGAACCGTTTAATCCTTATGCGGAAAAAGATGAAGCAAATGTACGATTATCTTTATCCGATTGAAAGGCGGGTTATGGATGACAGGCTTAACTTTTTGGAGAGGGAATACAATCGGTTTGAATACATGATCAATCCTTTTCACCTGCAGCCGGGGATTCTTTTGGACGTGGACATCACTTCCATAAAGAGAAAGAAGGCTACGCTTGACGCTATGGCCAACGTGCTTAACGAATTCCTGTCCGGTGTTTCCAAAGGCTTCTCGGACGCCGCTTTCGCGTCCTTCAGCCGCCGGCGCTCCACTGTGCGGGAAGACCTTGCCCAGTCCTTCACGTCGGCCGATGACGATAAACCTGCGGCTGCTGCGGCTTCGGGGCCCTCGGCCGCTCCGGCGGTTCCGGAAGGTTCCGCTTATCTTGATCTTGTCAATACTGAAGCTCCGGCCAGTGTTTCCGACTCGGCTCCCAGAGCGATTGCTGCGCCGAAGCGCGGCAGGGGGCCCGGTAAGGCAGCCGGCGGGGCATCGAAGAGCCGCGGACGCCCAAAAGCAGGCGCCAGTGACGGACTGAAGGAAGTTTAATATAAAAATGTAATCGCAATGAACGCTCTCCCCGACCACCTTAGTTAAGTGATCGGGCGGGGGCTTTTTTTGTAGGAGGCTTGAATGAGCAAAGAATCAACAAATCTTGAAGTGCTTGCTACCCGTTTCGGATTTAATTCGGCGGTTAGGCACATGAACAAGACAATGGAGATATCAGGGTCTTTGGGGTCAAATAACCTTGGCGATCTATTGTATGAACGTGGGGACGAAAATCTTTCGGGTGAAAGAGGCGCTCTGCTTCTCCGAATGCTTTTGGTTGATAAGCTTGGATATAAATCGGTTTCCGTAAACCTGGAATCCGTCGCTTCCGATCTCCCCGCCCTGGCGAATGAATTCGCCAAATGGAATGGAGTGGATCTTATCGCCGCTTACTACCACCCTGATCTGGGGTTACTGATAGCTAATCCAAAAATAGCGGAAGAGCTGGCAAACTTTGGTATGCTTCGCAAAAGAGAGCTATTGGTTTTATATGCCGGCAAGGGCGCCAATCCAGCAGATGCTAGCTGCCAGAAGGCCGCGGAAATAGCGGTTAAATTTTTTGAGGGCAAGAAAGCCAAGGCGACTTCGGACCTTTTGCAGGGCGAATTCACCGTCAAGGAGCTAAAGAAGGGCAAAGAAGAAGAAGCGGAGGAAGAAGCCCCGGTTAAGGCCGCCAAAGCTTCGAAGAAGGCGGCTGGCAAAGGCAAGAAGGCCGTGCCGGCTAAAGCCGGCGCAAAGGCGCCAACGGCCGCCGCCGCGCAAGCAGCGCCCGCTCCAGCGCCTGCCGCGCCGAAAGAAAGCGCCCGTGTAGCGCCGCCCGCGGTTACCGCCGCCGCTCCCGCGATTTCAAAGGGCCCGACGAGGATGACGCCGATGTATTCGGTGGTTGTCGCCAACGAGCTCTTCCATAACGGAAACGTGGAAGCCTGGAAGCGCATTGTCGCGAGTTATAACGCCAAATACCCGGAGCTTCAGGTGTATATTTATTACGAAGGCGAGCGCATTTTGGACATTAACTCCCTGTTTAAGTGGGGGAAGGTGAAACACGGAAGCTCGATTCAGTTTGCTGTTTCCGGAAACGATATTAAAGACGTAGCCAAATTACAGCGTTATCTGGTTCAGGGAGCCAGCAAGCAATTTGAAGCGTTCCTGCACGGCCCGGTAAACAACACGTTAAAGCTTTTTGGTTAGGGAGAAGAACAGATGGATAAAACTCAGATTGACAATAGAATACATTTTTTTAGCCAGAAGGATGTGATCCCCAGTAAAATTGAAAGCGAGAAGCTGGGGATAAGAGGCCGTCAGGCCAATGAATTCGCGGAATTGGGCTTTCCAATTCTGCCGGGTTTCATTCTGGATACAGACATAGCTTCGGACATAAAGCCGGATGAGATAAAAGATGATGTCCAGGCCATGCTTGATAAATGCTCGGCTATAGTAGGCAAAAAGTTCGGGGATAGTGAAAACCCAATGCTTTTAAAAGTGGTTATATCTTCAAACCTGGCAATAACCACATATCCGACGCTGCATAACTTCGGCCTCGCGAAACCGACAATTGACGGTTTCGCGAAATGGGTTGGCAAGGATTTTGCCGCACACGAAGTTATCTTTCTTATACGAGGTATGCTCAAGATAGAGGAACGTATTAAAGAACTTGAGGCAAAAAACGTCGAAATGGAGGAAATCACTGAAAGCCTCAAGATTGTTGACCGCATGCTTGGTATTCAGGGGCCTTCCAACGAGCTGGGCAAGAAAGAAGAACCCATCCCCATTGACAAGAGTCCCGTTGAATACATGAACGAATACGCGAGGTTTTTCCCCATGGGTTTCTTCGGGAGCGCGGAACAGCAGCTTCTTGTTACCTTGAGTGAAATTTCCCGAATGTTCCGGATGGACGATCAGAACGATACCGATACCGCTATTATGGTTGCGCCAATGGTCTACGGAAATTACGGCAAGGATTCCTGCGCCGGAGATTTTAACAGCCGCAATGTAGTTACCGGGGAGAAAAAACTTCAGGGGAAATTCTTCCGTGGGAAATTCAACGAAATCGGCGAGGAAGGCCAGGACATCGAGAAAGTCGGTGAGAAGCACCTTAAAGAACTTCAGAAGATAGCCTGGACTCTTGAAGACAAATTCAAGGAAATCCGCCAGGTTCGCTTTACGATAGAAAACGGCAAGCTGTGGCTGATAGAACAGCGCCAGGTGGAGCAGAAGTCTACCCAGGCGGACATCAAACTCCTCCTTGACCTCGCGAACCGGAAGATCATAGACAAGGCGCATGTGATCAAGGCCATTGATCCGTTGCGGCTCAATGAAATTCTTCACCCGATTATCGATCCTTCAAGCGCCAAGAATTTGAAATCCTGGCGGGGCGGCATTGCCGGCGCGCCAGGCGCCGCCATTGGAAGGGTTTATTTTACCACCGATTCACTTTTGGAAGCCAAAAAACAGTCGCAGCAAAAAAGCCAGGATACAAGGACAATCCTTGTAGCCCTTTCTTCCTTCGCGGAAGATGTAAAGGCCATTGAGGTAAGTACCGGAGTATTAACCGCCGAAGGCGGCTATTCCGCCCATGCTTCGGTAGTTGCCCGGCAATATGGGAAGGTGTCTCTGGTAGCGCCGGATCTTAAAATCAAGGGCAAAAAGGCCACGCTTGGTGATTTTTCATTTTCCGAAGGGGATTTTATTACCCTGGATGTTCCGTTCTACGGCCAGTCCAATGTCTATGCCGGAAAAGCCACGCTTATTGAGCCTGATCCGAAAAATTCAGGCCTTCTGGACTTTATTGACCTGACCAAAGGGTTCATAAAAAATTTCCATGTCCGCTGCAACGCGGATACCCCCAGAGACGCGGCTTTGGCTCTTAGTTTTGGCGCTTACGGCGTGGGTCTCTGTCGTACTGAGCATATGTTCTTCAAAGCGGAACGGATCCACGCGTTCAGGGCGATGTTGCTTTCAACCGATAAAAATGAACGGGATAAAACCCTTGCAAAACTCCAGGTAATGCAGCGGGATGATTTTTACGGCATTTTAAAGGTAATGGCCGGCAAAGAAGTTACCATAAGGCTTTTGGATTCGCCGCTCCACGAGTTTATGCCTCACAACGAAGATGAGCTTGCGGGGTACATGGCTTATGTGTCAAAGGGAAAAAAGGTCAAACCCAACAAGGCGGAGATTCTTGCCCAGATAGACGCCCTGCATGAATTTAACCCCATGTTGGGACACCGTGGCTGCCGGATCGCCGTTTCTTACCCCGAGATTTACGCCATGCAGATCAGGGCCATTTTTGAGGCTACCTACAAACTGCATGCCGAAGGGGTAAACGCCCGCCCTGAGATAATGATTCCCATAGTAATGAACGCCTCGGAGCTTAAACTCATAGCCTTTGGGAAAAAGATCGAGGGGGCAAATTACAAGGGGATTGTGGACATCGAGGATGAATTGAGGGCGGAAAAGAAGGCCAAACCGGTGGAATACAAGATAGGTACCATGATTGAACTTCCGGCTGCGGCTGTCGGCGCCGGGGAAATCGCCAAATACGGCAGTTTCTTCAGTTTTGGCACCAACGACCTGACCCAGACCACTTTGGGTATTTCAAGGGATGACTTCACGGCCTTTATGCCTGACTACACACTCTTTGACCTTATCCAGGGGAATCCGTTTAGCACGTTGGATCCAAGGGTTAAGGAGCTCATTGCCCTGGCCACTGCCAGAGGCCGGCTAACCAGGCCCGACCTTGTCTGCGGTCTATGCGGCGAGCATGGCGCTAACCCGGCAAATGTAAAGTTCTGTATGGAAGCGGGACTTAATTACGTCTCCTGTTCTCCCTATTCGGTGCCAATCGCCCTTTTGGCGGTGGCCCAGGTAGAAGTTGAGTCAAGCGCCCAGCAAGGCTAAACGGCAAAATTTTTACCACGAACCTCACGAACCGCAATTCGATATCTGAGTGGTGGTTAGTGTGGTTCGTGGTTGATAAGTTAAAAAATGCCAGGCTTTAACTGCCAAAGTCGCTTTTAAACGCCATTTGATGTTCGATGACTTCCATAGCAATTTTTGAGGCCTTTGCAGCATCCACCATGGGAACTTTTGCATCCTTGTTAAAGGTTTGTTCAAAGAATTTTTGCATGGTTTCATATATATCAGGCATATAATAAAATAAAAAAGAAATATTAAAACCTACCGGCTTTGCCACGGTAAACGAAGATAACGATTCAATTGGCTTTTTCGCTATAAAAATCTTGGTCTGGTTTTTTGCTGTGTGCAGATTAAGCTCACTAAAACGCAGGGGAATCTGATCTGACCTGTCTCTAAGGTAAGGCTCTGTAGCTTTATGAGAATAGGTGATCGGCTCTACAAGTATATGCATTTTTTTGCCGGAAGATTGAAAAGTAAGCCCGTCTCCGTCCGGATATATCGCCTTTACCGCTGAATAACTAATTACTTCATAGATAATATAACCGTTGCTGGTGTTGACAAAAGACGAAACAATATAGGCCTGATCCTTTGGCAATTGGTTCTGATTGTAGGCATCAAATAAATTCATGGCTTTTGCTGACATAATTTCCCCCTATTATTAATATATCGATAAATTATACCAAAAAAATTAAAATCGGCAACATTTTTTTTTAAAATTTAATAAAAACATTATTTAGCGCTGGTTTTCCGTTTTTTTGCCTCATTTTCGTAGTGGCCGCTTTCTTCCCCGTTCTTTCGGGCTATTGCAGCCATCCATTCATAGGGTCTGGGATCCCTGGTGTTAATCGCAGCGCTCTCCCTAAAGTAATCAAAAGCCTTTTCCGTTTTACTTTGCCTGTAATAAAGGACGCCCAGGGCAAAGGAAATATCCGCCGTTTCCTGCCTTTTGGCGGTGCTTTGAAACAGCTCCCTGGCTTTTTCCAGCAATTCAAGCGCGTATTTACCCGCTCCGGCCTTACCCAGACAGCCGGTATACTCAATCAGAATACCTGTATCCTTTGGGTTTTTCTTGAGCAGAGCTTTAAGAAACACCGCCGCTTCCCTGTAACGCCCGGTTTTTCGGTAGGCGTAGGCTAAAACCCTGCGGAGACTGGGATTTGAAGGCTCCCAAATAAGAAGATTTTCCAGTTCTTTGGCGGCATCGGCAAATTCAAAGGTTCTCAATAAAAATAACGCCCTGTCCCTGTGAATATTTAAATTGCCCGGCCAGCGCTCAAGGTATGACACGTAAAGCGAGGCCAGGCTTTCAGTAGCGGACGCTTCTTCCGAAGCGTTTGCTTCTCCCGAAGCCGCAAGGGCTTCAAGGGCGGCGATTTGGCCAAGCCAGGCGCTCTGGTGATCCGCCTTTAGAGAGGTGGTTTTTTTAAACCAGTTTAAGGCCTCTTGCAAAAGACCCACTTTCAGATAGGATTCCGCCAAAGCGTACATTAGTTCAGGTTCGGGTCCCAATGAGCGGATAGCGTTCTGCAGCAACTTAATTATATTGAGCGTATCATTTGAAGTTCTGGCCTGGCAGAGTATGTCAAATCGCGTTAAAAGATCGCTGTCTCCGCCAAGGGATTTTGCGGCTTTAAGCGCCTTTTTTAGGGCTTTGTAATCTTTCCCTTCCCATGAAACAAGGATGTCGGCATACCAAAATTCCAGCGCGTTTGGATCATTTTCCAGGGCCCTTTGCAGATGGTTGTGCGCTATTTTAAAATTTCTCAGGTTTCTCAGGGCTTCCGCGTAAAGGGCGCGGATTATTGGCTTATCCTCACGCAGCTTGAGCCACTCCCTGCAAGACTCGGCGGCACGCAGCCATTCGCCGTTTTCCAGGAAGGATTTAATCATAAAAAGATCGACCAGTTCGCTGTTCCAGGGAAGGTCAGGCACTACTGCATCGTGTGAGCGGATTATTTCGATTTCCTTTGTTGCTTCCTTGGTTTTTCCCAGGGCCATTAAAATTGAAGCCCTTGACCAGCGTATCCTGCGATCGCCGATTCCTTTGCCGCCCGCGATTTTCAGGGCCGCCGTAAAATGCTCCAGGGCTTCCTGCAAATTTCCGGTTTCTCTGGCGGCCCTGCCCAGTTCCAGCCTTAAAAGGGGGCTTTCGCCCATTCCCGCCTCGCTCCTGTTTTCCTGAACGAAACGCAGCATTTGAAGGCCGAGTTCGTAATCGCCGATTCTGCAAAGGCGTATCCCCCTGATCATCAGGGAATTGAGATAGGCGTGGTAGATTCGTTTGTCTTCCGGGGCTTCTTCTACCGCTTCCTGTAAAATGTCAACGGCCGCCTGAGAGTGTTTGGATTTTAAGTACGCGATTCCAAGCAGGGCTTTGGTTTTGGATTTAAACTCCGCAGCTTGCAGATCCGAGGACTTTCCTGGACGGTTCTCCAGGGCTTTTCGTAAAAAAGGGACGGCTTTGTAGGGCATACCGACTGTTAAGTAAGTACGGCCGGCGAAAAAGTAACCCTCTCCCGAATGCGGCCTATGCCGGATGTAATCGTTAAAAGCGGCCAGGGCGCGGGAATAGTCCTTAATGGCATGAAAAGAACGCCCCAAAAGAAGCCAGGCTTCCGTCGGGGCGTCCGTCTCTGAGATTAGCTCTCCCAGTATCTTTACCGCCAGATGGTAATTGCCCCTTTTCCCCGCTTCGGCGGCGGCCCTGAACTTTTTTAAGGCCGGGGGTTCGGCTTTTACAACGGTTTTAGTGAACCGCTGATTTGATGGATTCAATCCTGCTTGTATCCCCTTAAACCGTGAACCGTTTTATTTTTTTGGTGGAAGACATCTCCATGGGCTTGTCCAGTATGACAACTCTGCCGATTTTCTGGTAAAGCTGCAGACCCTGGTTCACCTCCGCGATTATCTTGTCCATCATGGTTTTAAGTTCTTCCCGGGAATAAGGCTGACCGTCTTCCTTTTTCAATTCCTGATTGGGGTATATAAGGGCTTCAATGCCTTCCTTTTTCATTTTTTGATCCATGATGTAGCCTCGGATCAGAATTTGATCGATTTGCCCGTATAACTGGAATTTGTTTTCAACTTCCTCTGGGAATACTTTTTTCCCGCCCTCGGTTACGATAACGTTTTTGGCGCGGCCGGTGAGGTAGAGGTAGCCCTCGCTGTCCAGGTAACCCAGGTCGCCGGTCTTGAAATAGCCGTCCTCCGTAAAAGATTCGGCGGTCAATTCAGGCTTTTCAAAATAACCTTGTGTTACCATTGGGCCCTTGACGATGACTTCTCCAATACCCCGCTCGCCCGGATTCAGAATTTTCATATCCGCCTGTGGGACTATCTTGCCTACGCTTTCTTCCTTGTAATGCTCTATAGGATTCAGGTTGATGATGGGGCTTGTTTCAGTAAGCCCGTAGCCCTGGACAAAATCAATTCCCATTTGGTTGTATTTGCGGAAAACCGAGGATGCCAGTGGGCCCCCGCCGGCGATGCAGACCCTTATTGTGCTTAAAGAGGCTTTTTCAAGAACCGAATGAAATATCTTTTTCCCGGGATTTACCTTAAATGTTTTTTTAATAAGGCCTGAAACTACCATCAGAAAACTTAATATTCCGTAAACTATGGGGCCCTTTGCTTTTATGCCGCGGAGTATGCCGTCAAGGAGCTTATTGAAAAGCATGGGCACCCCTAAAAGCATGGTTACTTTGCCTTCTTTGAGCTCTTTGAGCATTAGCGCGCTTACCATTTTTTTGCCGAAAACAACTTCGGCCCCCGTACCGATGGTTTCGATGAAAACCGCCAACATTGCGTAAACATGGTGAATGGGAAGAATGGCGTAAAAAACATCAGTATGATAAACATTCAGCGGGGTTCCCTGGGCCAGGAAACAGTCGGATACCAGATTCTGATGGGTCAGCATAACTCCCTTGGGATCCCCTGTGGTTCCGGATGTAAAAAGTATGGCTGCCAGATCATTTTCCGCCGCTTCCTCAATGGGAGCTTCGGGGCCGTTCAAATCGTAAATATACTGCCCTACACCCTTTTTAAGGGACACGATGTCTTTCAGGTCCCTGGGATTTTCTTTGAAATGGGTATATTTTTCCTCATCAACAAAGAGAATTTTTGCCCGCGCCGTTCTCATAAGTAGATCGGTTTCCTCGTTTTTTAGCTGGTAGTCTATGGGAACAACAACCGCTCCCGCGAAAACTGTGCCCAGGTAAGCAACTGCCCATTCAGGCGAGTTTTTACCCGTTAATGCTACCTTGTCGCCCTTACGGATCCCCTTGCTGTAAAGCCACCTTGCCACTGCCTGAATGAGCGCCAGCGATTCAGTGTAGTTAAGGCTTACGCGGTCAGGCTCAAATACGGTAAAGCATTGCCGCTGCCCATGCCGGGAAACGGTGATCCTGAACAATTCAGGCAGCGTAGGCCAGACGCCTTTAAAATCCTTCCCCCGGTATTCGTCCAAAAAAGCCCATGGTGTTAAAGTCTCGTTCATTTTCACTCCTCATTATCAGCCCTGTTTTAAAACAGAAAGAATCTTCTGTTTATCCAAACATCCCCCTAATTTTGACACATTCAGTTAAAAAAGGTTTCAACCTTAGGGCTGGGCATAGTGTTACTATATAGTATATTATTTTGTTAGTTTTGTATGCGTATTTTGAAAAGTTATTTCTTTTTATTACTTCCTTTTTTTGCGGTAATTTTTTCCTGCTCAGCCAGGATCGATGGCGTTGTAATGGCGGGAGGCTCTGCCGAGATAAATGTCAGGGCATCGCTGGGGCTCAGAACCGTAGGCCTTGTTCAATCCCTTAGGAGCTTTATGGGAGATACCAGGAATACGCCGATTCTGGATGGGGGAGCCATAAGCCGGTCATTGGCCGCCGCATCCGGAATAAAATCCGCATCGTTTAAAAATACAAGCGCCGAAGCCCTGGAAGGGACTATAGTTATATCGAATGTAGGGGATTTTTTGCTATCAGATAAGGATATGTTTATAACATATAGTGAAAGCTCTGTTTCATCTTCTATTGTTGTCGTTCTGGACAGAAATTCGGCTCCCCTTCTTATTTCCCGGCTTTCTTCCGAGGTGGGAGAGTACCTTTCTGCCCTGATGGCTCCTGTTGCGCAGGGTGAATACATGAGTTCCGCAGAATATCTCAGCCTCGTAGCCATGGTCTACGGCCGCCCTCTGGCTGATGAAATTGCCGAAGCCCGGATCAAGGCGTCCATAGAGTTTCCCCGCCCTGTTACAGCGGTGAGCGGAGGAAGCTCCACCGGACGACGGGCGGAATTCGATATACCGCTTTTGGATATTATGGTTCTGGAGAAGCCCCTTCGGTACGAGGTTAAGTGGTAAACTTAACTTTCAATTGAAAGTATGTCATACGGGTCGTCGCCAAAGCGGCGGTGTTGAACGGCTTCCAGAATGTGCGCGGTATCAATAGCGTCTTTCTTTTCAAGGTCTGCTATAGTCCGGGAAATTTTAAGGATGCCGTGGCAGGCCCGGCCGGATAAACCCAGTTTGGCAGCGGCAAGGATAAAAGCTTCTTCTGCTTTTTTTGTTATCTGGCAGTATTTGTCAATCTGTCCCGGGAGCATCCTTGAATTGCGGCGAATATTAGAGCCCTTGAACCGCTCCCTCTGTATTTCAACCGCTTCGATAACCCTTCGCCTTATTTCTTCGCTTGTTTCTCCGCCTTCCCCGGCTGGCTTTAACACCCCGGGGGCGCGGACGGGAATTCTAAGGTCAATCCGGTCAAGAAGGGCTCCGCCGAGTTTTTTCCAATAGCGGCGAATCTCATCAGGGGAGCAGAGGCAGCCGCTGTCGCTGTCAATAGTGCAGGCGGCGTCCGCCTCATCGCCGGCGGGATAAATCCCGGCGGGAAAAACCGCGCCCAGCCGTCCGCAAGGACAGCTATTGGCCGCCAGTATTAGCTGAAAATCGGCAGGCAGCCTGTGGTTGCTTTCGGCGCGTGCTATGGTGATGACCTTGTCCTCCAGGGGTTCCCTAAGGGATTGGAGCACCGGCGTGCGAAATTCCGGAGCTTCATCCAGAAAAAGCGTTCCAAAGTGAGCCAGGGTTATTTCACCGGGCCTGATGTTTCTTCCGCCCCCAAGCACGCCTTCGGTACTTGCCGAGTGGTGTGGAGAGCGGAAAGGCGGCTGTATAATAAGGCCGCTTTCTCCGTCCGAAATCTGCCTTGCAAGGCTGTGGAGCCTGGTCACCTCGACGGCTTCTTCCGGAAGCAAAGACGGCATGATCGACGGAAATCGCCGCGCGAGCATTGTTTTTCCCGAACCCGGCGGGCCGAAAACAAGCAGGTTATGTCCTCCGGCGGCGGCGATCTCCAATGCCCGTTTGTAGCGTTTTTGGCCCTGCACTTCCGAAAAATCGCCGGCAAAAATTTCACCCACGTTTTCATTGTTGTTTTCAGTTTTTGACTGAGCGTTGTCGTGCAAGCCGCCCGGCGGCTCGTTAGCCGGAAGCTCGCCGGTTTCCGCTCTCACAAGCAGGGCATGGAAAACTTCGGCCAATGTGGCGGCGGCGAAAAAACGAATATCCGACAGAACCGCCGCCTCGCTTGAGTTTTCCAGGGGAACTATAAACTCGCCGATCCCGTTGGCGAAAGCTGAACTAAGGGCGGCAAGGGCCCCACGTACAGGCCGTACCCTGCCGGAAAGTTCCAGCTCTCCCAGTACCATCAGCTTATCCGGAACCGTAACCATGCCCGCCGCCGCCATCACTGAAACCGCTATGGGAAGATCCAGTGAAGCCTCTTCTTTACGCAGACCGGCAGGGGCAAGGTTAATCAGAATGCGGTCTTGCGGAAAGGAAAACCCTGAATTGCGAAAGCTCGCCCTGACCCTTTCCTTCGCCTCCCGTACAGCCCCTTCCGCAAGGCCTGTGATATCGATCCCCGGTATGCCCCGGCGAATATCCGCCTCAACACGGATTATGATTCCTTCCGACCCCCGTGGCGTAAAGGCCAATACATGCATGGCTGCCTCCACAGCTATTACTGCGCCGGGATGGAGTATGCTTTGATTTTTTCTGCGAATTTTGCAAAAAATTTTCAGAAAAAACAGGCAAAAACGCGTTTTCGCGCAGTATATAGGCAGGCGCTTTTGCGCTATAATATTTTATGAGTGGAAGGAGAAAATAATGGGAAAGGTGTACGCGGAAATTACTTTGAAGAATGCACTTGATGTCGGCAATGCAAAACAGGGGTTTATTAAGGAGGAACAGGTTCGTAGCGCTGTGGTAACGGCGATGGTGGATACCGGAGCAACAATGGGCATGGTTATTCCGGAAGAACTCTGTCAGCAGTTGGGCCTGGGAATTTCCAAAATGCGGGAAGTAAGACTGGCCAATAATCAAACCGAAACAGCAAAAGTGACAGATCCGGTGGAAGTACACTGGAAAGATCGCGATTACGTAGGCAACGCCTGGGTTATTTCAGGCTTGCGTGAACCCCTTATGGGATTACTCCCCCTTGAGCACATGGACCTAATGGTAGACCCTGTTAATCAGACATTGGTTGGCGCCCATGGGGATGAAATGATCGGTTATATATAATGATTATTTTTCCCACAGATAATTCACCGGTACTGCCCAGATTTTTCTGGCGAGCTGCACAATATCGGCGCCGGTATATATTTTGAAGGTTAAAAATGGTTTTGTAACAGCAAGTTCGTGCTGGTTAGTGTGGTTTGTGGTGAAAATTTTAAAGATATTATTATTCGGGGATAAGCTCTAAACCGGCAAATTCCTGATTTCTACCCCCAGTCTGGATGCGGCTTTTTCGGCTTCGGAGTTTCCGGTAATTATTACCGGACAGGCAAAGCCGCTCTCTGCCGCAAGGCGTTTGGGGACAGCGTCAATTTCGTTTTCGCTTAGGGCGATTATACCCTTTAGCCGTTCTGAACGGTGACTGTCTTCTATGCCGCTTAAAAATCGCAGGAAATCGGCCAGGCCTTTTTCGGCGGGTGTGTGAGGGTGGGTTTCACGCGCATAGGTTCCAATAACCGCTTTGTCGACATTTTCCCGCCCAATGGAACGAAGGGAGATTCCATTACGGGCTTTTATTATGGAGTTAAAAGCGTCCAGAGATCTTAACGGGTTTGGGTCACGGTAGGTTAAAAAGGAAAATATGCCTTCCAGATGATCTACGCGGGCAAAAGCCCCGTAAGCGCCGCCTTTCATGCGTATGTCCTCCCAGAGAGCGCCGGTGGAAAGCAGATGGGAAAACACAAGCTCCGCAGCCTGAAGGGGAGATCCAAAGAGCGAAGCTTTAAGAGACATGGCGGCAAAACCTACCTGAAGGGAAGGGGATGCGAAAACAGCGGCCTTATCTCCGATTGACATTATCGGCTTGATTTCCGAAAGGGAAATAAAACTCTCCCGGTTTTCTGAGGCGCTTTTCCTTTCCCGCGGCGGGCCGAAGGAACCAAAAAGCCGCCCGAGTTCCCCCTCCGCAATGCCGGGTGCACCTGAAGTCAGGTTGATTAAGACACCGCCGCCGGACAAGGCCGCCTGAATTGAAAAGAGTTTTGCGCTTATTTCCGAAACATCCAAATTTGACAGTTTGTGGACAAAAAGGACCTGATCCAGGCCGCACCAAAGTTCATCTATCAAACAGCTCCTGGAAAAAAGGCGGCTTGAGAAGCCGGAAGCAAAAAGGTGTCCCGACGGGGCCAGGCTCGAGTCAAGGTCGTTTTTCATTTCTAAGACTAAGTCGCGAATCCGCCTTAAATCCGAGAAGTCGGCTTCGGTGATAAGGCGCAAGGCCAATTCCAGAGATGCGCTAATTTTCTCATCCAGCGCCTTCAGGCGGAAAATGATCCAGTCACGGCTTCTTAAATCAAGATTTACCGAGGGGAGCTTTTCTTCCCTGTTCGCGCCTGGCGCCTGCGGGCTGGAATGGAGCATGGCGTGAAAGCCCCCGGTAGTTCTGGCCAGAAGGCTTGAAACTTCTCCGTAATCCATTCCGGGAAGGCCCATAGAAACCACAGCTCTTGAGAAGAAAGGGAACCAAAGATAATCTTCGGGAGGAAACAAATCAAGGGGGAAAGCCAAATCCACATAGCTGATTCCGTTTGTAAAAATCGGATGAAAAAGAGCAGGCGCGCCTGAAACATTCGCGTATTCTCTTTTTACAATCTCGATCTCAGACGAAAGATCGCTGCGGGAAAGGTGAGGTATGGCTGCCAGCGCTTCAGGCTCGTCCTCTTTTTCCTGGGCTTTCTGCAATTCCGCCATCTTCGCTTTGATGGCTTTTTTACCCGCTCTTCCCAGTGATTTTTCTATTTCGCCAAGACGGGCGGCCATTGCCGCTTCTTTTTCTTCCAGAAAATTTTCTTCAGGCTCAATGATAATAAAGGCGCGGTGCGGGTTGTCCAGAAAATATCGGCGGATCATTTTTTCAAAATAGCGGCTGTCCGCTTCAATGCGCTGTTTTAGCTCGGAGAAAGGAGAAACAAAAAGCAGGCTGTCCCAGGGGTTCCCGCCGTGGAGCCAGGCCCTTAAAGAACGGATCATCCAAACCAGGGAAAAGGGCCCTCCTGAACGGCGAATTTCCCGGTTTGAAAATTCCATTCCCAAAAGGGCCGCTTCAATTTCTTCCTTTGGGATGCCATCTTTTTCCAGGCGTTCAAGTTCTCCGATTATAAGGGCTTCAACTTTTTTTGCAGCTTCTTCTACGCCAAGTTCCGGTTCTTCGCAATTAAGCCCCCGGAAGTCGCGGACTTCGAGGGGTTGCACCCCTCGAAGTCCGGCGCAAAATGAGGTTTCCCTGAGATCCCTTTCAAAACCGGAAACGGGTGAAAGGTCTTCGCCAAGGGCAGAGTCTACCAGCGCTCTTGTCAGGGGAGAACCATCGTGCCCCAAAAGGACTTCGGACAACGTGGAAAGGGCCAGGGTTTCAACAGTGTCGGTAGCGTCACCGCAGAGCCATGAAAGAAGCACCGTGGGTTTTTGCTCTGCGCCTGCGGGGCAGGGTATTCTGTAGGATTTGGAGCTTTGCCAGCGTTCTGTCTTTGGGATAGGCGCGTTTTTATTTCCTGCCGGAAGCGAAGAAAAGAATTTTTCATCAAGAAAGGCAAGCTGCTTTTCGGTGGGAATATTTCCGGCCAGAAAGACCCGGCAGTTTGCAGGTGAATAACAGGCGCGGTGGAAATCTTTAAGGCCCTGCCAACTGAGATCCGGAATACATTCGGGATCGCCGCCTGATTCAAATTCGTAAGGAGTACCTGGCAGTACGGACTTAACCGACCAAAGGCCCGCATAGGCGTCGAGTGACGAATAGGCCCCTTTCATCTCATTGTAAACAACTCCGTTGATCCGGAGCTTCCCTTCCGGAGAGAAAAACAGGTGGTGGCCTTCCTGCATAAAGGCCCATTCGGAAAGCAGGGGCCTGAAAACCGCGTCGCCGTAAACGGACATAAGGTTAAAGTAATCGTGTTCGTTCACGGAACTGGCGGGGTAAAGAGTTTTATCGGGATAGGTCATTGCGTTTAAAAAGGTCTGAAGGCTCCCCTGGGCGAGAACCAGAAAGGCGTCTTTCAAAGGATAGGATGCGGAACCGCATAGCACCGAGTGTTCCAGAATATGGGCGGCGCCTGTAGAGTTTGTCGGAGGGGTGGCAAAGTTAAAAGAGAAAAGGTTTTCGCTGTCATCATTATAAACATGAAAAACTTCCGCGCCGCTTTTTTGATGCCTTGCCCAAATAGCCGCTACTTTCAGTCCATCGGCTCCAAATTCAGAAAGCTCCCTTACATCGAGAATTTCAAATCCGCATCCGAGAATTTGGCCTTTGGCTAAAGTTGTTTTCATACCAGTACATCCTTGTCTGAGAGCATCAGAATACGGCCTTCGTCAATGCTTTGGCGGAACCAGGAAAGAAATTCCCTTGCCGCGGCTTCGGCCTCGATTTTGGGCACTGCCCCCATTATCTCCGATTCTTCTTTGATTCTGTCGGCTCTTGCCGATGACAGGTTCCACATTATTTTTTGGGTGAAAGTTTCCGAGCGCCCCTTTAGAAGCAGGGCGATTTCCTTGTCGTCCATTGTTCTGAGTTTTTCCTGTAAGGGCCTGTCAGCCGCGTCCGCGACATCCTCAAGGGAATAAAGCCGATCCTTCATTTCCCTGCTGAGAGAGGGATCGCTTTTTTCCAGGCCGTCCAAAAGCTGCCCGCTGAAGGCAATGTCGGAGTGCTTCAGAATAGCCGTAAGTACCCCTTTGCCGTCAATTTCTTCGCCGGCTTTCGCTTTGCTTTGCCCAAAGTGGCGGGCCTTTTCCCTTATGGCCGCGGCGGCTCTGGCAATTACTTCCGGCGAAGTATCTTTTAGCTTTGCTATGCGCTTTACGATTTCCAGTTTCCGCGACGGGGTGGTGTTTGCCAGAACCTCCGCGGACAGTTTCGACGGCAGGCGGGAAAGCACCATCGCGCAGGCGGCGGGGCTTTCGTCCCTGAAAAGCAGGGAGAGCTGTTCGCCGGAAAATTCCGAGAGAAAGTCAAAAGGGTTTTCCGCCGCGTTGGGGACGGCTTTTACAAGCATGGTCTCGCCTTTTTCCGGGCCAAAGGCCGCGTAAAGCAGTCGGCGCGCCTGCTCTATACCCCCGGAAGAAGAGCCGGAGTAGCCATAGGAAGATGACAAAAGAGAGCGGAATTCTTCAAGGACATCTTCGGCTTCTTTGGCAGTTATGGTCTTTAAGGTAACAATTTCCTTTGAAATGGCTTCAACCTGCTCAGGATCCAGCTTTGAAAATATTCTGGAAGCCTCATCGCTCCCAATAAGTACCATAAATTGGGCCGCTCTTGTGTACTTTGAAGTGGTTATGCCCGCTTTTTCGGCAGGGACGCCCTGTCCGGTTTTTAGTAATCCTTCTCCCATGGTCTGTTTATAGGCGGCGGCGCCCCTGGCCGCCCTCATTCCGCCGGAAGTTTGCCCCTCGGAACTCTTCTTATCGGCGGGTTTTGATCTTTTCATGGGGTAATACTATGCCATTTGGCAGGAATTAACAATGAGACCAGGCATAATAAATTAAAGGGAATTTCGCGAAACAAAGGTTCGATACTTGTACGTATCGTAATAATTGCTATAATTATTATATTGGATGGGAGTTTTTATGATTAATCCGGTCAAAGGTAAGCTGACTTTAGAAAATGGTTCGGTATACGAAGGCGACATCCTCAACGGCATACCTCATGGCAAAGGAAAACTGACATACAGCGACGGTTCAGTGTATGAAGGCGACCTGGTCAATGGCAAATTTCAAGGTCAGGGAAAAATAACATATTTTTTTGGCGGTGTGTACGAAGGCGAATGGGCTCACGGTGAACAAAACGGCCATGGTAGAATGACCTATACAGACGGCACGGTTCACGAAGGAATATTTGTGAATAGCGAATACGCAAAGTAATAATACCGCCTCTATTTCCACCAAAATACAAAATTCCCCGCTTGTAACCACAATCTCGGATTGTTAGAATAAGCCTACTAAGGAAAAGTACAGATGGACACAATTGATAATGAAGAAAAGGGAATTCGGCTAAGCGTAGGAACAAAAATATCGGGCTTGGCCATTGCCTTTGTGTTTTTGACAGTAGTAGCGTTGGGGATTTTTAGCGCTATTTCCATGCGAGACATGAGCCTGCAAACTGCCGTTATAATGGGAGAAGAAAAATTTAAAGGTGACATAGCTTCTTTTGGATTAATGCTAAAACAGGAATACGGCGACTTACGCCTTGCCAATAACAAACTGGTAGATCAGCAGGGTAATGAGCTTCAATATCAGTATGAGGTTGTTGACAAGGCATCTGCAATGCTGAATATTGTGGCAACCGTTTTTATAAAGGAAAAAGATGATTACCGCAGAGTAACCACCAGCATTAAAGACGCTTCAGGAAAACGCGCTGTAGATACTTTTCTGGGGGCGAAAAGCGCGGCATATCCGAATATTCGGGCGGGAAAAGAATATATAGGCAACGCGGTTATTCTGGGTAAAAATTACCTCGCCGCATATTATCCTTTATTTCAACCCAATACCAGAGAAGTCATCGGCATTTTATTTATCGGTATAGAGATGTCGTCAATAGAAAAAGTTATATCGGATAACAGCAAAGCAGGGTTAATGGAACTTGGCATAATTGTAGCGGGAATTTTATTGGTTTCAATTCTTTCTATTTCGCTTATCAGCAAATTTATATTAGTAAAGCCAATAGTAAGTGTAACCACTACATTAAAAGACATCTCCGAAGGCGAGGGCGATCTGACCAAGACCATTGAAATCAATTCCAAAGACGAGGTAGGCGACCTTGCGCTGTACTTCAACAAAACAATCGGAAAAATCAAAGACCTTGTGCTGGTCATTAAAAAGCAGGCCAGCGTGTTGGCTGGCATCGGCACTGACCTGTCCAGCAATATGACCGAAACAGCGGCGGCAATTAACGAAATCACCGCCAATATACAGAGTATCAAGGGCCGTGTCATTGAGAACGCCAAGGTTAGACAATCAAACGAGCCTATGGAACAGGTTATCGCCAACATCAATGAACTCAACGGATTTGTAGAAAACCAGAGCCGCAACGTTTCCCAGGCTTCATCCGCCATTGAGGAAATGGTAGCCAATATCAATTCAGTAACCAATACGCTGGTGAACAACGCCGCCAATGTACATTCTTTGAAAGAAGCTTCCGATGCAGGGCGGGAAGGGCTGCAGGATGTTTCTAAGGATATTCAGAAAATATCCGACGAGTCCGAGGACCTGGAGGAGATTAACGGGCTTATGGAGAGCATAGCCAGCCAGACCAACCTTCTTTCGATGAATGCCGCGGTTGAGGCGGCGCACGCCGGAGAAATAGGAAAAGGCTTTGCGGTAGTCTCCGAAGAAATCCGTAAACTGGCGGACAGTTCCAGCGAGCAGTCCAAAACGATTGCCAAGGCACTGAAAAAAATAACGAAATCAATTAATGCAATTACAGCATCCACGGACAAGGTACAGACCAGATTCGAGGCTATTGAATCGGGCGTAAAAACTGTGTCTTTGCAGGAAGAAAATATCCGCAACGCAATGGAGCAACAGGAACAGGGCAGCAAGCAGGTCTTGCAAAGCGTAGGCACTTTGAACGAACTTACCCAAAAGGTAAAGAGCGGTTCCGAGAAAATGCTGATCGGCAGCCAGGGAGCAATGAATGAAAGCCAGACCTTTAACCGGAACCTTGAGATGATGTCGCAGGAAATAGCAGGCGGCATGAACGAGATGGCCACGGGCGCGGATCAGATAAACATAGCGGTAAACCAGGTCAATGAGATGACTCAAAAGAACCGTGATGCCATTAACGATTTGCTAAAGGAAGTCTCGCGGTTTAAGGTGGAGTAAAAGGATACTTTAAAAAAGGAAGTATTGTCGCAATTGTGAATGATTTTTATCTCTTGCATTTATCGGCTATTGCTTTATCAAAAGCCTTATCAACTGCTACTGCTACTGTTTCTCTTATATTTTCAATAATTGCCTGATGTAATTTATCTATTTCTACTTTTGGGGAATGATCATCAACAAATAATTCATGAATTTCTATACCCAGTGCCACAGCAAGGCGCTCTATAACTTCTGATTTGGGAAAATTACGGGCAATTTCAATCATGGCAATGTAATGAGTAGATATTTTGGCTTCTTCTGCCAGCTTTTCCTGCGAAAAACCGCATTTACGGCGACTTTCTTTCAAATTCTTCGCAAAAAGTTCTTTTACATATGACATTTGAGAAATCTTCTTACCTGGAAGGTAATGGTATATACATAATTGCTCTTGACTAATTATCTGTTTAATACTTATTATTAACTGTTTATTACTATTTTTTGTTTTTTGATATGAAAAAGAGGCAGTGCTAAGGTGACAGTCACCATTTTTGATAGGCGCACCAGTCCGTATTGGTGCATACCGGTTTTCTATATTTTTAATGCGTAAAACGCAAAGGAGTATTTCATATGAGAAAGCTATTCAAGGTATTAGGAGTAATCGCCATGCTGGCGGTACTCATCCTCTCTTTCGCGGGCTGCGACGGCCTCGACCTCGGCGGCAATACAGGCAACGGGACCAATACCTATAAGCCGGTGGTATACGCAGGCTATGGCGCGGACGGCACGAAGTACGAACTGACAATCACCAGAACCGGCAAAGCCGTGGTTCAGTTCACCCCGGGAACCGGGGATTCCTACACACTGGCCATCACAACAAAGGCGGGCGCAACCCAAACAAGCACAGGACAGATAGCCGTTTCCGGAACCACTTTTACGCTGGAACATACAGGCACGGGCGAGACGTTTAGCGTAACCGTAAACGCGAACAGCTCAAGCGGGGGAACAATGCTCAGCATCACGGGCGACATCCCCATTGACAACAGCGCGACGAAAGTACCGGCCCCGAGCACGCTAACGCCAACCATCCCAACAAACGTCGCTGTAACAGGCGTTTCCCTTAAATCAACTACCAGCCTTGTTGTGGGCGGTACGGAAACCCTCTCTGTTGTAATAGAACCGCCCACCGCCACAAATAAAACCGTCACATGGAGCAGCGGCAATAGCTCTGTAGCCACGGTGTCGGCAAACGGTACTGTTACCGCAGTCGCGGCGGGAACCGCGACAATTACCGTTAAGACAGCTGACGGCAATAAAACCGCCGACTGCGTTGTTACCGTAGTAACCAGCCCCATTGCCGTAACCGGCGTTACCCTGAACAAATCGTCAACCAGCCTTAACGTGGGCGGTGCTGAAACACTTATCCCGGCCATAACGCCGTCCAACGCGACAAACCAGAACGTTACATGGGCAAGCAGCAACACCTCTGCCGCTACGGTATCGGCAGGAGGCTTGGTTACCGCCGTTGCCGCCGGAACGGCAACGATCACCGTTACAACTGTTGACGGCAACAGGACGGCCACCTGCAATGTTACCGTTACCATTCCAGCCCCTGTAATCCCCACCTTTGACAATGTCTACGACTTTGAAGCCTGGCTAGAAGCGCAGCCAGAGAACACAGCAAGCACCGCCTATAATGTTGCTTTGAATCTCAGCATTCTTGGCGATAACAACGCTCACTCTTCTGGTGTTGGAAGAGCACTATCTAATAACAAGACCAAATACGTCACCCTCGACCTTTCCGGAAGTACCTTTACCTTCATTGGGTATGATGCTCTTAACGGCTGTACCAGCCTTGTCGGCGTAATCATACCCAACAAAAGGAAAATGACACATTTTACCCAATTACAGGGTTAACAGTTTTCGTAAATGCTTATCCCATAAAGAATTAGCGTTGCTAGTGAAGTATGCTAAAATTATGGGAATTCGGTGTAATCATTAATGACATCATATTCCCAAAAAGAGGGCGTTATGAAGGTTCATAATGATTTTACCTTGTATTTTCGGGTTATCCCATCGGGGAAAAAGGTCGTGTATTTCTATGCCTATGACGAAAACGGCAAAAGGACACAGGGCAGGTCTACCGGGCAGACAAACAAAACTGCGGCAAGGGTTGCGGTGAACAGGCTTTTGAAAGAAGGGG
>Ga0268262_10001368_pt1 | contig 30438 bp, 5 predicted proteins | sample TergutNc150P3_FD_190354 | JGI IMG/M metagenome (GOLD analysis project Ga0268262, IMG submission 190354) | Nasutitermes corniger P3 segment gut microbial community from laboratory colony in Florida, USA - Nc150 P3 (SPAdes) (version 2) | ecosystem: Host-associated > Arthropoda: Insects > Digestive... | reverse complement strand
ACGGCCTTCTTCCACCACTCTGTTTTCATTTAACCTTTGACGGAACCGTCAACCATGCCTTTAATAATATGCTTTTGCAGTATCAGGAACATTATAATAACGGGCAGCATGGTCATCAAGGTCGCGGTGAGGATTAAATCCCATTTCTTGACAAAGGAGCCGACAAAACTCGCCACCGCCAGCGGCAGCGTCTGTATCATATTGCCGGAACCGAGCACCAGCAAGGGCAGCAGGTAGTCGTTCCATATCCATATACTGTTCAGAATAATCACCGTAACGGTAATGGGAGTCAGTATCGGGAATACGATTTTGAAAAACGTGCCCGGTCTGGTGCAGCCGTCAATGGTGGCGGCTTCTTCAAGCTCAAGCGGGACAGATTTAATAAAACCGTGGAAAAGGAATATCGACAGCGACGATCCAAAACCCAGGTAGGCGAAAATAATTCCCGGATAATTTTGCAGCAGCCGCAGCGGCGTACCAAACAGTCCGAGGCTTACCTCAACAGAGTGGAACCAGGTGATTAAGGGAAACATGACCACCTGAAAGGGAATTACCATAGCCGCCACAAATACCATAAACACCGCGTAGGACAATTTTGTCTTGGTACGCACCAGCACCCACGCCCCCATGGACGAGATCAGCACGAGCAGCGCGGCGGAGATTACCGTTATTATTAAAGTGGAAAAAAACGATGACGCGTAACGGACGTTAGGACTGTCGATAACGGTGTTGACGTTGGTTATAAACTGCGATGGGTTTACGGGGAACGCCAGCGGGTCCATGATAATTTTCAGCGACGGCTTTGAAGAGTTAATAATAACCAGCAGAAACGGCAGCATGTACATCAAAAAAATGACAATGGCGACTATTTCAAGGGTAAGAGTTTTGTTAGGCTTTTTCACATCTCAATCTCCTTCTTTTTATTGGCCCGAACCTGAATCAGCGAAATAATGACAATTACCAAAAAGAACATGATCGCCTTTGCCTGCCCCTGGGCAAGCTGGCGGTAGGAAAACGCCGTGTTATAAATGTTCAGGGCCAGGAATTCATTGGTCATAAGCGCCTTGCCCATAAACATGCCGGAAGGCCCGCCGGCGGTCAGCGCGTAATTTACATCAAACTGCTTAAATGAATTGATAAGCGTCAGAAACATCGAAACGGTAAACGCCGGCGCGACGAGGGGGAAGGTTATAGCCTTCAGCTTCTGCGTATAGTTTGCCCCGTCAATCTCGGCGGCTTCCAAAAGCGAATCGGGAATGCCCTGTATTGACGCCACATAGATCATCATAATGTAGCCGGCGTATTGCCAGGTGCCGACAATGACAATCGCCAGAAGCGCCAGATACTGGTCGGCAAGGAACTGGTGGTCTCTAAGCCACATAAAGCCGATTGTCTCGCCGAGCTTCGGTATGGCGTTGTTGAATATAAACTGCCAGATGTAGCCTAAAATGATTCCGCCGATAAGGTTCGGCAGGAAAAAGCCCGCGCGGTAAACGTTTTTGTATTTCAGATTACTGGTTACCAGAAGCGCCATAAAAAACGCGCAGACGTTCAGCACCACGATGTTAATTACAGCGTAGGCAACTGTAACCAAAAATGAGTGAAGGAATGTAATGTCTGACTGAAAAATGGCGAGGTAATTTTTGAACCCCACCCATTCTACCGCCGTGCCGGTTATCGCGTTCCAGTTGGTAAATGAATAATATATCCCCATAAAAAAGGGAATGACGATTACCATGCAAAAAGCGAAAACCGCCGGAAGTAAAAATAAAAAAAACATAGGATTGTTTCGATAGTGATAGTCTCTATGGCATGTTTTGCCCATACCGCCTCCTTTTTAAAACAGCGGGCGGCAGAAACCTCCCGCTGCCCATTATTCAGTATTTATTTAATCGTGCTGACCGCCTGGGCAGTCAGTTTTTCGAAGCCCTGCGGGTCAATTTGCCCTGAAGCCATTTGATGGAAAATGGGGCCCAGGGTGTTCATGCCAAAGCCGTCGGGCATTTCATTTTGCTGCCAGGCGTATATCTTGCCCATGCTGGTCCATTCCTGAACGGCTTTTGAAAGCTGTCCGGCGGGTTTCAGTTTACAGGACTTAAAGGCGGGAACCATGCCGGCCTTGTTCACCATGTAGTCGTGGCCTTCCGGAGTGCTCGCCATAGCGATGAGGAATTTTTTGGCTTCCGCGATATTTTTGGATTTCGCGTTTATCAGGTACCATGAAGGAGCGCCGACAAAAATACCGTCGGTGGTTTCATCAAGGAAGGCGTGGGGAACATAGCCCATTTCAAAGGTAATCCCCAAATCCTTGAAAGTCGGATCCGTCCAGTTGCCCTGGTGGATAAACACCGTCTTGCCGATAGCGTAATCGCCGATCTGCTGATCGTAGCCGCCGGTGAGCAGGGTATTTCTGTTGGCGTATTTGAACAACAGATTGTAATATTCGGCGTATTGGGCAAGGCGGGAAGCGTCGACCTGCCCCTTGAGCAGCATATCAATATATTTGCCGGAATTGTTATACGGCAGTCCGAGGGTAAGGTACGCGTTAAAGCCGTGCAGTCCGGTTACCCAGGTCATGCCGGGACCGGCTACCATTGAAACAGCCGCGTCAATGCCGAGCGCGCTTTTCTGCGATTCGATTTTTTCAAACGCGGCTTTCATGCCGGCGGCGTTTACCATAGTCATGGGGTCTACTCCCGCTTTGGCGAGAAGCGCCTTGTTGTAGCCCAGCCCCCATCCTTCAACGGCGACAGGAAACCCGATGACCTTGCCATTCATTGGATCGATATAGGCGACATCGGTGTCCATTACCCAGGGCTCGCCGGAAAGGTCGCTGATCCTGCCCGCCCCTTTGGCATCCTCGTATCCGGCCTTGCCTTCGATTACAAAAATTTCAGGCTCCGTGCCGGAATTGAACATCGCGGTGATATTGGGAGCATAACCGGTTTCACCGCCGAAGCTTTTTACATTGACCTTTATGCCGGTTTGTTTTTCAAAAATGGCGGCATAAGCCTTTAAGGCTTCGTCAATTTCGATCTTGTTGCTGACAAGCGTTATTTCGCTGCCGCTTTTCGCGGCGCCCGACTTGCCCATACACGCCGTGAAAGCGGCGGCAGCCATAATCGTTACTGTTACGATACATACCATTCGTTTCATGTTCTCTCCTTTGACTTATAGTCTTTGAGATTATGGTAGGGCGTTCCGCATACCCTGTTTGGTAGTTTTTTATTTTACGCAAGTATTATTTCATACGAAATATTTTAATTACGATTCAGCTTCAATCGTAATTTTTATTAGTTATTTATTCAAAATGGTACTTTTTGGGGGATTTCACACAAAGAACACAAAGGAAGAGAAGAACACCAAGGGGAATCAAATAGCCCCCCTTTGTGTTCTTTGTACCTTTGTGATCTTTGTGAGAATCTTTGCGAATACGCCGCGGACACCCCATTTACCCTGAAAAATACATCCAAAAAGCCTGAATAACCCACCCTGGAGCGACAAAAACCTTCATTCGTAACATTTTTTGCTTCTTTTGAGAAATTTATTGTTTTGACTTCATATATGTAGTATAATAGTAAGTGGATAGGTGTATAAAGTGAGGGGGTGTTTGTTTTTTTGGCGGAGGTAGTATATGTCGCCCAAATATCTAAAGAATACCGCGGCTCTTCTGGCGGCCAGTGTGGTGATTTTTGGCGTATTTGTTTCGTGCGAAAACCCCTTTACCAGAAATCTGGGTGAAAAAGTAGACGTAGAATGGCCGACCGTATCGGTGTCCGCGCCGACGGTAGGCTCTATAATTAATAAAGAGGTAACCTTCGAGGGAGAAGCGACCGCTTACCGTAAAGTTGACAAAGTTGAAGTAAGAATTCTTAATCCTGATAAAACAAAACCCAATCTGCTGAACTGGACGACGGTGGACAGTATATCAAGCGGTGACACGTCAAAAAGATGGAGCTATAAACTGGATACGGCGGGTCCGATTTTCAAGAATCAGGGCGACGACTTTTTGTATATACAGTTCCGCGCCTGGGACGCTAACGACCTTGTCGTTAAAGACGCCAACATTAATACCTATGCCTATACCATTAAAAATGAACCTTCGAAAATTATGGTACAGGCGCCGCTTGCTGAGACCCTGAGTACAACCGAGTTAACGGCAAGCCTGGAAACCGGTTCGGAAATCCAGGGACAGGTAATCGACGTTCGGGGCATTAAGCCCGGTTTTCCCCGCATAAAAATTTGGCCGGGGAACATGGCGGAGCCTTTGGGTGATGACCCCAATTGGGGCTGGGTAACGCTGTTTTTGGACGATATAGATATTAAATCCGACGACAAAGGCACCCCCGCTGAATGGAAGTATAAAGAGCGCAGCGAAAGGACGGTAATAAACTCGGCTCTCTTTACTTTTAAGCTGGCCGAATTCACCATACAAGTACAAAACCCGGGTACGGACAAAGAGATACGCAAGATAGTATACACTGAAGTACCCAGCGGCGGGACTACTGTTTTTAAGCCCCTTCCGGTAATAGCCGAAGGCTATCGCTTCAGGATATGGACCTCCGATACTTACTTCGTTACCGATGATGATATAAAAAACCCCTCCTTGAGCTATACCGCTTCAATGAAAAAATGGCCCCGTAAAGTTATACATAAAGACGAGGTAGTGCTGGTCGGCTTCAATCCCCCAATACAAGACTACACGCCCGGAGTAGACGATTGGAATGACCATCTGGATTCCGGCAATTCCTGGCGTATTAATGTAAAAACCGCCGGCAAGGATCCTGACATTGAATTTGACACTGATACAATGATCAGCGAATTTTTTGATAAAGACCCCAGCCAGCCGATAAATATGCCGAATAGCTTCATAACCGAATTTTCAACCCAAAAAATAATGCCCGACAATGCTTCGAATCCTGTTTTCAGCCTGCGGATACGGGTGACACACCCTGATGAGACGCCCAACGCCACACTGGTATGGAAGAAATCGGGCGCCGATAGTACATTGCCCGTGTCTTTCACTTCTACGGCGAGTGGTACAGACTCTCATAATCTTCATTACCAGAAATATTCCTGTACCGTGTATGGAAGCGATGCCGAGTTTTCTTCGTTTGACTCCGGTTCCAGGACGTATACATTGGAAGTAACGGCGACTCTCCCGACTTCAACCGACAAGAAAGTTACGCAAACCTATACTGTGGAAGTAAGAAAATCCAGGCCCGTGGTATCAATACAAACCATAACGGGAGCCAAAGACGAGCCTACCTCAACCGATAATTTTTATGTGGTCAACGGCAACATAAAGGTCGCTACGGCAGGCGGCGGCGATCTGGTTAAATGGATCGTGGAACCCAAAACATCAACGGTAATCGAAAACGCTATTGACAACTACAACAGGAACCCTACCGCGGATAATCTCGCGTTCTTTAACGATATTCCCAATACCACCGCCGCCAGCGCTACCGTCCGGTCCGGCCGGGTGGCGAATGACGGCACATTTATATTTAATACCAAAGAATTTTCGGGCGTAACTGACGTGTGGCTGTATGTTATTGCCCTGGACTCTGTCCAGAGTATGGGTTCTACCAGGGTACAACTGCGTATAAATCAAAACAGCGATATACCCGAAATAACGTCGAGCCTGTTATCGACCGTTGACACCCCGAATCCCATAGACAGTGAGAAAAAACTCTTTATCCAGCTTGGGGCGTCGGGACAAACCAAGAGGAATATTCTTGACAATAGCACGGGTATTGACCTGACCTTTAAGGATGATGACGGGATCAACCGTTCCGATATTACCATAAAAATAACCGACTTGAATAATAACTATGATAATAATATCAAAACCAGGACATTCACCGCGGCTGACGAAAGTATATTGACAGCGCAGGGGCAGAGTTTATCGACGAACAGTAACCGGGAATGGGCGGGTACGCTCAGCCAATCGATCATGGCCAAGAGGATGTACAGTACCGAACCTGTCGCCACCCGGCCGACATTCCTGCGAGACGGCATATATAAACTGGAAATTACCTACAAAGACACCGTTGCCGCCAAAATAAGCATAACTGCCGGCGACTCACCGGCGGTATCCGGCGCCGACATGACTTACTACTTCTGCGTAATTTCCAACCAGCCCGTGATTAACGTAATCAAGCCGATTGAAAACAGTTCTGTAATCAAAGACCCGCCGGAAACCATTACCGGAACGATATACAGCCGCATCCCCGTACAGAGGCTCACGCTCACTTTTGACCCCAGTTTAAACAACCAACTCAACCCCCAAATTGTTCAACTGTGTACAACTTCCGGTTATAACGTGGGAAGCGTATGGGACAGCACCGACGCGCTTCTTTCAGCCGACAGGACCGAAACCGAAACCATAAACGGGGTCACGTACAAATACGAATACAAAAAAGGTTATTATCTGTATTACTGGCGAAAAGAAACCGTTGACTTCACGGATACAACGGGCGCCGCTTCTTCGGAAGACCGGAAGTTTACCCTGCGGGTTTATGACAATCTGAGTGACTTTAACGATAAATCCTGGACGGTCAAGGTGGACAACTCGCCGCCCGTCGTTGACCTGGACGATTTTTACTTTAGCCGCAGCCTGGAAGAAGGCCAGGAAAGGCACCGTGTTAACGGCAAATTTAATTTTATTATCAGCGCGAAGGATAATAACGGCATCGGACAGACCGGCAATCTCGATCATGTTAAGTGGTGGATAAAAGAGTATATCCAGGCGGCGCCAAACTGGAATGATACCGTGACAACTAACGGTTACAGCGCCCAGTTCCCGAACGCCGCCGATCCCGATAAGGTCGGGAGATACCAGGCTATCGTGAACAGCGGTACGGTCAACACTCCTTTCGCGAGTCTGCCGAAGGGAAGATACAAACTGTGGGCTATGGCGCAAGACAAGGCGGGCAACTTCTCTCTCGTCAATCCCAATGTGCCCGGATCCCCGGTCGGAGCCAGGGACCTGTATGAGTTTGACATAGATCAGGACGCCGATTATCCGGTAATGGACACGCGTGAATTGGATCCCAACGGGGCCGATATTATCCGCACCAGCGCCGGCTTAAAAATAAAAGGCAGGGTAACCGATGACGACGGCTTTACCGGCTTTACCAACGCCACCGTACAGATACGTTTCCGTACAGTGACAACGCCGCCCAATACGACATGGGCGACATGGCAAGATGTTACAACAACAAAGCTGGATCCCACCGGCGCGCTGGAATTTGAATATAATATTCCCACTACCGGCTATTTTGCCGGCGATGGCGAAAAACAGTACCAGATTCGGGTAACGGAGCCGGGAGGGACCACCGCGCCCAACAAGAACCCCACCGCCACCGGCGTTACTATTGTAAACACCGCGACTATTGGGGCGCTGACCCGGCAGTTCCCCACTACCACCTCTCCTGATTATTACCTTTTCCAGTTGAAAAATACCGAGCCGCAAATTTTCTTTAAGGATTACGATGAAACTACCGGCACAGGCCACAACTCTAAAGCAGACCGCCCCGTCTTTCAGAACCGGACGGCTTTGTTGACGGCGCTGTCCGGCTCGGTTACGGTAAGCGGCACCACCTACACCAGCAAAGTTGTTGACAGATACCTTGATTCAGTAACGGTATCCTTTAACCGGGATACAAAATTCCCCCCGGTATCATTACTGGGTAATATTGGTCAGCCGGCCTATACTTCCGGTACGTCCGCGGAATTTGTCTGGAACCTTTCCGCCCAGGGCCTGCTCGACCTGACTCCGGGTTGGCTGCCGTCTGAGACGGATTTCAATACCAATTCCACCCTCTATCCCGACGGTATGTATACCATCGTTATTACCGCGCGGGACAAGGCCAACAATACCAAAACCGCCGAATGGAAATTCTACAAGGATACAAAAGCGCCGGTTATTACCTTTAATAATATAGAGAAACGGTCATCTCCTCCCGAGACTCCGCCGCTCGCGTCGGATCTGTCCGTCATTAAAGGCGCTCAGGGTACGATGAAAATTATCGGCAGATTCGAGGATGACTATTCAAACATTGGCAGCGCCACTTATAAGTTTAACGGTACGGTCAGCGGTAATGTGAATTTTACCCCCGACAATACTCCCGCTAAAAACAAAAACTGGGAAATAGTGATACCGGCGAACGTACCGGACGGCAAAAATTACTTTGAGATAACGGTGTCAGACGCCCAGGGTAATTCCGAAACAGTCCCCAATTTGTGGCTGGTGGTTGACAGTTCCGATCCTGTCGTGACGAACACCGGCGATATGAACGTAGGCGGATTCGACGCGTATAACCCCGCCAAACCAATACCGGACGTGAATGATAACCAACGGATATTCGGCGCCGCCGGATCTTCGATCAGCCCTTCGAGTACCACCGTTATCTTTACCTTAAGCGGTACGGCAAGAGACGTTAACCTGCGTGATATGACTTTCGCGATTCGTTCTGTTTCCAGCGCCGCGACTCCGGTGCAAACCAATTCGCTGGCGACCAAACTGCCGGAATGGGACACGGCTGCCATTGGTTATAAATACCAATCCGCGGATGGGGACCACCGCCTGACCATTCAGAGAGTCGCGGCGGCGGTGTCGGGCACCTGGGACTGGACTCTTGAGATACTGGGAAAAGATTTGGACGCGCTGAAAACAGGCCTGGGCAGCAGCGATCCTTGCTTTGTGACCATAACCGCGCAGGATTTGGCGGGGCGTGATTCAGAGGCCCGTCATTGGCGCTTCTATCTGGATACCCAGGCGCCCGTCGTTAAACCGTCCAATTTCCAGGACACGACGGCAGGCAAGGCGCCGACAACATTCGGAAATTCAGATTCAGGCGGCATTTCCCTGATGGGAACAGCCGAAGACGACAGACGGGTCAAAACAATACAGTATCGCATTGAGAAATGGAATTATGCCCTCAATTCCGGCGCCGGCGATTGGGAAAAACCCGCCTCTGGGGGCTGGTCCACGGCGAATGCCATCCAGTGGAGTAATATGTACGGTTCGCCTTATAGCGATACAGGCACTACCGTAAGCTGGACATTAAGCGGCGATAAGCTGGACGCCACCGTGTACCTCAATAACAGCGATACCAATGCCTTCAAGACCGATGGCCGGTATCGAATCTACCTGCAATCAACCGACTGGTCGCTCGGCGCGGCGACGGTGACACCTGCCGTTCAAGGCCCCTTTGAATTCTTTATTGACGGCAAAGACCCGGCAATAACATGGGACACCGCCACCAAAGACAAGATGTTCTTCAGGAATAAGGCGGCCGCGCCGGATAAAGGCACTGTTTCCCTGAGCTTTACCACCACCGATGTCAATTCCATTGACACGGTCAAGGTAAATATAAAAGGCCCCGGCGTGAGTAGAGACCTTTCCGGCCTGGAAATCACCATTCCCCCTCAAGCAACCGTCGATGCCGTTAATGGCTATAGTAAAACCATTATCATTAAACCCAATTTGAACAGCGGCAATCCCTGGACGGACGGCAGGTACACCCTGACGCTGACGATTACCGACTTCTCGGGCAATAAGACAACGCTTACCCGCGATATTATCGTGGATAATAAAGCTCCGGGAATAACCATTAACGATGTTCCGGGCAATAACAGCGCCACGGCTGTACCAAACAACATAGCCATAACCGGACGGCAGGAATTCCGGGGCAGCTTTACCAAAGATACCGGCATGAGTCCGGTTACCTTTGTCGCCTTCTATGTCGCGCCCTCTGGCGCGAACGCGCCGTCCGATGGTAAGGGAGCCTATACCTGGCTTGTCGACAAAGACAATGAACTTAATCTGACCACCGACCGCGCGGCGCTCTACACCGCGGGCTGGCGTTTTTATGACAGCGCCAACGGCAGTCCTTATCCGGTGTTGAGAGATACCGGCGCCGGTAACCGGCTGTTGATGAAGATAGCGGACGGCCTGACCAATGTTAATATGCTGATACCCAATACCAGCCTTTTAACGATGAGCAGCCCCATGTACACGGGAGGGAATACCACATCGGGTACAGAGTTCAATAATGTCAGATATGACGGCAAAGTGATTCCCGCGGGCGACGCGATTAATAAACTTGAAATATACTTCCTGGCGGTCGACGAGGCGGGCAACCGGAACGTCAGCGTATACGACTACTGGATATACCCCGAAGGGGACAGGCCCACCGTTACCCTTACCAGTCCCGATCAAACTGAGCCGCTGGACAGGCGGTTGATTAACGGCAGATTCCGTATTGGCGGCACGGCCACCGATAACTTCCGGGTCAAGACCGTATGGTTCCGCGTATTGGGCAAAGACGGCGACATGACCAGGCCCTTTACCAAAGCCGACAATATGCTAATCCCCGTGTGGGATAGCGCGGGAAACCCGACGAATGATAGTCAAACCGCGGTACACTTAAGCCGCGGCACCGGCCCCGGCTCTGTAGACTACGGAGACGGCTGGTTTAAGGCATCAGGCGGCGGCAAGGCGACCGTTCCCTGGTACGCCTACATCAACAGCAACGGCGAGTTGGATCCCCTGCTGGAAGGCTCCCGGCTCATTAAAATTGAAGTACTGGCGGAAGATTATCAGTATACGGATGAAGGTGTCGTTGATGATAGTCCGGGCGCCCAGGGTCTGCTTACCAGTTTGAACAAGAAAAAAGCGGTTGAAACATGGGTGGTAAAAGGCACGCCGGTATTCAGTAATGAAGAGATTAGAAAGGCCGCGAGCGCCGATGTCAATCCCGCTCAGCCCTGGTACCCGGTGGAAGACGTGAACATCAGAAAACGTTCCGCTTACCGTGTTACCGTAAGCCATGAGGCGGGACTCAAGGAAATTACCTGGACTCCTCCGGCGGGAACCGCCGCGGGGAATAACCCCATTAACCTCCTCGCGAATAACGAATACACGACGACCATTTACACCGCCGCGGTGAACGGCATGAATAATACTACGCCCTCAGGAGACGGCATCGCGGTTAAGGCGGCGCCCAAGACGTCGCTAACCGGTTCCGGCAAAATCCTGAAAGCGAATACGAGATACCTGATATGGAACTGGAATAAAAATGACGCGGCTCCAATCGCGGCTCTGCTTCCGCCTGAATATCAAACTCAAACCAGCGACGAAATGCGCTTCGTTATCATTAAGTCGGACTCACTCATGTCGTCCGTCAACCTCGGCGCTATTGTATTAATAGAAGCGGATAAAGCCGATACTCTCACTGAAAACGGCAGATTTGAATGGGAGGTTGTGGTTGACGTTCACGCCGACCTGATTAACAAGGGTTCGTATAAGTACCCCAACGCTCCGCCCTATAACGGCGTGTATTCGGGACGCTTCCCGGTAAATCTGCGGGCGACGGAAAATTCCAAATCGGTAGCCCTGTACACCGACTACAAGGCGGAACTGCCCATCGACAACCAGCCGCCGAAAGCCGCGTATACCCATAACGCGTACGTCGCCGGCAGCGCCGCCACCATCGGCGGTGAAGCCGGCGATCCCGCTCCGGCGGGCGGCGTCAGCGGCCTTGACCGCGTGGTGCTGTGGTTCTCGCGGAAGGTTGGCGGTATAGAAACGTCAATTTCCTGGAATGGCGGCACGTTCGTGACCGGCGGAACCACCCCCGACGGAGTGACTCTGCTTCCCGGCGTTACCATGCCGGCTGATTACGCCGAAAACGCGGCCGCGGGTAGCAACAATAGTTCCATTGTCATGAAGTATAATGATACTCTGGGGAACAACGCCAAATTCGGCCACAAATTGCCGATTGGTTTTGCCAATGTCGGCGGCGAGTTAAGCACCGCCTGGTATGTAACGCTGGACAGCACCCTGATAACATCCGGACGCATAACCGCCAACTATATCGTGTACGACAAGGCGGGCAACGCCACTTATTACACCCAGAAACTGGTCGTTATGAACGGCGTCCCCCGCATAACGGGGATTACGCTGGCAACCGACATACGCGGCGATACCACCCTGAATACGACATTCACCGGCAATGGCTCCTGGGGCGACAGCCGGAGAAAGGGGACTGATCCCGCCAACGATAAAATTCCCACCGCCAACAGGCCGATGGAAACTATCGGGAACGCGGTGAGCGCGATTGATCCTGAAGCGGTAACTGAAGCGCGGAAGGGCATCAGTAAAAAGATTCCCATTAATACGGACACGGTACGCAAATACAGCGTGGTTTACGATGAAGCCTTTAACGTGCGCAACAAACTGTTGGCGGTAAAGGTGGATGTAGACCAGCCTTTGGGCGCCGGCGACATGGACAGAACCTTCCGCGTTGAATATGTATCCGGCGCGAGATTGCTTACCGGGTTTACCAATGCCGCCGTTGTTGGCAGCAATCCCCCGACCCTGAAAGACATAAAAGCGGGCAGGATATACATGATAAATAATCCGGGTAACCGCTTCCCCTGGGGCGCTTTGGGGGTAAAGGACGTGCTGGAAGGCAGTGACGGAACCTACCGCCGGGGCATCGCCTTTATGGCTATTGAAGACGGCGATAAAGTGAATATACCGGATGTGGAAGGTAACTACGCCTCACCCTCAGTCTGGGAACTGAACAGTAACTACTATGGCTCTACCCTGAACGATCCGCATACGGGCACGCCGAATCTCCTGAAATTAAGCGATGTCCAGTATACGAATACTTATCCAACGCTTGATACCGTTAACGGCAAGAGCGCCGAATTTGTATACGGAAAGAACGCGTTTGACGCGAAGAAATTTTCCGAAACAAACACCGCCGGGATACATGACTTTGATCCCGCCCTGGGGACAAATGGGCGGCCCACCGCGTATCCGTATTCTGATAGCCGCAACCTCTGGGAAGTTCATTCGCTGTTTATCATCAGGGTATTCGGCGGACTTGAAGATGAATTATTCGGCGACTTCGCCCTGCTCTCGATCCGGGTAAACAATGACGACAAAACCAGGCCCTATACCCAGCTCTACGATTTGAATCCCAAAACCGAGGGGCAGGATAATACGCTGGCGGGGGCGAATGAAACGGCGCGGCGGTTGACCGCGTTGAGCATATCCGAAATCGGCGCCAACCGCGCCAAGGGCGGCCTGTATAATACCGGAACCGTCCAGAAAGTGGCAAAGTCCGGCCACATTGAGCCGCGCGCGAACACTAATTTAACCAGCCCGCAAATGGGCGGCGCGGCGAGTCTCGCGCAAGCTTCCATTACTAAACCCTTCATCGCCGAAGGGGATAAAGCCGCCCGGCTCTTCGCGACGGATACCGTATCGGGAGAAGTTATACTGCGCGGCTATGTTGAAGACGACCAGCGGATAAGCGCCGTAAGGCTGTATTTCTACAGTAACGCGGGGGGCGCCGCGTTATCGACCGTTGACATTCTGAGGAGTAAATCCAATCCCACCAATTCCGGCAATTTCGGCCTGGAAGTAGAACCCGGTCAAAACGGCTATGTCAACTTCAAAGAAACGGTGGACCTGGATCGCCACAGCGTGGAATGGGCATACCTGTGGAGCACCGAAACAATTCCCGGCGGCAACAATGTTGTGGCGAATAATATAAATGTGTACGCCGTTGCTTATAACGCGAACGCCGCTCTTGCCCAAAAAACAGACCTGCCCAGCGAGCAACGGATTTTTGCCAACGCTACAGACACCACTTACGATGACTATAACCCCGATTATCCGGCTACGGCCTCTAATTCCACTACGGGTGTTGTTTTCAGACGTTACAACCGGATACCGGTGAACCTGCGGCCCTACATAACGGGCTTCAGGCGGAACGAGGCAAAGTTTGCCCACCATACCCGTTCCCGCCAGGGCTGGTACATGTTCGCGCGGGAAGAGGTCGCGGTTGTCACCGGCTTTAACCTGCTGAACGGAAACGGTAACACGAACATTAGTCTGCCGAGCGCGAATAATATCCAAACCACAAATGTCGGCACGATTGGCGACTTTGGCATAACAACGGCGAATAACACGCGTTACCGGCAGTTTACGGTAGGCGCCAACGCCATAACGGGCAACGGCCTGGTAACCCTGACGGTTAATAATTTCGCGGCGGTGAATACCCCGCCGGCCACAGTGCCGACCAATGAAACAGCCAACAGTTTAAGAAAGCTGGCGGATGGAACGCCGATCCGCCCCCTGGCAATTCTGCCCTGGAACATAGAACGTTCTCCCGGCACAGCCGGTTCAGAGTTGTGGGACGACTTTATCCAGGCGCATATCTGGCAGTCCAATGACAATGCTCCCGGCAACGGCACCGGCGTCAATGAGCCAGGACGTTTCCTTTCAAGGAACGCTGCCCTTATCTTTAATCCCGCCATGTCGATTAGTCCCAGTGACGGAACCCTCTATGAAAGCCACAATGGAAACGGCGGCGAGGGCGATAATGCTGATGACTGGTATAATACCAGCAGAACCATAAAAACCCCCATTAACATTACCACTTATGGGACTACTCCTGCTCAGCGCGCCGCCTATTGGGTTACGCAGTTTAGCGATCCGATTTTCTTCTCTGATGTGTACCGCAGTCCGGGCAGCGGCAACATAGCGGCGGATACCTGGGCGGTATCCAGCATCATCGGCAGGTCGGGAACCGCGCAGTATTGGCGGGGTATCGGCGGTGTCTACATTAGCGGGCCCGGCGGAGGTCCTATTAGTTTTACCGGCGGTGGTACTGGTTCTACTACGAACGCTCCCTCCGCCCAGAATAGTACGTATTCCTCATCTCTCTACCACGGTGAAAGCGCCTGGTACAACTCCAGTACTGACAATGGAATTACCCAAGCCGAGTCGGATAACACCGACCAGTTTATGAACCCCCATATCGTTACGTCCTATACAACTATCCTGGGTACTCTACGGGAACATATCCATGTCAGCTACTACGATGACAAGGACGGTTCCATTAAATACCGGTACAATATGCGGGGCGCTCCGGGTACTATAGACGGCGGTAATACCGCCAATCAAGCCAACAATCGCGCTATCCCCAAAATGTGGACCAACCTGGACGGCGGTCTTGATTCGGAAGATACGGTCGCGACTACCCATACCAGTACGGATATTGGTTCCACCGCTACCGACAGTATCGCCGCGAACGCGCGGGTGGTGAGATTTACCACTGATATTGATGGTACCAAAAGCGCGAGGGGAAATATCAAGGCCGGAAGACATAACTCCATCGCGACTACCAGCGAGGGCTATCCGGTTATTGCCTACTATGACGAGACCAACCGGCGGCTCAAGCTGGCGGTCAGCAGAAACGCCATCCCCATTCAGGCAAGCAACTGGGTTATACGGGACTATGTTATACCGCAGGATGATTTAAATTGTAATGGCACCGGCGAATTTGTCAGCATGAAGATAGACACCAGAAATGGCGCGAATATCATCCATATTGCCGCCATGAATACCAACAAACGATTGGTGTACATCACCGGTCAGATAAATCCCACCGCCGGTACGGGCAATACCCAGCAAACGACAGGCGGCGTATTCACGCTTGATAAAGTGCAGGTGGTGGACAGCGTGGGCAACGTGGGCCGCTGGTGCGCTCTCTCGCTGGATAGCAACGGCAACCCCTGGATAAGCTACATGGACGAAAGCTATCTGGGCGCGCGGGACGGCGCGAAAGTGGCGTACCTTAATACAACGACTTTTTATAAAGGCGATAGTACTCATTTTCAGGGAGGTTACATTGACTTGTATGGCAAGCCGCTTACGGGCTGGGAGACCATGCATGTGCCGACTCTCCACAGCGTGGAGAATCCGATTGAAGGCCCCGGACGGGAACACGGGCGGCTGGGTATGGAGTGTTATCCGACACGAAACTATACCGGAGCGACGACAGCCAAAATCTGGAGCGCCGCTGTTGGCTACCTTTCGCAGGACGCTGAGTTTAACGCCACGAATGGCAATCAGACTGTCGCTCCTATGGACCGCTACCGCGTAGCGTATTACGTGAAGTAGGGGGCCGGAAATGAAAAAGATTATAACCATGAAAACCGTAATAAAATTTTTAACCGGCTTATGCTTGTTCGCGATACTGGCCTGCGAAAATCCCCTTGAACAGCCTTTCAGGGCCGGCCTCGGCCTTGTTGAGGACACCCAGAATCCGACCGTTTCGCTGGAAAGCCCCAACCCCAAAGACAAATATATTTTTGGCATTCAACAATTCAGAGGTTCCGCCGAGGATGATTACAAACTGAGCAGAGTGGAATTTTGGGTAACCGACTCCGGAGGCTTTAAGGATGTCAAAACGGAAGAGGAGAAGGAACAGCAGAAGAAATGGGACAAATACGATTCAACTGACTTGCGCCTGTCCGGACAGAACAAGGGGAGATGGACTAATTCCCTTGATACAAGGCTTTATTATGACGGACCCATAAAGATACGGCTGAGAGTGTGGGATTCCTACAATAAAAACACCCAGACCGATGAGATATCCTTTTGGATCAAGAATGAGCCAACGCTTATAACCCTGTCGGCTCCCAGTATCGCCCCCGGCTATGGTGTAGGCGAAGTTGGCGGGAGGAAATTAAATGACTGGAAGGGAGATGACGATACCGGCAGTCCTATCACGGAAGAGCAGTTGGTAAAAGGCGGCACAAACTACAAGCTGAAGGTACGCAAAAACGGGGCTATAACGGGAACCCTCAAACATGATCAGGGTATCTATACCGGCTCTGAGTCCGGGGGCAATTTCCCCCCGCAGATACGCCGGTGGCGGATAAAGGATGATCAGTTTGATACAGACCCGAACCACTACGCGCATGGTTCTCCGCCCGACACCAACAAAGTTCGCTGGTATACTCTCGACAAAACTAAAGGTGAATTGACGGGGATAACCCAGGGCGATTACCTTTTTAACTATCCTTTTACGAAAGAGGATGAAACCGGCCATTACTATGGATTTGAGATTCGCGCTCAAAATACGGACGGCCGTTCGAGAGTCCACTATCCCCGCAGTTACTATCCCGATGTTACCGATGAGGATTGGAAGGACACGTCGAAAGAATACAAATACTACAGCTATGTACTGGTTTATTACAGCCCGGATAATGAAACGCCGGTTGTGATAAACTACAACCTGGATGATGTTAACGCTTATTGGAGCAATCCCGCCTCTTATGATCCATTCCCGCAAATAACAACGTATCCCAACACGGCCCATCCCTATGTGGACGCCGCGACGGTAAACAAGAACGGCGATTTTATACTGCGGATACGGGCGAAACACTCGGAAGGCATTGTTGCCGCCGAAGTATATTGGGAAAACAAAGACACAAAACAACGCGGGCGTTTTATCTGGGATTTTGAACCGGATCCCGATTACTCAACAATGCCCCAGCAGCCCTTCAGCAAGCTCAAGTCAGATTGGGACCTGGATGTGACCAAACCCTATAACCAGTGGGGTTATAAAGAGCCTTACGCTCCCTATACGTCCCCGGGGCAGTCGTCCCGCAGTTTCTTCTTTCACTATCGCCATAAGGGACACACCATACATGTTGGTCCCACCACGGTAAATCAGGTATGGAAGGACAGTCCGGACAGGCAAATTAGCCAGGTACAGGTGTTTAACGGCACTGACGATGATGCTAACAAACTATGGGATGGTAAAAAAGAAAATACGGACTTTGCCAAAGACAATTCATCCGGGCGGTGGAGCAATTTGAACACTCTGCCTGACGGCAATTACAAGCTTGAAATATATGCCCGTCAATCAGATACGAGTACCGTAAGCAGATCACTGCTGGATATTACCATAAAGCTGGATACCACAGCGCCTACGGTGACTTTGGACAAGATAAGCAAAATGGAGGGCGAATACCAGAAGAAATCCGATGTAACGACCCATAATGAATACCTTGTTAACGGGGTAATCAAACCTATGTTGACCTTTAATGACCCCGGCAATGGTTCCGGCCTCCGGCAAGCGGTGGGTACTTTATATTTCAGCGGCGGCTTTGAACAGTTCTTTATGCTGATTAAAAACAGCAGCAAGCTCGCTTTGGATGCTTTCCTCAACGACCCCGCCCATAAAAACTGGTGGCCCATAGAGGCGACGACAATGCCCGCGGACCTGCTGACAGTGAACGGCATACCCATTACAGCAAACGGGAAGGTTTCCAACAATGAGTTTAAGATAAAAACTTCGCCAATATACTTGCCCGCTGAAGCGAACACGCTGGATGACAGCCCGGATGGTGAACCTTACTGGGTGTATGTCTTCTGCCGTGACCAGGCCTTTAACGTGGGACGCGCGCAGAAGCCGTTCGCGCTTGATGTAAAGAAAGATTCCGATATTCCCAAACTGGACTTTAATTCCGGGGCGATTAAAAAGGTTACTGACCCCAATAATGATGGTAATGAGAATAGTTTTGTCTATGGCGGCGAAACGCGGAATAAGCTGGCGCCGGGCAGCGCTATACGGCTGACCATAACGGACGATGACAGCCTTGATTTGGGCACCTCCGGCACTGCCCCTGCCGATAACTCAGGCGTATCGGTTCATTTTACCCGTTCAAAGTATGATGGTGAACAAATTGTCGCCGACGCGGATATTGTTAACGCCAAAGACATTAAGCCCGATACCGGTAATGCCGTTACCTTGGGCCAGGATCAGATAAAAAGAATATTTGGCGTTCAGCCGGGTTCCGGCGCGGATCGGAAGGCGGTATTTTCAAAGCTGGGCGTTATAGGGCAGGATGAACTGCTTACGGCGATTAGAAACACGCCGGGTAAAGCGGGAATCTATGGGGTTGGGCCAGACACCCTGAACCTTCCCGACGGAATGTACTATTTTACCATTAGTATTAGCGATTATCGCCCCCTCAAGATGAGGATGGATACTCCTACGGACACTCCGGTTGTGGCGACAGCTTCCGAATCGTTCTGGATAGTGGTTGATACCGTACCTCCCGAATATAAAATCTTTACCCCGGAGGAAGATCCTCTGAGCGCGCAGCCTGATGAATATATCCCGAAGGGTAAAAATATACGGGGAACCGTGGAGGACGCTAACGGTCCGGTTGTTATAATAGAAGACGGCTGTAAAGTTTACAATAAAGACGGCGAGCCCGTATCCTCAATTATATTTACAAAGACCGCTGATCCGATTAGGGATCTCACGGAACACAATAAATGGAAAGGTGAGTTTTCCACCACTCTGGATATGGGGACCCAGACCGGCAGATTCAGGTTTGAGATTACGTTCAGAGATCGTTTTGGCCTTACCAGTAAGTTGGTCCAGTACCTGCAGGTTGACAGTGACCCGCCCAAAGCGGTTATCAATACCCCAATAACTACCTTTAAGCGCGATTACGAGGATGCTGATACCGGCTTGACGAATACCGCTTTGGGCGCGACAGAGGAAGCGAGATCGGTAAACAGAAACCGCCTCGCTAACGGCGTGTTGAACTTCACCATCTCCGCCAGCGATAACGTTAAATTAGAAAGCGTAAAATGGTGGCTGGTGTCAGGTGATAAACCCGGCGCTCCCACCGCTATTCAATACAATGAGAAGGGTCCTTCGTATACGTATGTCAGCGTCAGAAGCGGGACGCTGACTTTAGATTTTACCGCCATGCGGTTTATTGATAGTTCATCCATACCGGACGGCGTATATACGCTCTATGTTATGGCGAAAGACACCGCGGGCAATATTTCTGACATTAACGCCAATCCAAAATCCACACAGGTAATCTACCTGCTGAAAGACCATGACAGGCCTTACTTCTATCCCGATACTACAGGCGGCGGCAAACTCATTACTCCCGATAGTGGTACGGTGGTGGGAACCCCCGCCATCGTTACCGGTGAAATTACCGATGACGACGGTTTCTTTGACGCTGACAATAAAGTTATCAACGGTTCGGTCAGAATATGGATGAGCGATAGCGCGTCCGCGGGCAGCGTGAATCTTGCCAATGAACCGGAAGGCCAGTTTGGTTTTGGCCCGCCGAAAGTCTACGGTACCGCTAATTTTACCACCGGCCTGACCCGCGCGCGCAATGGCGTTATGAGCGTAAATGTTAATCTGGAGAATCTGTTTGGCACCGCTTCAGGCCCCCTGAGCACTGACGGACCCAAGTACTATATTATTGAGGCAACGGACAGTAACCAGGACAAATACGGGTATACCAGCGAATCAAGCGGGACAAAGCCCGATCCTGTCCCGGCCAATCGTCAAATTCGGCGCAAACTGTTCTCGTTTATTTACGATACGAAGCCGCCGGTCATCAGCCTGTCGTATCCTGACACCAATCCTGCCACCAGAGTTCTGAAAACTTTTGGCCCCAACGCGGATGATAATGACGCTGAATATAACAATTTCCATTTAACGGGAACCCTGAGCGACGCCAACCTGGCGCGGACAGAGGGCGGTTTTTATTACTTCTTCTACTATGTGGACTCAAATACGCGCGAAACGTATATACTGGCCTCTTCGGAAATTACCAAAACTGAAGTGATAGGCGGAGATACGATCGTGTCTTTCACGGTCAAGGCTTCCGACTTCTGTCGCTCTCTGAACTTTAACGCTATTTCGGAAGGGGCCACCCATACTCTTACCCTGGTCGCCCGGGACAAGAGTGGCAAAGAAGGCACTTGCAATTTCAATTTTATCAAGGATAAGACGCCGCCCGTTATGACCTTTACCGATCCCGCCGATACCAGCAAACGCCAGTTGCCGAGGCTGACTTTCGACAGCAGTCTTCGGGACTGGTGGACCTATTCGCCGCCCGGCGGACAGGAACAAAACTGGTATAAGACGAAACGTACCTGGCTGGAAACAACAACCGGTACCGGTACCAATACCGTCAAGGTCAACGCTCTGCCCATAATTGAACATAACGGCATCCCCCGGCTGAAGGTTACTTTTAACGATGAGACATCCACGATTGTTCCGGATTCGTTGAAGTACTGGATTGACGGCGCGTCCGGTGAATTAAACGCCCGTACCCTCACTGTTCCTCCCTCCAACACCATTACGGCCAGCAAGAGCGTTTCGTATACGATAAACCTGACCACGATTGAAGGCGGCAGCGTCGCCCTTGCCGACGGCATACACAGCATCCGTTTTGAGATACAGGATTCAGTCGGCAATGTTTTATTGTCTAATGATAGCGGCGGCAATCCCATATACTGGGGCTTTAGAATCAATTCCAAACCGCCCACAATAAAGGATTCGCCAACGGCTCCGCCCGCGAATGGCAAAGTGTATGGGACAGTAACCTCGATTGATACCGCCGCCTACTTCGCGATGAATGTTACGGCGAAAGGGGCTAACCTGCAAAACGCGCGTCTGCGTATCAAATACCCCGGCGGCGCCTGGAGCGCGATAACAACATTGGAGCCAACCGCCAATAACGGCAACTGGTTCTATGACGCCGCTAATAACCTTGAAACACTCACCTGGTCGCCATATAACATCACCAGAGCGATGCTGAGAGGCAGCGCGGCCAATCCTCCCGAAGGGGATTATGAACTGGAACTGACGGCTGTCGGCCTGAATGGCGATCTCTCCGACCCGTATTTATGGCAATTTACCATTGACCCGACACCGCCGTCGGTGGAGATTAACGGTTTCCCCGAAGCGGCAAAAAAGCCGGAAGGCACTGCCGTTGCTCCCAACCAGTGGACCAATGCCTCCGAGAAAAAAATCTTTACCAGTCCTTCCCAGCGGATTCAAGGGCTTATCAAGGATGGTCTCAGCAGCCTGAAAAACGCGCAGATACTTATTCAGCGGTATAACTATACCACCGGCGCGTGGAGCGATTACTATGATGGCAGCGGGGGCGACCCGTGGGTTACCGGGGAATACTGGAACGAACTGATTGGCGGCGGTGAAACAACCAAAGAAAAAATTGTTGACTGGACATTGGAGAGCATTACGGGCATGAGCGACGGTTTCTACCGCGCGCGCCTGCGCGCCAGAGATTCCGCGTATATAAACGGCAGTACTGCCTGGACTCCCAATACTGTTGACGGGCATCCGACCTATTCCAATTATTATTACTTCTTCTACGCGCCGACCGCTCCGTCAATAACAAGGTTTGAAGATGATGACCGGACGCTCTTCTCGGCGGCGGTTTCAGCCGGAACCTTGACATTTAAGGGAGTCGCCGAAAGCAAGAACGGTTATAAAAATATAGCCGTCACCATTCAAAGAAGCGGCCAGGCCGACCGTACCATACAAATACCCACAACCGGCTTCCCATTTACAGGGCCTCCCTGGAGCAACAACTGGAATTGGACGGCGCCCCTGACCGGTTTCTCGACGGCGGACAACGATACAGCCAACGGTTCCTACAAGCTGACCTTTACCGTAACGGATTTGGCGGAACAATGGTCTTCCAGCAGCCGTACCATTACCCTGGACAATCACCCGCCCACCGTTAATGTTGCCGCGCCGGAACTTCTGCCCGATGACAGGAAGAAGCCTACGGTAAACAACAATAGAATCTATGAATTTGCCAGTGAAACTTTCTATGGCGGCGAGGACGCCGTTATTAAGGGAACCGCCGAAGATACCAATGGTCTGGCGGGTATTTGGTACCACCTGGGTTATACCGGATACGTCCCGGCGCAGGGGAACGTGGTCGCCCCCACAAGGACGCAAGTGATTCAAACAGTATTAGGGACGACGGTAACGGATGATAAAGGCGGCGACGCCAACAATGCGCTATTTGACGCCGAGGCGAAAAAAACCGGCCCGACCAGCAGCGCGTGGTTTAAGTACACCAATGAGGCAGGGTATCCGAAACCCGATTTAGTCGATGATCTAGGCACCGTTTCTGATTTCTTCCAATACCCCGGTTATCCTTCCCTCGACGAATTGATGCTCTATGACTGGGAATTGAAAATACCATATCAAAAAAATCTTTCCAGATACACCAAAGATGGCATAACCGTTAAAGGGCGGACTTACAACGGCGGCGCTACGATCCGGACAATGGCCCACAGGGTCAATGAGGATCTTCTGAAGAAGAATGACGACCCGAACGCTCCCCCCCTCTATGATCTTAGCGCCTACAAAAAGAACGGCCTGTACAGCATTCCTCTCTGGATACGTGTCGCCGACAAGGCGGGCAATGTTTTCTACTTCCAGCAGGATATATGGGTATACCCCAACGGCGATTATCCCGCCAACGCCATTAACAATCCGGCGCAGGATATAGTCGGTCAGGGTACCAATAACGGTAGTGTGAAGGGCGGTACGATTACCGTCGAAGGCATCGCCAGCGATAACGTCAACATCAAGAGCGTTATCTTCCGCGTAAGGGCGGATAATAAACCATCCACTAACAATCTCAATGACTCGTGGGCTAAAGACCCCCCGAACATTGCCCAGGTTATACATCCCGCTTCAGGCGCGGTGCCGTTCACGGGAAGCCCGGGGCAAGAGGCGCAGTGGAACGTCTTTACAGGTGGTGGTTCACCTCCCCAGGGTACAACTATAACCGACAGGACCGGCTGGTATCTGGCAACTGTGGAAGGGGCGGATGCTCTGCTCAAGAGCAAGCCCTGGAATTTCTATATCAACGCCAATAATGAATTTACCACGGAATGGGTCATGCCGGATGGCCCACTCAAGGGCACAGTCGTTAATCCCATAAGGGATTGGGGATTCGCCAATACCATCCGCGTGTATGTGGAAATACTGGTATTTGACGGCGGCGGAACCGGTCAGGACTATCACTTTATGAGCCTGGGCAGCAATAACTCCACTACTAACGCGACGCCGGATGTCAGAATCTTCTATCTGAGTTCCACCGCTCCCCAAATAACCACCACACAACTGAGTGATGTCAATGTCATTTCGAATAATGTTACCGCCATTCCCGGCGCCACCATCAGTTCCAACAACGGTTTCTATAGCGAGTACAAAAGCGGCAGAACGCGCAGTAACCGGTTTGCCGTGCGGATGTTCCTGAATGGCAATGGTAAAAATATTAGACGGGTAAGCGTCAGTCTGCCCGAAGAGGCGCGGGGCGGCGGCGGTGACGCCACTCTGGCGCAATGGTTAGACGTGTGGAATAGCACGGACAGGAGTCTCCAGCGGCCGGGTGTCAAATTTGCCAGCGCAACAACTCCTCAGACAATCATCGGCAATAATCAGGGTCCCGCCGCGGCTGTACAGTCCTTCTATATGTACTACGGGTTTGACACCGCCATAACAACAGCGTCCGACAACGCCGCCTTCGCGCCGGTTATGAAGGGCAACTGGAAAGAAAGCGGCGGTAAATACACCATTGATGTGCGTCTGTATGACACTTCCGAGGCGGTAACGTCTTTCCGCTTTGAGATCGGCATAGACAACTTCGCGCCGGTTGCGGACGAAGACAAGGTGGTGACGAATTCCAAAGTAGCGGGCAGTAACCAGACCTTTATGGGCCGCGCCTATGATTATTACGGGTTGAACTCCAACGCGCAGCCGGGTTATTACTCGGTCGAAAAGGTCTACGCGTGGTTTACCAAAAACGTAAACGGCGAGACGCGGTATGTTAATATGTCAAATAACACAACTTCGCCGATGGGTGCAGTCAATAAAGCAAACAGACGGGCTTATGTGGGCCGCCGCGCGGCGTTCACCTTTAATCCCACCAGCAGTGATACCGTATCGCGGATTGACTTGTCTGCCACCGGAGACATCGGCGACTGTGCCTATCCCGCGCCGGGTGGTCCTGTTACTACGAACGGCATCTTTAGGCAGGAAATTAGCACCGACTATGTAAAGGTTATCAGCGAGTCGGAAGCCGCGATATTGACCAACAATATGTACTGGTCGGCCATCACCGCCGGACGTTCCATTCAGTGGAGCTTTATACTTGATACTACCAAACTGCCCGACGGCCCGATTGAACTGAACTACATCGTCGTGGACGGCGCGGGCAACGCCAGCCAGTACAAGCAAACAATGGTTGTCATGAACAACTATCCGCGCATCATCGATCTGACCCTGTATACCGACAATACCGGCCAGGGCGCGGTGTTTACCACCCATGATGGTAATGAAGCGTCCAGCGATTATAAAGTTCCCGATTCTATGCCGGACGGCTACCTGAATTCGGGCTTTATCGCCAAAAACAAATACATCGGCTTTAAGGTGCAAACCTCATCCGGTAACCCGCCCCTGAACTACCGTGTCCAGTATGTTAAACGGTTCGAAGTGGACCTTACTCAGGCCAATCTGGCAAAGATGGCCAATGGATGGGGTGCTCCGACAACCGCCGGCGCTGCGCCGCTTAATGTGTACACCATTGCCAGTAAGGGAACTATGGGCGATCCGATATGGGCGACGCTGATGGATAGGCCCAAAGTAAACGCGAAGGAAGGAATGCACTTTGAATTCAAGGCGACAGCGGAAGCGGTTGCTGATATGACCCAATACGGGACCGGAACAAACAAAACCACGGTCTATCGCTATGAGCAGATATCGACTTTATCCAAAGCGCTGTATGACCAGGGTTCAACTGTTGATGACCGGCCCGATGGCAATGCCGCTGTGCGGCCTTTCAGGTTTGCGGATGGCGACTTCGGTTCAACCGCGAATAGTCAAATAATAGAAGCGAATGGCAGCCACCCGCCTGAAGAGGGGGGATCCGGCAATAGTCCCGCGAATACAGCCTTCTTCCTGATTAAGGTATGGGATACGGTTAATGGCAAAAAACCGGGCGATGGCGGTTACAACGAAGGCGATATGCTCTACGATATATTGGTAGTCGGCATGAACGTGTATCTATCCGACAATAATCCTCCCACCGCGCGGCTCTACGATTTGAATCCCTATACCGAGGTAGCCGTCACGGGGAACAATGTCGGCAGCGCCAATAAAGAAACAACCATCAGAAACGCCGCCGATCCCATAGCTGTTGGCAGTAACATAATCCGCGGCGGACTGTTCAACAATAACATTGAATCAGACCTGGTAAAATCAGGCTACATTGAGCCGCGAAACGGTTCTTATGCCCTGAGGCCCCGCAACAGCGACGGAACATTGGTATACGATAGCGATTACCCGCTTAAGAACCCCGACGACGATGTGACAACGGGCGGCGGAAGTGTGGATAAAGTCAGCGGCAGGATCATCCTGCGCGGCGTTGCCTGGGACGATCAGTTGATTGATAGGATACAGATTCAAATAGGCTCCGGTTCCTCAAACACCATCCTCCAATTGAATCAAACAACCGGTAAAATGGAAGCGCAGCCCCCTTACCAGAATTCGGCCTTTGCCGCTGAAACACTTCATTGGAAGACCGGCCACACTGTTGAGTGGGCATACGTCTGGGATACCGAGCAAGAACCCGCGGCCGGCCGGCCCGGCGGCGGTCCCATTACGGGTGTGCCGATACAGGTGACGGTTATAGACAAAGGTTCCCATAACAGCATTTCTGTGGACAGGAGCGGCGATACCAACGTCACCCCATTCCACAACAAGGTCAATGTTGACATAGTGCCGTACATCATCGGCTTTGAACGGGAAACGCCCACATTTGCCACCAAACGCTCATTGCAGGGCTGGTACAGTTTCTATCAGGGAGAAGCCAATATCGCGCTGCTGGGGTATAACTTTGGCCAGACACCCGGCGCCGTTCAGATATATCTGGCTTCCACCGCTGTCGCCGGCGCTGGTAATGGCACGGATATAACTACTATGGGCGGCAGTGTTGCCTATAATGGCGGCAAAGATAACACCAAAAACCGTTTCTACTTTACGATACCGGCGACGGCGCAAAGCGGCAGATTACAGGTAACGGTAAGCGGTAGTAATCCCGCGTGGAATCATTCCAGCAGCCACGCGAAGAAATCCTGGAACCGGGAATCCAACAGCTATACCCCCGGCTCCGATTTATGGATCAACAAACCCTACGCCCATATCTGGCGGTCTACTCTTCCTGACGCCGACACGTCAGCTCCGCGAACCTATATAGGCACGCTTACCGGCAGTTCCGGGCTTGATCATCCGGGCATGGCGCTGGAATACACCGGTACAGGCGCGGGCACGCTCCACGGTACGTGGTCGGTATATGGAAGAGCCAATTCGTTCTATGGAACAAATAACGGTACCTCTAACGCCCTCGGTTACGGGAATCCGCTGCCGGGTGAACCGTTTGGTACGCCGGACATCAGTATTTACAATGGCGGCGGCGCTGCGGCGGCAAATATAGGATATGCCTTACAGAATGATGGACGGCCATTGCTTCGGGTTAGGGCATACGTTACTGCCCAAGGTAGCAATAATGCTGACGATGCCTCTAATGGTAATACTATACAGGCATATATCGTTAACGGGTCTACTCAGCGTTGGCAAAATATACGGGTAAGCAAACAACTCGCGAACACCACTACGGGTACAGAAACTAATTCACCTGTAGGCAGACTTTATATGACTGCCTTCAATGCCGATACCAAAGGCCTGTGGTATGGCGTACGAGACAATGCGGCTAATCCGGCTAATGCAACCATGTTTATTGACGGAGGAAGAATGGGTAATGACGCTGGTCTACCAAGTATCACTGCCGCCGGACAGGGCGCGGCGGCAAGCGCGGGCCAGTACAGCGCGATAGATTATGACAATGTCGGCCCCATTATTGCCTACTATGACCAGACCAATGACACGGTACGTATTGCCTTTGGAGCGAATTATAATCCGACCGCAGCCAACAGCCAGTGGACACGGCGTTACCTGCTGCCAACTACCGGTATGGGCAGTCAACTGCGCCGAGGCTCTGGCAAGTATATCAGCATGAAAGTGGATAAAGCCAACGGAATACATATTGCCTTCTATAACAGCGTCTACAATACCGTCGTGTATTACTATGCCAAAAACAGAGCTGTTATCAATAGTGCCAATACTCCCGTCCACAACGGGGATACGGTTAAAATTCACACCATTGACAATGTGGTAACCGGCGGAACATGGACGGACATTTCAGTAGATGATAACGGCAACCCCTGGATCGTATACGGCGACAGTTCCCGCACCGGCAACAAAGACGGCGCGCGTATAGCCTACCTGAGCAGTGACGCTGCCGGTTACTTGAGTGGCGGCGGCACCGGTGTAAAATTCGCCGGAGAACTGACCTGTCCGGTTACCGGCGCGGATATTAAAGGCTGGGAAGCCCTGACCATGCCGGCGAACTATACGGTAAACAGTGACCGCCTCAACATCGAAGCCTGGCCGCCCACCCTCCGCGGCGGAACGCTGGGCAACGCTCCCGGCTGGAACGCCGCCATCGGCTACGCCAGCGACATGTACCGCGTCGGCTATTTCTACTATCCCGCCTGGAAGGGATATTAAGCAACAGGTGAATCAGTGCCTGGCACCGATTCGCGCCCTTTCACTTTCATTCGCAACCCCTCCCTTGTGCCAAAACCCCCTTTTTCGCTATAGTATAAGCAAATCTCGCCTGTTGGCCGGAGGTTCACATGGCAAAAAAAGATACACAGGGAAAGGCAAATCCGCCTCCTTCGCGGGTGGAACGGGCCAGAAAACGGCTGCTCAGGGCGGCAAGCAGGGACGGCGACACGCTGTTGATCCAGTATGACAACAGCGCCGCCGGCTACGACGAAGACGATGTCGAAGAAATGCGGGATGAACACGGCGTAAACGTGATTACCCGCCATACCGACGATTCGCTGCTCAAGCGTTTTGTCAGCGCCTTTATCAATCCTTTTACCGTCGTTCTTTTTGTATTGGCGGCGGTTTCGTTTTTTACCGACGTTATCTGGGCGGAAGTAGGGGAGGGCGATTTTACCGCGGTCATTATCATCATGACGATGGTAATTGTTTCCGGTATGCTGCGCTTTTTCCAGGAACTCCGCAGCGACAACGCCGCCAAACGCCTGACCGAAATGGTAGAAACCACGGTCTGTACCGCCCGCAAATTCAAGGACAAGGAAAGCGGCGAAACTATTTCCCGCAAAGAAGAAATCCCCATGGACGAAGTTGTCGTGGGCGATGTGGTGCATCTTGCCGCCGGGGACATGGTTCCCGCCGACGTGCGGATCATTCAGGCAAAAGACCTGTTTGTCAGCCAGTCCTCCCTTACCGGTGAAAGCGAGCCGGTGGAAAAATTCGCAGGCAGTATCGCCCGAACAAACACCAGCCCTCTGGCGCTCAACAATCTGGCGTTTATGGGAACCAACGTCATTTCCGGTTCCGCCGTCGCGCTGGTCATTACCGTCGGCGACGACACCATTCTCGGTTCTATCGCCCAGCAGTTGCAGGTTAAAGCCCCGCCCACCAGTTTTGAAAAAGGAGTCAGATCGGTATCCTGGGTGCTGATCCGCTTCATGCTGATTATGGTGCCGATAGTGCTGCTGGTGAACGGCTTTACCAAAGATAGCTGGGTGCAGGCTTTCCTGTTTGCCCTTTCGGTCGCGGTGGGACTCACGCCGGAAATGCTGCCCATGATTGTTTCAGCTAACCTTGCCAAGGGCGCGGTTTCCATGTCAAAGAAACGGGTCATTGTTAAAAATCTTAATTCAGTTCAAAACTTCGGGGCGATGGATGTTTTGTGTACCGACAAAACCGGAACCATTACCCAGGACAAGGTTATTCTGGAATATCATTTGGATATACGCGGCGAGGAAAATGTCGATGTGCTCCGTCAGGCTTTCTTGAACAGTTATTATCAAACGGGTTTGAAAAATCTGATGGACCTTTCGATTATTGAACATGCCCGCAAGAAGGAACTGACCAACCTGTGGGAAGATTACAAAAAAGTTGATGAGATTCCCTTTGACTTCAACCGCCGCCGTATGAGCGTCGCGGTGGAAGGCTCATCGGGACAGGTTGAGCTTATTACCAAAGGCGCCGTTGAGGAAATGCTGGCGATTTCCAATCAGGCGGGCTATCAGGGAACGGCGGAGCCGATGAACGAGAAACTGCGGGAAGAAATTCTCGCCACCTGCCGCAAACTCAACGAACAGGGCATGAGGGTGCTGGGGCTGGCGCACAAAAACGTTACGCTGCCCGCTACCCTTTCCGCCGCAGATGAAAGTAGCATGACCTTTATCGGCTGCCTCGCCTTCCTTGACCCGCCCAAAGAAAGCGCCGGTATGGCGATCAAGGCGTTAGGTGAATACGGCGTCAAGGTGAAAGTACTCACCGGCGATAATGACAGCGTTACCAGCACCGTGTGCCACTCGGTTGGTTTGGACGTGGGGCATATACTGCTTGGTTCAGAACTGGAAACCATGGACGATGAAGCCCTGAAAAAAGCGGTAGATGAGGTTGATATTTTCGCCAAACTTTCGCCCAGCCAAAAGGCGCGGATTGTAACCGCCCTGCGCAATGACGGCCACACGGTCGGGTTCATGGGCGACGGCATCAACGACGCGGCGGCAATGAAAGCGGCCGATGTCGGCATCTCGGTAGATACCGCGGTTGACATCGCCAAAGAATCCGC
>Ga0268262_10001367_pt1 | contig 30488 bp, 32 predicted proteins | sample TergutNc150P3_FD_190354 | JGI IMG/M metagenome (GOLD analysis project Ga0268262, IMG submission 190354) | Nasutitermes corniger P3 segment gut microbial community from laboratory colony in Florida, USA - Nc150 P3 (SPAdes) (version 2) | ecosystem: Host-associated > Arthropoda: Insects >... | reverse complement strand
AAGTAGAATATCCTATACTCACGACAAGCCGATAGAGGCCGGACAAGACGGATCAAGCGCCCTTTATCGCGTAATTACCAAAAATACCGGGCTTGCTGAGCGTTATGAGGTTTCATATCCCCATCAAGGGCAACCTTTATATATTGCTCTGAGCGGAGATCCGGCTTATGAAGGCAAAATGATAACTTTTCGGGACTTTGTATCCGATATTTCCTACCGGGCAAGCCTGGTTGAAACGGTAAATGGCAGCGGAAAAGGGGTTCGGTCATCGTTTTACATCAAATTGGAAAGCGTTGACAGTGACGGCGAACAAAAAACCTTCACTATAGGCACGCCTGGCCTGGAACGGCCCTCTATTTTGTCATACCGGATCAAAAAAGTACTGATGGCTCCTTCGGGAAATGCGCTTATTTTTGTAATTGAGATGAAATGCCACGCTGAAAACGGGCCTGATATTCGTTATATGGTCGAAGCTTTACGATTTTAATCGCTGTTTAGGTTCATATATTTGCCTCACAGGGTTGAAAAAGCCCAAAAAAAAGAATATATTGTCGTATATTACCTCTTTGAGAGGTATAACCCGGTCAGCCTGTTCCGGCGGCGGCGGGGGTTTTCTCTATTTTCCTCAAAAAAAAGCCTTTCATTGAAAGGAATGGTGTTAGTCTGTCTTATGCGCTTATCTCGAACATTACTGTTGCGGTTACCCGCCCTGCTTGTAGCCGGAATTATTTGGTTTCTTTCATCTCAACATACCCTGCCCCATCTCAAAGGTATTCTTGGCTGGGATAAATTGCAGCATCTTTTAATTTATGGGGCGCTGGGCCTTGCTGTGGGGCTTTGGACCTCCCCGGTTTTTTGGAAACGCCGTCCTGCCCTGACTCTGCTATTGGTAACGCTGGCAGGTTCAGCCTATGGCGCGATAGACGAGTTTCACCAGTATTTTGTCCCCGGTCGCGATTGTAATGTCTGGGACTGGATCGCCGATACTTTGGGCGTATTTTTGGGCGCGTTAGCAATTAAATTATACATGCGCGTTTTAATAAAAAAATTATGGAGAGCGGGGATAGCTAATGAGAAAAAAGACATTTAAAGACATTCTTAACGATAAAAATATACAAGTGTATCATGGCAGCGATATGGTTGTTGATAAGCCTGAAATAAAGCAGCCTGTCAGAGCTTTAGATTTTGGTCAGGGATTTTATACAACAACAAATATTGAACAAGCTAAAAGTTTTGCAAAGAAAGTTCAAGATAGAAATGCTTCTGTTGAAACTCATATAAGTATTTATACATTAAACATAGATTTATTAAAAAAACTAAATGTTCTTTTTTTTGACAAGCCGGATAAAAAATGGCTGGATTTTGTATCTGCAAACAGAAATGGAACATATCATGGGAAGGATTACGATATTATTTACGGGCCTGTTGCCAATGATACTGTTTTTAAAACGTTTATCGCGTATCAGAACGGAATATTAAACGAAAAAGAAACATTAAAGCGATTAAAGGTCCGCGATTTATATAATCAATTGGTTTTTACAAATGAAGAAGCGATAAATTGTTTGCTTGTTACCGGAGAATTATAAGATATGGATAAAACTGAATACAAAGCAACATTACAAATGCTTGTGCCAATGATTATCCATGTTATTATAGAAAAAAAAGATATACCGGTAATTTCCGCCATTAAATTGTTATATGTTTCTAAACTATATGAGAAATTAGAAAATGAAAGTACAAAATTATGGCATTTAAGCCCGCTTGCCCTTTACGAATTATTAGAAATTGAATTACAAACCGGAAAATTATTTTTCCCGACCGAGGCTTAAAGTATATGAAAACCAATATCGTAAATGATTTTTTAATTTATGTTATTGAGGAATACAAATTCCTGGAAAATAAAACAGCAAAGGATACCGTTGAATTATTTTCAAAATATAATGTGTTTAATTATATTATAAAACATTATAACGCCCTGCATACAATGGGCGGCAGAGCGATAACGGATGATATAACAGATTTTATGCATAATCATAAGAGGAATATCGGCCAAGTATGAAAAAATCACTGGTTTTCTTTTTGGCAGTTTGCATAGCGCTGCCCTTATCCGCACAATCAAGGGGAATTGTTATCCCCAACTTAAACGGCTATGTGACGCTCAAATGCGATTTCCATATACATACGGTTTTCTCGGACGGGAATGTTTGGCCTACAGTACGAGTAGATGAAGCTTATCGCGAAGGTTTGGATGCAATAGCAATTACTGACCACATAGACTATCGTCCGCATAGTAAAGATATAATTGGTTCGCGCAACCGTTCGTACGAGATAGCCCAGGATACCGCCAAGTCCAGGGGCGTTATTCTTATCAGAGGCAGCGAAATTACCCGCAAAATGCCGCCGGGACATTTTAATGTCATTTTCCTTACCGATGCTGACGAATTGGATAAACCCGAGTATATGGATATTTTCCGCGCTGCCCAGGCCCAGAATGCTTTCATCTTCTGGAACCACCCCCAATGGGAAACCCAACAGCCCGACATCACCTTGTGGTGGCCCGAACACACACAGTTACTGGAACAGGGCATAATGCAAGGCATCGAAGTAGTTAACGGCGCCTATTCCCCTGAAGCACATCGCTGGTGCCTTGAAAAAAAACTGACCATGTTTGGTAATTCTGATATTCATGGGCCCATGCAGGTTTTTAGCTCCGGAAAACACCGGACAATGACCCTAGTATTTGCCCGCAGCAAAACCCCCGAAGCTATTTATGAAGCGTTAAAAGAACAGCGTACGGCGGTTTATTACAATGAGTATATCATTGGCGAAGAAATATACCTGAAGGAACTTTTCGAAAACGCGGTAGAAATAAGTGTGGCAAAAACCGGTAAAACAGCGCGTATTACGTTCAAAAATAAGTCTGATTTGGAATTTCATCTGAGAAAAACCAGCCATGACGAACGATTAACGTATTTCCGTAATTTTAACCTTTACCCCTATATTATAAAGCCGCAGAGTACACAGACCATTACAGTAAGGCTGAATAATGGCATTGAAAGCGGCGATGTCAATTTCATCGTGGAAAACCTTCTAACGGAACCGGAAATGGGAATGAAGTATACGGTGGGGATATGAAAAGCAGAGATATTGATAAAATAAAAAAATAAATACAAATGCGCATAACAGAATATGAAAAGAATGTAATTATTGACGCGGTTAAAAGCGTTGATCCTGTCGCGCAGGTTTGGCTGTTTGGTTCCCGTACGGATGACAGCAAAAAAGGCGGTGATATTGACATTGCGATACTTTCGGAAAAGATCAATAAAAATGTTATGCAAGAAATACAGGTAAGACGCTTCATTTGCGATAAGATCGGAGAGCAGAGAATAGATATAGTTACAACAAATACCGGAAAGGAAGCTATTTTCAGGCTGGCTGTAGCGGAAGGGATACAATTACAATGAATCAGTTACATATTGACATATTACGAGAAAATATTAACGCGCTTAATTTAAGCACAAATTGGGTACGGTGGTCATACGAGCGGACCATAAAAATAGAGAAAAAAGATGACTTCAATGCAGAGGAATTCGCTGAACTTGAAGTATTAACATCACGGTACGCAAGGACAACCGATATGCTGGTAAACAAAGTATTACGAAGCATAGACACAATTGAGTCTGAAGATATAGGCACTATTATTGATATAATGAACCGCGCAGAAAAACGCGGCATTGTTTCCTCAGCCGAATTATTACACACCATCAAGGATTTAAGAAACAATATAGTCCATGAATACAAAATAGATGCGATAACCGTTTTTTTTGCGGATGTGTTAAAGTATACGCCGATTTTGCTTGAGATAATACAAAAGGTGAACGAATATTGCACACGGTATTTGGGGAAGGCATAAAACAATGCCTTCTAATACCGCCCGCATAGCCAAAAACACCCTCGCGCTTTACTTTCGGCAATTAAGAAGAAAAGTATGAAACATAACTTTCATTTTCTTATCCTTATAATAATGACAACATTTCTTATGTTGAATTATTCCGCTTGCGAGGGATCAGCAGGTCCGCAAGGAGGTCGGCAAGGGGAAATGGGAGGAGTAATTCTATCATTTGACGATTTTCATTTTACTTCATGGAGAAAGAATGGATTTCCCCTGTTTGCTAAATATGATGCAAAGGTAACATTTTTTTTTGATGAAAGACACGGGGTTGATTTTGACTTTTGCCGCGATGCGCAAGACCTGGGGCATGAAATAGGGTATCATACAGTTAATCATTTATCCGCGACTACTCTTTCAGTTGAAGACTTACTTAGCGAGGCAGTATATCATATTCCTGCATTTAAGGAAGAAGGAATAGAACCGACATCGTTTGCATATCCATATGGTAATTATAATACTCAAACGAATACTCAATTGTTGAAATATTATAAAGTTATACGTGGATTCTATTCCTCCAGCAGATATGTGCTTTATAGCAGAGAGCAAATGAAATCCGGTTTTTTGAATTCAACGTCTCTTGATAATGCAAATTATCCGCAAGACGCGGAGGAATTTTTTAGATCAAAAGTAACAGAAATACTGGAAAAAGCAAAAAAACAAAAACGATATATTGTATTTTGTACACATAATATAGGCACTACGAGTGATTGGGGAATACCTCTTGAGAGACTTGAATTTGTTTTGCAGAAATGTAGAGAACTTGAGTTAGAATTCTATACATTTAAAGATCTGCAATGAAAATGTTTGTTGTATAGAGGAATGAGTACAGATTACGTGCCATCTCATGGGATAAATTATTTATATAAGGAGAAAAGTATGAAACATTATTCTCGTTTCTTTGTCCTCATAGGAATAACAATATTGCTTATGTTGAGTTATTCCGCTTGTCAGGGACCAGCAGGTCCACAAGGCCCGCAGGGTGAACCAGGTCCACAAGGCCCGCAGGGTGAACCAGGTCCACAAGGTCCGCAGGGTGAACCAGGTCCACAAGGTCCGCAGGGTGAACCAGGTCCACAAGGTCCGCAGGGTGAACCAGGCCTACAAGGGGAAATGGGAGGGGGGGTAATTCTTACATTTGATGATTATTCTTTTACTCAATGGAGAAAGAATGGATTTCCTCTATTTGCCAAATATAATGCAAAAGTAGTATTTTTTATTGATGAAAGAAAAGGTGTCGATTTTGACTTTTGCCGCGATGCACAAAACCTTGGACATGAAATAGGATACCATACAGTTAATCATTTATCCGCGCCTACTCTTTCAACTGAGAATTTACTTAGCGAGGCAGTTTATCATATTCCGATATTTAAGGCGGAAGGAATAGAACTGACATCGCTTGCATATCCACATGGTAATCATAATACTCAAACGGATGATCTATTGCTGAGATATTATAAAATAATAAGAGGATTTTATTCCTCCAAATACGTGTTTTATAGCAAGGAGCAAATGAAATCAGGGTTTTTATATGCAACATCACTTGACAATGAATATTACCCGACAGATGCGGATGAAGTTTTTAGATCAAAAGTAACAGAAATACTGGAAGAAGCAAAAAACCAGAAACGATATATTATATTTGGTACACATAATATAGGCACGACTAGTGCTTGGGGAATACCTCTTGACAGGCTGGAATTTGTTTTACAGAAATGCTGGGAACTTGGGTTAAAATTCTATACATTTAAAGATATGCAATGAAAAGCCTTTTCAAAAATACAAATAGTTTATATAATGATTCAAGAAAATCGACCAATGGAATAATTTTTCATTGAGAATGAATTAATGAGGTTAAAAAGTAATGAAAACTGTTTATGTAGGGATGAGCGCAGATCTTATTCATCCAGGGCATTTAAATATTATTAACGAAGCTACAAAGTATGGCAATGTTACAGTCGGTGTTTTAACAGACAAGGCAATAGCCAGCTATAAACGTCTGCCTTTTTTATCGTTTGAACAGCGGAAATTAATTGTGGAAAATCTAAAAGGCGTTGCTCAGGTTGTTCCCCAGGACACTTTGGATTACAGGCCTAATTTATTGTCTCTAAAACCTGATTTTGTCGTACATGGCGATGATTGGAAAGAGGGTATCCAAAGAAATGTCAGGCAGCAAGTCATTGATACTATTTCGGAATGGGGTGGGAAAGTGATTGATGTTCCTTATACAAAAGGAATTTCTTCTACTCTTTTGAATCAGCATTTAAAGGAGATTGGTACAACTCCGGATATTCGAATGAAACAACTAAGACGTTTGTTGAATGCCAAACCCATTGTCCGTATTCTGGAATCGCATAGTGGGTTAACCGGATTGATAATTGAAAATACTTCGGTAGAAGTTAATGGAATCAAAAAAGAATTTGATGGAATGTGGTCAAGCAGTCTGACAGATTCAACGCTTAAAGGAAAACCTGATATTGAAGCCGTTGATTTAACGACGCGTTTACAGTCATTGAATGATTCATTGGAATGTACAACAAAACCAATTATCTTTGACGGTGATACAGGCGGAAAATTGGAGCATTTTGTATTTACTGTCAGAACCCTGGAACGGCTGGGAATTTCCGCGGTAATCATTGAGGATAAAATTGGTTTGAAAAAGAATTCTTTGTTTGGTACGGAAGTACATCAGGAACAGGCAACGATTGAAGAGTTCAGTGAAAAAATAAAAGCAGGTAAAAATAGTCAAATTACCGGTGATTTTATGATAATTTCCAGAATTGAAAGTTTGATTTGTGGTAAACCGGTAAGTGATGCCCTGGAAAGGGCTTTTGCGTATATTGAAGCGGGAACTGACGGTATTATGATACACAGCAGAGAAAAAACAGGAGAAGACATACAACAATTTTGCAGTATGCTTAGAGCAAAAAATCAAACTATCCCCATAGTTGTTGTACCTTCTACTTTTGATCATGTAAAGGAAAGCGAATTTGTAAAATGGGGTGTCAATATTGTAATTTATGCGAATCATATGCTTCGAAGTTCTTATCCGGCAATGCTTAATACGGCAAAATCAATCCTGATTAATGATAGGTGTTATGAAGCATCCAAAGAATTCTGTATGCCTATTAAGGAAGTACTGGAATTAATACCGGGAACAAAATAATATGATAAGACCTGAATTTTTTTACGAGCAATTAACAGGATACGGAGTGAATTTTTTTACGGGAGTGCCTGATTCTTTGCTTAAGGATTTTTGCGCTTATATAACCGATAATATTACAGATAGCAATCATATCATTGCCGCTAACGAAGGGACGGCAATAGGATTAGCTTGCGGGTATCATTTATCAACAAAAGGTACCCCTTTGATATATATGCAAAATTCAGGAATTGGCAACGCTGTAAATCCATTGCTGTCATTGGCTGATAAAAAAGTTTATTCCATACCGTTATTACTGCTTATTGGATGGAGAGGCGAACCGGGTGTGCATGATGAACCTCAGCATATCTCACAAGGAGAAGTTATTCTTTCATTACTTGACGCAATGAGGATTCCTTATCTTGTTCTGGATAAGAACGAGGAAAATATTCCTTCTCAACTGGAAAATGTTTTTGGGTGTTTATTAAAAGAAAGCGCTCCTTTTGCCATTGTTGTAAAAAAAGATACATTCTCTTTGTATCAGCTTAAAAAAACAGTTGAAAGTAAAGCCTGGCTGAGCAGGGAAGATGCTGTTAAAACAGTCATTGAACAGATTGAAAATAATAGTATAGTTGTTTCAACAACAGGAATGATTTCAAGAGAACTGTATGAACTGCGTGAGCAGAAAAGTCAGGGACATAATCAGGATTTTTTAACAGTCGGATCTATGGGGCATGCGTCGCAAATCGGATTGGGAATTGCATTGAACAAACCGGAAAGAAGAGTGTATTGTTTTGATGGAGACGGAGCTATGTTAATGCATTTAGGAGGTTTATCTTCCATTGGCAGCCGTAAGCCCGTCAATTATGTGCATATTATATTTAATAATGGGGCGCATGACTCTGTCGGGGGACAGCCAACCGTTGCAAATGAAATTGATATACAGAATTTGGCTAAATCGTTGGGATATGTTTATGTTGATAAAGTAAACAGCATGGATGGGATAATTTCTTTTTTTCAATCGTTAAAGTCGTTAGATAAAGGCCCTGTTATGCTGGAGATTTCAGTTAAAAAGGGAGCACGCAAAGATTTAGGCAGGCCCAAAACGTCTCCTCTGGAAAATAAAAACGCTTTTATGGAATTTTTAAATAAGGAATAATTTGCCCTATGGATCAACAGATTTACTTTGAGAAAGACATCGCATTAATTACAACCGAGATATCGCGTTTACACCCAAAAAGAATTCTAATTGTAGCGGATTCTGCGTCTTATGAAACAAGCGGAGCCAGAGCATTGATCGATTCATTGTTTAGTAAATATACCCTGACTTTTTTTAATGATTTTACCGTAAATCCAAAAATAGAAGATTTGGAGAAGGGAATTAGTCTGTGCCATAATACTAATATTGAGATGATTGCGGCAATTGGTGGCGGTAGCGTGATTGATATGGCCAAGTTAATAAGGTGCTATATAAATATTGATACAGATTTAAAAGAGTCTATAAAATCTAACCAGATTTTTCCCGCTGAAAATATACCATTAATTGTTATTCCTACAACAGCAGGAAGCGGCAGTGAATCAACCCATTTTGCGGTTATTTACATTAACGGATGTAAATATTCAGTAAGCCATGCATCTATTCGTCCAAATTATATTTTGCTTGTTTCTTCGCTGACATATAATTGTCCGCCTTATTTAACCGCATGTTCGGGTTCTGATGCTTTGTGCCAGGCAATAGAGTCCTATTGGAGCGTACAGTCAACTGAAGAATCAAGGAATTACGCGAAAGAAGCTATTCTATTGTTATGGAAATATTTACCACAAGCTATGGAGAACAATTTAGAAGCAAGAAAAAACGTAATGTTTGCCGCAAATTTGGCTGGCAGGGCTATCAATATCAGTTTTACCACCGCAGCCCACGCTTATTCCTATGGATTGACTACTTATGCAGGAATACCGCATGGGCATGCTGTTTCATTGACATTGCCTTATTTTTTTGATTTGAACATGAATGTTTCACCTGATAATTGTATTGATCCGCGAGGCGCTGTATTTGTCAAAGAGCGAATGGATGAGTTATTGCTTTTTTTAAATTGCGAAGCTGAAAACGCCAGAGAAAAGTTAACCGGTTTTTTTCAATCATTATTCGGGAAAAAGAATGAAGAAGCAATTGCCAGGATAACAGATGATATGCGGAACAAACTTACGTTATCCGTTAACTTGCAGCGTTTACAAAATAATCCCGTAAGAGTAACAAAAGACGATATAGATAATATAAGATTCAAGCGATAATGCCTTCTAACACAACCCGTATAGCAAAAAACACCCTCATGCTCTATTTCCGGCAAATTTTGATTATGTTGGTCAACCTGTATGCTGTACGGGTTGTATTGAATACTTTGGGAGCGGTGGATTATGGAATATATAATGTAGTAGGCGGTATGGTGGTCATGTTCTCGTTCTTTAATATAGCAATGACAAGTGCAACTCAGCGTTTTTTGAATTTTGCTATGGGGCAAAATGATACGGAACAGGCAAAGAATGTATATAGTATCAGTTTTATTATTCATATATTGATAGCTGTACTTGTTATTATTCTTTCGGAAACTGCGGGTTTATGTTTTTTTTATACATGGCTTAATATACCGGATGACAGGCAAAATGCAGCATTTATAGTTTATCAATTTTCGATTGCTGTTACAGTAATAAACATTATAAGGGTCCCTTATCAGGCTACTGTTATTGCATATGAAAAAATGTCATTTTTTGCGTTGATCAGTATTATTGAAAGTGTATTAAAAATGGTTATTGTTTTTTTCTTGACGATGATCTTTATAGATAAATTAATTAGCTATTCATTTCTTGTTTTTATGGCTGGGATTATAGTTTTCTTTGTATATAAAATTTTTTGTAATCGAATGTTTGAAATAGCACGATTTCGAATATACCATAATAAAGAACTATTTTGGCGACTTACTGGATTTTCTGGATGGAGCATTTTTAGTCAATTTTCGAATCTATGCAGAAAACAAGGTATAAACGTTTTGGTAAATATTTTTCATGGTGTTACTGTAAATGCTGCCATAGGAATAGCTATGCAAGTTAATTCAGCAGTATATCTTTTTGTGAGCAATTTTCAAACTGCGTTTAGACCGCAAATAATCAAATCTTACGCTGCCAAAAATTACGATTATTTCATACAACTTATTTTTCAAACATCAAAATCTTCATTCTTTCTTTTGTTTTTATTTGTATTACCATTATATGTAAATGCAGAATTTATTTTAAATATTTGGATAAAAAATGTACCAGAATATACTGTTACTTTTACTCGGTTAATTCTACTTTTTTCATTAGTAGACGCGATTTCAGGTCCTTTATGGATGTCAATACATGCAACAGGGAATATTAAAAAATATCAGCTTATTGAAAGTTGTTTTACAATAACAAATATTCCCTTAGCTTTTCTTATTTTACTGATTGGTTCCAGTCCTATTTGGATTTTTGTAATAGAAGTCAGCATTAACGTTTTGCTTCTTATTTGGCGTATTTTTTTTGTTAGTAAAAGAATTAATATCTTGGTTATTGATTTTTTATTTAAAGTAATTATGCCAATCCTAATAATCGCTGGAATATCCAGTATAGTAACTATATTTACATATTATTTTTTTATTGATTGGAACAGATTATTAATATCATGTGTTGTTTCAACTTTATGCATCAGTAGTTTGGTTTTTTGTATCGGTTTAGATAAAAATGAAAAGATGTTTTTGAAAAATTATATAAGAAAGAAAATTGTACTTATTAACGGCCAAAAAAAATAACAGTATGAAATTTACTGGTGAAGTTAGCATGTAAAAAACATGGGTTCAATGACTATATATACGCAAATTTTAGGATAAGTTCCAAGAAAAACCCTTAATTAAAGAATAATTATATGCCCGCATTTAGTTATTTATATTCAATACCATACTTAATAATATTTTGTTTATTATTAATAAATTCGATACCATTAATCGATAAAAGTAATTGTAATGTAATTGATTATAATAAAGTTATCACATTTCAAAAAATATTTGTAATTACAATACTAATTATATTCCTTGGATTTCGTGGTTATATAATGATAGATTGGATAAATTATTCAAAATTTTATGCCGCTTCTCCAACATTATTTGATAATCATAACTTAATAAAAAATATGATTAAATCGGGGATGATGAACGGTATAATTATAGAAAGAGGTTTTCTGGTCTATATGATGATATGTAAAACAATATCATCAAATTATTTATTTTTTCAATTTATTTCATTTATAGTTGATTTAATAATTCTCTATCAATTTTTTAAACGTGAAATTCCTGAATATATTATTATGGGATTTGTCTTTTTCCTTATTTTTTACGGAATTCAGCTTGAAATGCATATACTACGAAATGCTAAAGCTATGTTACTTTTTCTGATTTCAATAAAATATATAAAAGAAAAAAGTTTTTATAATTTTTTTCTTTTAAACTGTATTGGCGCTTTGTTTCATATTTCATCGTTGTTTTATATACCTTTATATTTTATTATAAACAAAACTATACCGCGTTCACTATTGCTTATATTGTTTGTTATTGGTAATTTTATCTACTTATTACGAGTAGAATGGTTGAAATCAATATTATCGCATATTTCATTACCCGGAAGAATAGGATATTTAATAAAAACATATCTTGTTTCTGAAAGATATTCGGTATTTGCTACAATAGGTATAGGATATATCGAAAGAAGTTTCACTTTTTTACTTGTATTTTTTTTATCAAAAAAAATTATAAGTATTGATAAAAATGATAATATTTATATTAATACAATCTATTTATATTGTTATATATATCTATATTTTTCCGAAATGTATATATTTATAGAACGTGTAGTGAATCTTTTCGTTTTTTCATACTGGATAATATACCCTAAAATATATTCATTAATTTCAAAACAAATAAAATACGCATTTATTTTATTGTTATTTATATATGGAAATTTAAAGCTTGCTAGAAATAACAATAGAATATATTATCTATATGATAATATATTATTATCATATAGATCATCTCAAGAGCGAGAATATAATTATAAGCAAAATCAACTAAAAATATTTAATAAAGGAAACACAAATTAATATCTATGGTATCAATCATTGTACCTGTATATAATGTAGAAAAATATATTAATCGATGTTTGGACAGTATTCTTGCCCAAACTGTTACTGATTTTGAATGTGTTCTTGTAGATGATGCCTCTCCTGATAGTTGTCCTCTAATTTGTGATAAATATATAGAAATGGACAAACGGTTTAAGGTAGTTCATAAAAATAAAAATGAAGGATTACCTAAAGCCAGAAAGACGGGTCTGGATTTATCAACCGGAGAGTTTGTTATGCATGTTGATAGTGATGATTGGCTTGAGGAGAATACGATAGAAATATTATTAAAAAAACAATATGAGACGAATGCCAATATAATTATTGGTGCTTATAAGGAGGTGATTTTTAATAGAGAAATAATAAAAATACCGGTGAAAATAAGAAATTATAGTACCCCATTGGAATTTTTATTGGAAAATAAATTCAGGTATATGTGGGGTAAGTTGTATAGAAGAAGTTGCTTCGATGATTATTATGTTCCTGATAATAATATTGGTGAAGATTCAATGGTAAATGTACAGATATTTGCTCGTTGTAAAAACGATGATATTGTAACAATAGAAGATATCATATATAATTATAATCGTAATGATGGAAACTTGACCGCATTTGGAAAAATGGAAAATGAATGTAATGGATTCACTGACTATGTTAAATTTAAGTCATTGTTATGGATAAGAGATTATCTGGAAAGGATAAATAGTTTTGAAAATATTAAAAAATCTTATTATTTTTTTTTAATTGATATATGTATTTATCGTTATCTACGTTATAGAAAGAATGTTTTAAGAGAGGATATTGATTATATGTATAGAGAATATTATCTGCCATTCCCTGAGAAAGAAAAATTAAAGGTTTATACTAGAAATCTAATTAATATATATGAAAGATCAATATTACTTGGTAAAATATATGTTTTAAAATTAAATACACAATTTAATATTAAAAAATGCATATTAAGTATAATAAGGAGAAAGAAGTTATGGAAATAACTACTGAAATTTTACGAAAAGTACAGCTTATCGAACTAAAAATTCTTGTAGAGATAAAAAGAATATGCGATAAACATAAAATCGAATTTATCCTTATTTCCGGATCTCTTTTGGGAGCTGTTCGCCATAAAGGTTTTATTCCATGGGATGATGATATTGATATTTGTATGACCAGGAATAATTTTGATAAATTTTGTGCAATAGCTTCTTCTGAATTATCAGGTGATTTTTTTCTTCAAACGCCTTTTACTGATGTTAATTGTCCGTATTATTGTTTTGCAAGAGTTCGGTTAAGAGGTACTAAATATATAACAGAAATAGAACCTGAGGGTATGGAACATAATGGTTTTCGTGTGGATGTTTTTTGTTATGATAATATTCCGAATTTTTATTGGTTGGGTTATTTTTATTGGGGTTTATTTGTTGTTTTCACTCACGTATACTCTTCACGTAAAAAGTACCGGTGCCTAACAATAAAAAAAAGCGTACGATTAATAAAATATTTGGGATTTATTCTGTGTTTACCTGTCTCTAATAGGAAACTTAAATCAATTCTAGAAAATTACCATAAAAAATATGAAAAATTTAATAGTAAATATGTTATTCAATTAAGAGGCGCCTGGGGATTCAAAAAAGAACGTCGTTTGCGTTCGAATATTTCAAAAATGATTTATGTGCCATTTGAAGATACTATTATGCCTGTTCCGGAAGATTATCATATAATTTTAAGCGAAATATACGGAGACTATATGACGCCTCCTCCTCTTGAGAAAAGAAATTTACGGCAGCATGCAATAGAAATAGATTTTGGAATTTACAAATAAAAGATAAAGAAATGGAAATAACATCTGATATATTACGTAAAATACAACTTCTTGAGTTGAAAGTTCTTTTAGAAGTTAAAAGGATTTGTGATAAACATAATATTTCTTTCGTTTTGGCTGAAGGAACTTTATTAGGGGCAATTCGCCATAAGGGTTTTATTCCCTGGGATGATGATATAGATATTGCTATGACTAGAGATAATTTTGATAAATTTTGTAATGTAGCGCAATTCGAACTGTCAGATGAATATTTCATTCAAACACCATCAACGGATAACCAATATTATGATTATTGTTTAGCAAATGTTCGATTAAATGGTACTAAGTTTATCATCAATGGTCAGCTGAAAAATATGATAAATAATGGTATTTGTATTGATATTTTTGCTCTTGATAATATACCTAATTCATATTTTCACGGATACTTTTATTGGAGTTTATTTAATATTATTCTTAGGGTATATAAACTACGTAAAGGATACCATCCACGACCGAAAAATATAATAGCACGATTTATTATGTATGTAGGGGTTGTTTTGTGTCTGCCAATTTCAAATAAAAATATTAAGTTAATTTTGGAAAATTATCACAAGAAATATGAAAAATATGATGGTAACTATGTTGCTTTATTGAGGGGAGGTTGGGATTTCAAAAAGGAACGACACTTGCGTTCGATCGTCTCAGAAATAATTTTTGTTCCTTTTGAAGGTGTATTAATGCCGATTCCTGAAAACTATAATTTGTATTTAAGTATAATATATGGTGATTATATGACTCTTCCGCCTATTGAATCTAGAAAAATAAAACATGTAATAGAAATAGATCTCGGAATCTATGCTTAATAAGAACATACAATTTTTTCTAATACGTCTTTTTGATATTTTCTTCTCTTTACTTGCAATAATCGTGTTGTTTCCATTTATGCTGCCAATAATGATCATACTAAAATTGACAGGAGAACATGATATTTTTTATAAACAAGAACGTATAGGACAATATGGTAAAAATTTTAATTTGTTAAAGTTTGCTACTATGTTAAGGAATTCTCCTAATTTACCCGGCGGATTATTTACTTATGAAAATGATCCCAGAGTATTACCATTGGGGAAATTTCTGCGTAAAACAAAAATTAATGAACTACCACAGCTTATAAATATTTTGATTGGGCAAATGAGTGTTGTTGGGTATCGACCGTTAGTAAAAGAAGGATATGACAAATATCCTGATGAAATAAAACAGTTTTTGTATAATTTTAAACCAGGTTTGTCAGGTATTGGGTCTGTTGCTTTACGAAATGAGGAAGAAATACTACAAAAAGTGAATGAAAAAGAAAGATTCTATAAAGATATTATTATTCCCTACAAGGGTGAGCTTGAAAAATGGTATGTAAATAATATCGGGTTAATAATATATTTTAAGGTTATTTTTGTTACTGCCGTAGTTATGTTATGCCCATTATCTGATATTTTGGAAAAAGCATTTAAAGATATTCCTTTAATGCCTAAGGAAATAGATATATACTCGAAGTAATAGAATGTTATCTGATTTTCAGTTTCATCATATAGGAATCGCCGTTATCAACATTAAGACCACCGCGCAATATTATCTTGATGCGGATTATGTAATAAGCGATACGATATATGATCCAATACAAAACGTGTCAATCGCTTTCCTGGAAAAAAACGGAATGCCGCGAATAGAACTGGTAGAGGCAGGACCGGCAGCTGATAATTCTCCTGTGAGTAAAATAATCGAGAAATCGGGTGTTTCACCTTATCATATTTGTTATGAAGTAGATAGCATTGAATCCGCAATAATTAAACTGAAAAAGAAAAAATATTTACCATTGGCGAATCCCGTCAGCGCAGCTGCAATGAATAACAGAAAAATATGTTTTTTATATAATAAAGATGTTGGACTGATAGAATTGGTTGAACATACTGTATGAAATATTTTATATTTCGCAATTGTACCATAGAACCTTTTTTTAAGGGATTTGAAACCAACTTTTCCGGTTATGAAGATGTATCATTTATTGACAATACAGCGGATGCGTATATTTGGTTTTATTTTATGCCGTATAAACTGAATAATGATATTATTGCCGGGGAAATCGCGCATTATGGCGAGATGTTTGATATGGTTTATTCAAACATTGATAAAGATAAAATATTTATTGTTTTTACCATGGCGCCTCTTTATGCGTTGAATTATGTAACATCAAATGCGGTATTGGAGAAAGCCATCATAGCGTATAACCAAAAAATATACGCCATGGCGGAACATAACAATATAAAAATAATTAACATCAGGGAATTTTATCACGGTTTTTCCGAAGAACAATTAGTAGACTGGAAGTATTATTTCATTTCGCAAATGCCTATTAATCCAAAACTGGTTTCACAATTTATTACATGGTTTTCACGGCAGCTTGATGTCCTTGCTATGAAGCGCAAGAAATGTATTGTACTTGATTTAGATAACACGCTGTGGTCCGGTATTTTAGGAGAAGACGGCGCAGACGGCATAAAAATGGGAGAAGATTACCCCGGAAATGTTTACCGTTTTTTCCAGGCCTATCTGCTGGAATTAAGCCGCATGGGGATCATTCTTGCGGTTTGCAGTAAAAACAATGAATCCGATGTATTTAACGTATGGGAGAACCATCCCGATATGCTGTTAAGAAAAGACAATTTTTCCGCATATAGAATCAACTGGAATAATAAGGCTGATAATATAAAAGAAATAGCGCAGGAATTGAATATCGGCCTCGACAGTATGGTATTTATAGACGATAATCCCGCTGAACGCGAATTGATAAAACAGGCGCTTCCTGAAGTATACGCGCCTGAATTTCCCGCGCATCCTTATCTTCTTCCGGTTTTTATAAAGCAATTAACAGATTATTACTTTAGCGCTTATACATTAACACAGGAAGATTTTGTTAAGGCACAACAGTATAAAGAAAATGCCGAAAGGGCGCAGTATAAAAACCAATTCACGGATATGGGTGCCTATTTACGAAGCCTTGAAATCAAGCTGACTATAGAGAAACTCAATGAATTTAATAAAGCGCGGTTTGCACAGATGACTCAAAAGACTAATCAATTTAACCTGACAACACGGCGATATACAGAAACAGAAATACAGTCTTTTGCGGATAACGGTGGTTTGGTATATGGGTTACGGGTTAAGGACAAGTTCGGCGATAATGGGCTTACCGGCCTGTTGATTGTATCGCTCGAAAAACAAACGGCATATATAGATACCTTGTTGTTGAGCTGTCGTATTCTTGGTAAAGACATTGAATATGTATTTGTCACATACATATTGATGAAACTAAAAGAAATCGGGATACAACAGGTTCTGGCATATTATATTAAAACAACAAAGAATGAACAAGTCGAACAATTTTATGACAAACTTGGATTTACCGCAAAAAAAACTTTACCGGATTGTAAAAATTATGAATTAGCTTTTCAAAATAAAGAGTTTTCTTTACCGGATATATATACAGTGGAGGATTTATGCGTGAACGAATAAAACAAGTGATTAAAGAAACACTTGATCTGAATGATGTGCCGGATGATATTTCTCAGAAAACATGTGTTGATTGGGATTCAATGCATCATTTACAATTGGTTGTGGCATTAGAAACAGAATTTAATATTTCTTTTGAACCGGAAGATATTGTCTTTATGAAGTCTCTGGATGAGATAGAAGAGAAATTAAAATCTTTGATGAAATAAAATTGTGGGAGAATAATTAATCCATGAGGAAAAAACTTGTAATTATAGGTGCTGGGGGATTAGGGCGTGAAGTCCTATTTCTGTTGTCGGATATAAATAAAAAAAGCGATTGTTATGATATTCTGGGCTTTATAGACAACGCGCCGGAATTACAGAATAAACATATAAATGGGTCTCCTTTGCTTGGCGATGATTCCTGGCTGCTTAGTTATGATGATGAGATTGATGTTGTTATTGCGGTTGGCGTTTCTCATGCAAGGAAAAAAATTTATGAGAAATTTTCTCATAAACAGAATATTTCGTTTCCAAACATTATTGCAAATGATGTAAAATATTCTGATACTGTTACTATCGGAAAAGGGTGTATTATCGGTTTTTATTCTTTGTTAACAGTTAATATTTCAATAGGAGATTTTGTTTTACTTAATAGTTACTGTCAAGTGGCACATAACGCTTGTATAGGGAATTTTGTAACTTTGTACGGGAATGCAAGTGTTTCGGGAAATGTATCAATAGGCGAATGTGTTGAAATCGGCGTAGGTACAAGAATCCTGCCTAAAATATCTATCGGAGAAAATAGCAAAGTTGGTATTGGTTCTGTGGTGGTAAGTAATGTTCCTGCAAATTGTACTGTATTTGGTGTTCCCGCCAAACGTGTTTTTTAACATATAAGAATTTCATAGAATAATAATATGAGCTATAATCAAGAGATTACCGCATATATAAAGAATCTCTACCCCCATCAGAATCCTGTTCTCCTTCACTGCCCTGAATTCCTTGGCAATGAAAAGAAATATTTGACGGAATGTATTGATACCAAATATGTTTCGTACATAGGCCGTTTTGTTGTTGGAATGGAAGACAAAATCAAGGAAATAACTGGCGTTAAGCATGCTGTAGCTCTGGTTAATGGAACATCCGCATTACACATGCTTTTATTGGCAATGGGTATTAAACCGGGTGATGAAATTATCACCCAATCCTTGTCTTTTGCGGCAACATCTGCGGCAATTGTTCACGCTCAAGGTACGCCGGTATTTGTTGATGTGGAACAATCTACCCTTGGTATGTCTCCGGAAAATCTTCATGGTTTTCTTAAGGAATATGCAGAAGTAACAGACGGAAAGTGCGTTAATAGAAAAACAGGAAAGCAGATAAAAGTGGTTATCCCAATGCACACTTTTGGGCATCCGGTACGAATAGAGGAAATACAGGTGATATGCGATGAATATTCATTGCCGCTTGTTGAGGATTCTGCTGAGTCTCTGGGGAGTTTCTACAATGGAAAACATACCGGAACATTTGGCAAGGCGGGTATATTGAGTTTTAACGGTAATAAATTGGCGACAACCGGCGGTGGCGGAATGGTTATTACTAATGATGAAGCTATTGCCAATAGAATACGGTATATTTCCACCACCGCGAAACGTCCCCACCGCTGGGAATTCTACCATGATGAAGTAGGGTATAACCTTCGTATGCCTAGTCTAAATGCGGCAGTCGGTTTGGCACAGCTTGAATATTTTGACCGGATACTGGAAAACAAACGGGAAACAGCTAATAACTATCAACAATTCTTTAATAAAATTGGTATCAAATGTATTACAGAACCGGATAACGCTAAATCAAATTATTGGTTAAACGCGATTCTGTTTGATGACCGTAAACAACGGGATGAATTTCTTGAATATTCAAACGATAATGGCGTTCAAACCCGTCCTGCATGGATACCGCTTCATACATTACCGCCATATCAACATTGTCAGCATACAGAAATGCCTAATACTGAATACCTGGCGGATCGCCTTGTAAATATTCCCAGTAGTGTAAGGATATAATTCAGTTGGATTTATATCTTGAGATTAAGGAGCATTGCTTATGTGTTCTACTGAACACAAAAAACAATGCGCTTTGCCGAATAGTATATGCAAAGAAAAAAAGTATTCATAAGCAGCGTTCAATCGGAATTTTCGGTAGAACGGCAGGTTTTGTTTGACTATTTAACTTCCGATGCGTTGTTGGGAAAAATTTTCGAGCCTTTTATCTTTGAGCGTACCCCGGCAGAAAACCAATCAGCGCAAAATATTTTTCTTGATCAAGTACAAATATGTGATATTTACATAGGGTTGTTTGGCGAAAAATACGGAATAGAAGATGCCACAGGCGTTTCGCCTACCGAAAAAGAATATGATTTAGCGGCTAAATTACATAAAACACGGCTGATTTATATCAAAAATACAGCAAAGAGGAATAAAAAAGAAGCGATATTAATTAAGAAAGTTGAAAAAGATGTTGTTCGAAAATCATTTTCTGATGCAGATGAATTAAAAGCTAAAGTTTATGCATCATTAATACGTTACCTTGAAGAAAAAGAAATTATCCGTTTATTTCCATTTGACGCCGCTTTTAACAGAACGGCGACACTTGAAGATATTGACGAGAAAAAAGTTATAAACTTTGTTGCAAGAGCGCGAAAAAAACGAAATTTTCCTTTTGACGAGAGCGCTCATTATAAAACGGTCTTGTCGCATTTGGATTTAATTGTTGATGAAAAGGTTACAAATGCGGCAATTCTGCTGTTCGGTAAAAAACCGCAAAAATTTATGATTACGTCTTCTGTGAAATGCTGTCAATTTTACGGAAACAAGGTAGAAAAGCCAATACCATCCTATCATATTTACGATGGCGATGTGTTCGAATTAATAGATCAGGCAGTAAGTTTTGTGATGTCGCGCATTGATGCAAAAGTGGGCGACAGGAATAAAGGCATTTTGGCGGATGTAGAATCTGAACTTCCCCTGCAAGCCGTAACAGAGGCAATTGTAAATGCCGTTTGTCATCGTGACTATACGAGCAACGCAAGTGTGCAGGTAATGCTTTTTAAAAATCGTCTCGAAATTTGGAATCCGGGACAGCTTCCTTACGGATTGACCATCGAAATGTTGAAAACAGAACATCCTTCCCGTCCGGCAAACCCATTATTGGCGCGCCCGATGTATCTTTACGGTTCTATCGAACAAGTCGGAACCGGTACAGAAATGATCGTGGAAAAATGTATCGCGCAAGGACTGCGTTCTCCTGATTTTAAACAGAATACAGATTTTATTACAACATTTTGGAGAAATGATAAAAATAAAAACAAGGCAGCTAATGTAGAGAAGATAACTAAAAAAGGCGTTGAAATAATAAATAATACTATGGAGAAAAGTTCGGAGAAAAGTTCGGAGAAAAGTTCGGAGAAAAGTTCGGAGAAAATAATGAATATAATGAAGGATAACCCTTTAGTTACAATAGAAGAATTATCTGTCTTGCTGAATAAAACGACAAGGGCAATAGAAAAAAATCTTTCCAAACTTAAAGTCTTGGGATTGATTGAACGTGTCGGTCCCGATAAAGGCGGACATTGGAAAGTAATCAAATAAGTTTTTAGTAATCGCCATTCCTACGATAATGGCGTTCAAACCCGTCCTGCGTGGACGCCGCTTCATACATTACCGCCATATCAACATTGTCAGCATACAGAAATGCCTAATGCAGAATACCTGGCGGATCGCCTTGTAAATATTCCCAGTAGTGTAAGGATATAATTCAGTGTCAGAAATACTTTCCTTAATCGGGCGCACGGAACCGTTATTCACCGCTGATGTCTCTATCCATGAAAAGGAATTAACTGATCTTGTTACTTCTTCACGCTTTCTTGTTATCGGCGGCGCAGGATCTATCGGTTCTGCGGTAGTATGCGAATTGTTTAAACGTAATCCAAAATTATTGCATGTGGTAGACATTAGTGAGAATAATCTTGTTGAGTTGGTTCGCGATATCCGTAGTTCTTTAGGATATATTGATGGAGAGTTTGCTACATTCGCTATTGATTGCGGTTCTGATATTTTTGATTCTTTTATGTTGAACGGCCAAGGATATGATTATGTTCTTAATCTGTCTGCCCTTAAGCATGTACGAAGCGAAAAAGATCCTTTTACTTTAATGCGGATGATAGATGTAAATATTTTTAATACTGATAAAAACATACAACAAGCGAGAGATAAAGGCGCGAAAAAGTATTTTTGTGTTTCTACAGATAAAGCGGCAAATCCGGTAAATATGATGGGGGCTTCAAAGCGTATCATGGAAATGTTCCTGATGCGCCGTTCACTTGAATTGCCGGTTTCTACAGCCCGGTTTGCCAATGTCGCTTTTTCAGATGGCAGCTTACTTTACGGATTTAACCATCGTATGGAAAAAGAGCAGCCTCTTTCAGCTCCTAATGATGTGCGCCGTTATTTTATAACGCATCAGGAATCTGGAGAATTATGCCTTATGTCTTGTTTACTTGGAGAAAATCGTGATGTGTTTTTCCCAAAGCTGGACTATGACCTTAATTTGATAACTTTCAGTGAAATAGCACAGCGGTATCTTCACAATTTAGGCTATGAGACGGTTCAATGTGCAAGTGAAGATGAAGCCAGAAAAAGGGTGAAGGAATTAAAGGCGAAAAAGAAATATCCGGTATATTTTTTTAAAAGTGATACTACCGGAGAAAAAGCATTTGAGGAATTTTACACTGAAAATGAAACGCTTGATATGGAAAAATTTAAGGCATTGGGTGTTATAAAAAACGAAGCGGTGTATGATGAACAAAAATTGAAAACATTTTTGGATACCATTCAGGAATTACGAAAAAAAGGTATTTGGAAACGCTCTGAATTAATAGATTTATTAAATTTTATGATACCGGAATTTAACCATAATGAAACAGGAAAATTCCTTGATGGAAGGATGTAAGATATTAAGTTTATATAGAAATAAAAATGAATCCCATACGAATATTTATCAGTAGCGTGCAATCTGAATTTGCTGAAGAACGAAAAGCGTTGTTTGATTATTTGACAACTGATGTGTTGTTTGCTCAATTTTTTGTGCCTTTCCTTTTTGAGAAACTTCCGGCTGTAGATCGTACTGCAACAGAAATGTACCTGGATGAGGTGGAGAAATGTGATATTTATCTTGGCCTTTTCGGGCAGCAATACGGCAGAGAAGACGAAGAAGGCTTATCGTCAACTGAACGAGAATTTGATCATGCCGGAATTCATCATAAAACACGTTTGATTTTTTTAACTAACCATGATAATGCGGCAAGACATCCAAAAGAGCAGTTACTTGTTCAAAAAGCGGAGAAAATTGTTACCCGTAAAAAGTTTTTATTAATACACGAACTCAAAGCGATACTGTATGCTTCGCTAATACGTTATCTTGAAGAAAAGGAATACATTCGCCGCTCTCCATTTGATGCGGCTATTAACGCTCGTGCAACATTACAGGATTTGGACAATGAGAAGATTAATCGTTTTACGGTATTAGCCCGGAAAACACGCAGCTTTCCATTACCCGAAACAGCATCTGTTGAAACACTACTTGCGCATCTGAATTTACTGCAAGAAGGGCGCGTGGCAAATGCGGCTATTCTCCTGTTTGGCAAACAACCTCAACGTTATTTTATCAGCTCAGAAATAAAGTGTGCGCATTTTCATGGTATAACGGTTACCAAGCCAATACCTTCATATCAGGTTTACAAAGGTGATGTATTCCAGTTAGTTGATCAAGCGGTTGACTTTGTATTGTCAAAAATAGATTTACGTGTTGGTACGCGCGATGCAGGTGTGCAAGTTCCCATTGAATATGAGATACCTCAGGCTGCCATTGCCGAAGCTATTGTGAATGCTGTGGTTCACCGCGATTATACAAGTAATGGTAGTATTCAGATTATGATATTCAAGAATAGGATTGAAATCTGGAATCCCGGACATTTACCTTACGGACTGACAATAACCAAATTAAAAGGCCCTCACACATCTATTCCGGCGAATCCGCTTTTGGCTGAACCTATGTATTTGGCTGGTTATATTGAACGCATGGGTACCGGAACAGGTGATATAATACGTTTGTGTATTGGTCAAGAATTAAAAGAACCGGAATTTCGACAGGAAGAAGAATTTGTTACGACAATATGGAGAAAGGTCGGTAATAAGGTCGGTAATAAGGTCGGTAATAAGGTCGGTAATAAGGTCGGTAATAAGGTCGGTAATAAGGTCGGTAATAAGGTCGGTAATAAACTAACGGAAAATCAAACAACAATACTGGAAATCATCAAGCAAAACCCCAAAATCAGCGCCGCCGATTTGTCTTCTGTTGTGGGCATTTCAAAACGAAAAGTGGAAGAAAATTTAGCAAAGCTGCGGGAATTAGGAAAACTACAACGTATAGGTGGTACACGAGGCCACTGGGAAATGTCGGATGTTTGATGATTGTCTTATAATGGCCGGAGGTTCCGGTGCGCGGCTGTGGCCGGCAAGCAATTCCGGAAAACCAAAACAGTTTTTGCCGATAACAAGGGGGGGAACGGAAACTTTTTTTTCCTTAAGTCTTGAGCGGGCATTAAATGTTGTCAAAGAAAGTGACGGTAGAGTAATCGTCATTGTTGGGAAAGCTCACTTGCCTTTTGTTATTGCTGCCTGTTCCACATTGAACGCCGCTGAAAAAAAACGCCTTGTGTTGATTCCTGAGCCGGAAGCAAAAAACACCGCGCCGGCAATCGCCTGTGCCATTGCATACACCGGGAAAACCGGTGAACGGGATCGGACTATGCTGGTGCTTACCAGCGATCATATTATCAAACCGCTTGAGGTTTTTCAGCAGGATTCGATGACATCTGCGCAGTATGCGGCGCAGAATCAGCTTGTGGTGTTTGGTATTTCTCCTTCAAGGCCGGAAACAGGTTATGGTTATATTGAAGCAACGGAGAAACTTGCCGGGAATGTTTATGCCGTTGCCGCCTTTCGGGAAAAACCTAACCAGGAAACGGCAGAACAATTTCTTGCTTCCCAAAAGTATTTTTGGAATTCGGGGATGTTTGCCTTTGGCTGTGAATTTCTGGAAGAAGAATACCATCGTCTGGCCGCAGACGTAAGCCGCTCTTTTAAACAGCTCAGGGTACCTGATAAAAGATCATACGCTCAAACAAAGGGTTTGTGTGTGCTGGATGCCTGGGATGGCCTGGATCAGGCTTATTATCAGGCAAAAAGTATTTCTTTTGATTATGCCATTGCCGAAAAATGCACTCGGACTGTTATGGTCCAAGCGGCTTTTGACTGGATTGATGTCGGTAGTTGGGATGAGTATGCCCGGTTGCTTTCCGGTGATTCTTTTGGTAGTATTAATACTGGTACGGAAGTGTATGCTGCGGGGACCGGGAATAGCTGTTTTGTCGATTCCGACATTCCTGTTGCTCTTGCCGGAGTTGAAGACCTTATTGTAGTGATCCGTTCAGGTACAGATGGTTCTCCCCCGGCGGCGTTGATAACCAGAAAAGGTAAAACCCAGCTTGTGCGGGATATTGTTGAACAAATAAAACAAGCTGACAGGACAGAAATTTTATGAAGGAATTCTCATGAACAAAGAAATCAAAAAACAAGACGACGAAATTAGCCTTATAGATCTTTTTGCCGTACTCTGGCTTCGAAAAAAAATGATAATAACTATTACTTTGATCGCGATTATAGGAAGTGTGGTTTTTTGTATTATTTCACTTTTACTGCCTCCTGAAACTTCTCCTTTACCCAATCAATATACACCCAAAGCCTTAATGCTTATTGATGATAAATCATCGGGCGGTCTTTCTTCAATGTTAGGTGGTATGGGAGGGCTGGCGTCTATGGCTGGAGTAAATATACCGTTAAATTCGAGCAACAGCCAGCTCGCTGTATATTTGATAGAAACCAATTCATTACTCGATTCAGTAGTGGATAAATTTGATTTGATTAACCGATACGAAATAGAAAAATTCCCCAGAGCTGAAAGCCGAGAAAAGCTCAAGAAACTTTTAAAAGCAGCTTATGATGAAAAAAGCGGTGTCTTGGCTGTTTCTTTTACCGATAGAGACCCTGTTTTTGCGCGGGATGTTGTCGATTACTGTACCGATTTCCTGATGGGACGTTTTGACGAACTTGGCCTTGATAAAAACAAAATCGAAAAAGAAAATCTGGAAATAAATATTGCCAATACTTTTCAGGATATTCAACTGCTTGAAGATGAAAGCAGAAAATTGGAACAATCAGTTTCTAGAGCTTCCCTTTCCGGAAGGCTTCCGGTTATAACTGCGGATGTAAACCGGATTTCTCTGGAATTGACAGCCAAGCGGCAGGTTTATACGCAGCTTAAAGTTCAGTATGAATTGCTAAAGGTAAGTATGGCAAGTGAAAAACCAATATTTCAAATTCTGGAGATGGCTGAAGTACCTGATAAAAAATCGGGGCCAAGCAGGGGCTTGCTCTGCATTATTATTACCTTTGCCGCGGGTTTTTTTGCGGTATTTTTAGCTTTTTTCTTAAACGCAATTTCAAATATTAAAAAAGATCCCGAGGCAATGGCAAAGTTGAAAGGAACAAATGAAAAATAGATATATCTTTTGCATGGCTTTTGTTCTCCTGATATGTGGACAATTTATATTTGCCCAGGAAGATGAAATTGTTACCACCGAACAGGCTTCTAATACAGATGCGGACTTGACTGCGGCCAGCGTTGACGCGAGCCGGAACATCATGCTGGCCCGTTCCAGCTCTGAATATCGCGTAACGCCGGGTGATGTATATACTTTAGCTTATGCGGCAGGTTCTACGGCGATATCTTATGTAATTACAGTAGATCCTTCATATCGTATTCGTGTTTCAAATCTGGGAATTGTAAATGGGGCCGGTAAGACTTTTATGCAATTAAAAACCGAAGTTGAAGCTGTTGTTATCAATAACTACCCGTTAAGCGGGGTACAGTTGGTATTAACCCAGCCGGCGGTTTTTAGAGTTTATGTCACTGGTGAAGTAATTAATGCCGGGGAGGTCTCTACTTGGGGCTTAAACAGGCTGTCAACATTGACTGGAAGAAGGTTGACCCGTTATGCGTCGATTCGCGATATTTCGATTAAATCTTCAAATGGACAAACCAAAATATACGACCTTTTTAAGGCCAGACGTATGGGTGATATTAGCCAGGATCCCTACCTCCGCCCCGGTGACGTAATTACATTTAACCGGATTAAGCGTGTTGTTACCATTAATGGCGCGATAGAACGTCCGGGAACTTATCAACTGCTGGATGGGGAAAATATTAAAGAATTGGTAGAATTTTACGGAAGCAATTTTACGCCTGTTGCTGATAAGACCAGGTTAGAGATGGTACGAATGATAAATGGTACAGATATTGCCGGTGACAAAATATTCTTAATGGAAGATGATTTAGCGAATAATTATGCGCTGGAACATTATGATGTAATTACCGTTCCGACAATTACTCAATTAAAGCCGGTTATGTTTGTGGAAGGAGCTGTAGCCAAAACAAAGCAATCAGTGGATAAGTTGGGAGATACGATAACCAGCACAGATGATGATCTTGTTACCTCCAACCGTTTGGTGGTGCGATTTAGCAATGGTGAAACGTATGCTTCTTTGGTTCGTAAGAATATTATCTGGTTTACCGCGGTATCAGATACCCAGAATGCGTATATTATTCGGGGTAATGAGCATATTCCCATCAATCTTAACCCTATGCTTTATGATGCTTCTTATCGCGGAGAGATTTTTGTTCAAGAAGATGATATCCTTATTATCCCCTTTAGGCAGTATTTTGTTACGGTATCCGGCGCTGTTATAAGGCCTGACCGCTATCCTTATATTCCCAATCGTGGCTGGGAATACTATGTTGCTCTTGCCGGTGGATTTATAAGAGAGCGTAACAGGCGTGAAGCTGTTAGAATTATTGATATAAACGGCAAACAATTAAAAAAAACCGATGCAATAGGCCCGGAAACAATTATAACTGCTGAGGTTAACAGCGGCCTGTATTACTTTAATCAATATGCGCCGATAATTACTACCCTCCTGTCGGTTCTTACTGCGACGTTATCTATATGGGCAATAACCAGCCGTTGATTGGAAAGCGGAGGTTCAAATCCCGTTCTAGTTGCTAATAACAAGATTTTTTATTCGTGATATTATTTCTAGCTTTTTTAACTTTATCGGAGAGAGAGGGATTTGAACCCTCGGTACCCTTCCGGGTACACACGACTTCCAATCGTGCACCTTCGGCCGCTCGGTCATCTCTCCAGTAAAAAATGTTTCATATCCTCGGAGAGAGGGGGATTCGAACCCCCGGAACCCTCGCGGGTTCAACGGTTTTCGAGACCGCCCGATTCAACCGCTCTCGCATCTCTCCAGTAAACCCCGGATAATCAAGTATAATTTCCGCTTTTTTTTATGTCAAGGGTCTGTCCGTTTTGCGTGTTTTGCTTCGTTCCAGTATTGATCCATAATGGCAAGATTTTCCTGCTTCATTTCCTGCCCTGTTTCCTTCATCTTTTTTTCCATGTACTTAAATCGATAGATGAATTTGCTGTTTGTCCGGTGGAGCGCTGCCGATGGTTCCACTTTGAGATAACGGCATAAATTAACCGCCGAGAAAAGAAGATCGCCTAACTCCTCCTCAATTTTTTCGCTTACCGTACCCTGAGCCGCTTCCAATACCTCTCCAAGTTCTTCCCTTATTTTTTCAATTACCCCCTCGATATTCGGCCAGTCAAAACCTGCCTTTGCGGCTTTCTTCTGGAGTTTCCATGCGCGGTCCAGAGGCGGCAGGCCGGAACTTACCTCGTCAAGAACAGAATCTTTGGGCTTGCGGCCTTCTTGTTCGATTTTTATTTTCGCCCAGTTGTTTAACACTTCGGCGCTGTCCTTTACCAGGGTTTCGCCGAATACATGGGGATGCCGCCTGACCAGTTTTTCCGAAACTGTCCGCAATACGTCCGCTACCGAAAAAAGTCTTTCCTGTTCGTGCATATACGAAAGCATAGTCGCCAATAAAAAAATATCACCCAGTTCTTCCTGTATGTGAGCGGGGTTTTTCTCGTCAATAGCTTCAATACACTCGTAAGTTTCCTCAATTAAATCGCCGCGCAGTGAAGAAGGGTTTTGTTCGCGGTCCCAGGGGCAGCCGTCCGGGGCGCGCAGGCGGACTACAATGTCGTATAACGATTTGAAAGCGTTATCAGGGTGTTCCATATAGTTAAATTCTACCATAAAAACGCTCTTGAGAAAAAGCCGCCGCCGGGTTATAATAGGCTATATTTGACTGGGGAGGAATTTGTGAGTGCGGGGATAACCATAACCGGCGGGAACTTTGAACAGGAAGTTTTACAATCGTCCATACCGGTTTTAATTGATTTTTGGGCCTCATGGTGCGGGCCCTGTAAGATGATAGGTCCTTTTATTGACCAGCTTGCCGGTGAGTATGAAGGTAGAGTTAAAATAGGCAAGGTAAATGTAGACGAAGAAAATGGGCTTGCGGAGCGGCATGGTATTGCGTCTATACCCGCCCTTGTGCTGTACAAGGACGGGGTTATAGTGACTCAAAAAAACGGCGCCGCTCCCAAGCGTGATATAGAAGCCATGTTCAAAGATATTATCTAATTGTACCGCTTCGGATTATTTGGTTTGCCCGGTGTCGCGCTGCTATTGGCGGTAATGTACCAATCGGCGGCTGTGCCGGAACTTACGTTAAGCGTCTCGTCGCGGCAGATGGTTCGTGTAAGGGTTGTGCCGTTGGAAGATACCGCGTCAACAGGACTGCAAATTTTTTCGGCAGGGCTTTTCCATGCGTCCGCCTTAAACAAAAATTCCGCAGCCTCGGCAAAATAATCTTTCCCCCACCAGGGGTCCTCGCTTTCGGAAAGCATTACCGCGTCAACAACATGGTCATCCTGATCCAGCAGATAGATCGCGTCTGTTTTGTGCAGCAGTTTGCCTGCGCCGGGAATCCACAGATCGCGGGCTGTTGGGGAAGAATCAACGCCGCCGGATTCATCTAATTTTTTTTCTAACTCATCGCGGTTGCTTTCCTCCGTTGTCCGCAGATGAAGCGTAATGTATTCGCCCTTGGCGGCTTCAACCGGAGGAAATTCATAAACCATCGGCGCCTTGTAATTGCCTGCGATGAATAACCGCAGCGCTCCCAGATTCCCCGCTTCTAAAGTTTTGAATTCAATAAATTCACATTTGGGCTTTGAATACTCGGTTCTGATTTCGTTGATTCGCAGCGGGGGAATCCTGTTGTTTCTGGTGAGGAGCGGGACAAGCACGTTAATGGTGTTGCCGCTGCTGTCCTCAGCCAAAAGGTCGGCGGTAAGCTTCTCACCTGGTCCCGGCCCCTTGTTAAAAAGAACCCGGACAGTGCTGCCGTTTTCCACTTCATTCGGCTTGATTTCCGGATTGAAGTGCAGCGACATAACCTTTACCGGCAGGGAGAAACGGAAGTTAATTTCCGTCTCCGATACCGCCTGGCATGAAAGAAAAACCGGGGCTTCAGACTTGTTGCCGATTATTTGTCCGGCAATGTCACCCCCGGTTCCCGTGGCGCAAGAACATACTGTGCAAAAAACAGAGCAGATTCCCGCCATAAAAAGATAAAGATACTTCATTTTCTTTCTCCTTATCTTATATATGGCGAGAAGTTGCAAAAAGCTTTAGTGTTGCAGCAAATATTGATTCAAAATATTCTCTAAATATTCCTGTTTGCCGCTGACAAGGCCGGTCTTGCCATAACCG
>Ga0268262_10001366_pt1 | contig 30493 bp, 26 predicted proteins | sample TergutNc150P3_FD_190354 | JGI IMG/M metagenome (GOLD analysis project Ga0268262, IMG submission 190354) | Nasutitermes corniger P3 segment gut microbial community from laboratory colony in Florida, USA - Nc150 P3 (SPAdes) (version 2) | ecosystem: Host-associated > Arthropoda: Insects >... | reverse complement strand
CAACCCGGTAGTGCTTCAGCATAATGCCAACAAGGCTATCATCCGCCTTAGGCAGCGGCTCGCTCAACCGAACCGCATAACAGCCAATGGGTAGTTTTAGCTTTGGTAACATTTTCTAAATGAGGCAACTGATCATTTGGGTAACATTTTGAAATGAGGCATTTCGGTAGCCGGTGTTCTGTAGTTTTGACACAGTCTGCTGGCCGGATTCAACACGCGTTTAGGCCACGGTACTCACCCGCGCCTTTTTGCCTATACGGTTGTTTATGCCCTTCCCCTCGATTGACTTTTTATCAAAAAAAATATATACAAAAGTATGCTTTTTGGGCGTTCTTCCTCTTATGGAACCAAGTTTAGAAGAAAAAGAATCTTGAAGAACGTCTTTTTTGGGGTAATGATCCTTGCTTTTCTCTCGCTTTTACCGTTTTTTTTCCTGAAAATAAGAAGCGCAAGCCGCAATGAAAGCAGAGAGTTAAGGGATTCTTTTGAATCCGGAGCGTTTGAAACCGCCTATGAGCAGAGTAACCAGATGCTGAAGAAAAAGCCCCTGGATTTTTTCCTGCTGACAGTACACGGTTTTTCGGCATATCAGCTTGCCATCGCCCAGACAAACACCTTCGATACCCTTTCTTTCATTGATAGTTGCATCTGGTCGCTTAGAAAAGCTTTGCTGTCCAGGGAGAACGACGGAAGGGTTTTTTATGTCCTTGGAAAGGCGTACTATTACAAGGGGGCGGGGTATTCGGATTTGGCTGTTAGTTACCTTGAAAAAGCCATGGCGGCTATGTATAGAGCCGCCGACATTCCCGAATACCTGGGACTGGCCTATGCTTCAATGAAGGATTTCCGCAGCAGCGTGGAGGCGTTTTCGCTGGCCCTGACGGGCGATGTTTCCCCTTCGGATATTTTACTGCTTGCCATCGCAAGGTCGTACCTTGCCCTTGATGAGGCCGAGCAGGCAAGAGCGTATTTGATCCGCTGTCTGGAAATTACAAAGGATTCAAAAACCACAGCCGCGGCGCGCCTGGTTTTGGGTAACACGCTGGTAAAAACCGGAGATGTTCAGGGGGCTGAAAAAGAATACCTAAAAGTGATAGAAGAAAACGATGATAATGCCGAAGCCCATTATCAACTTGGAGAACTGTACGCTTTGGGAGGGGATGTAACCAGGGCAAGAGCAGAATGGCGCAGGGCGATCAGAATTGATCCCGCACACGGACCGGCGCGCAGCCGGTTGAATTAATTGCATATAGGCCCTGGAGGGAATATGTTTGGACAGAGTACAGCCATTGGAATTGATTTAGGAACTTGTAATACCCTAATCTATGTAACCGGAAAAGGGATACTTATTAATGAACCATCAGTTGTCGCGGTTGAAAAGGGAACCAACAAGGTAATGGCTGTTGGAGCCGACGCGAAAAGGATGCTTTTTAAGACTCCGGGATCAATCCATGCCATCAGGCCGATGCGGGGCGGGGTTATAGCCGATCTGGAATCCACGGAAAAAATGATCCGCTATTTCATCGGAAAGGCTTTACCGCGCTATCGGCTTATCAAGCCGCGAATGGTTATAGGAATTCCTTCCAGCATTACGGAAGTAGAACGCAGGGCTGTAGAAGAATGCGCTTACAAGGCGGGGGCCAGAGAAGTGGTGATTATCCCCGAAAGCCTTGCCGCCGCCATAGGCGCGGAAATACCCATCCACGAGCCGGCGGGGCACATGATCATTGATATTGGCGGCGGCACTTCGGAAATTTCCGTAATCAGCCTTGGGGACATGGTAGTAACAAACGCCATACGCACTGCGGGAGACGATTTTGACGAAGCCATTATTAAGTATGTCAGAAGCGAGCTTAATCTGATTATTGGCGGCGGCGGCGCGGAAAGGCTTAAAATTGAAATCGGCAATGCCTTTCCCGATAAAGAAATTGAAAAGATGGAGATCAAGGGAACTGACGCGGGAACGGGACTGCCCAGGCGGCTGGAAATTGATTCTGAGCAGATCAGGGAAGCCCTGAAAGTACCGGTAAGCATAATTCTGGATGAAATTAAAAATATCCTGGGAAAGACTCCGCCTGAACTTGCCGCGGACATTGTGGAGCGTGGAATAGTTATGACCGGAGGCGGTTCGCTCTTGAAAGGACTGCCGAAACTCATTTCCAAAGAGACAGGGGTGTCGGTAATTCTTGCTCAAAGTCCTCTCGATTGCGTTGCCTTGGGCGCCGGAAAATACTTTGAAAAGACCAGGGGTTATGAAATCCGCAATATGTACGATAGCTTAAACAAATAGGCTTCTCATGAAGATAGGGAGAGAGAAACAACAAAAAAGACTTGGGTCTGATTTTTATGTTTTTGTTATTCTTATCCTTGTTTCTTTTTCCGCCATTTTCTTTTCTTCGCGTAACGTACTCGGAAATGTAAAGAACCTGGGTTTGTCAATGTTTTCAGGTCTTAGAGGCGGCATACATGAAGCTTCTTCCCTGGTAGCACGCACGGTTTTGTCCATTCGGGAGCTGGCTTCCCTAAGGCGTGAGTACACGGAGCTTACGGAGCGAGTCGCTAGGTATGAGCAGCTTGAGCGATCCAGCGCCGAAATAAGGCAGGAGAATAACCGCTTAAGGGAGCAGTTGGGTTTTTCCCAGGACCTGCTGTACCAGCATATTCCGGCGGTTCTTATCGGCAGGGATCCCTCTAATTTGTTTTCCGCTTTTGTTATCAATAAAGGGCTTCACGCGGGAGTCGCGGTTAATATGCCGGTTATCGCCTATCATAACGGGACACAGGGGCTTGTAGGCAAGATTGTAAATGCCGGGGCTTTTGAAAGCCTTGTGATGCCGCTTTATGATGAGAGGTGTTTTGTGTCTTCCAGGCTCTCTGAATCCCGCTATGAAGGAATTGTTGAGGGCCGCGGAACCCCCGAAGCTCCGCTTTTAATGCGTTTTATCAGAAAGAGAGCAAGGGACGAAATCAGCATCGGCGACATCGTGGTATCCAGCGGAATAGGCGGGATATACCCTGTGGGTATCAATATAGGCCGGGTAAGCCGCATTAACTATCAGGAGGACGACCTTTCCATGGACGTAGAACTGGAGCCGTCCATAGATTTTTCCCGCCTGGAATATGTATTTGTAATAAAACAGCTGGAAGAAACCAATGATTAAAAATATTATTGCGGCTTTGATACTTACCATTGGCGCGGCGCTGCTTCAATCAACCGTTTTGTCCCGTTTTGTTATCTATATTCACGCTCTCCCCGATCTTACTTTGAGTATTCTGGTTTACTCCGCATATGTGAACGGGACAATGACCGGGCAGCTTACAGGATTCTTTTCAGGGGTTTTGCTGGATTTTCTTTCATCGGCGCCTTTGGGATTAAACGCTTTTGTCCGTACCTTAATCGGCGCTATTACAGGTATTATGAAAGATACTTTCTATCTCGATTTCATATTTCTTCCGATGGCGCTCTGCGCGGGAGCGACGATCTTTAAGGCCCTGCTTTTTTTTCTGCTTCATTTGCTTTTTCCGCAGACGATCCCGTATTATTCGCTTTGGGCCCTTACTTTCTGGATTGAGCTTGGATTGAATACTATTACAGCTCCTCTGTTATTCGTTTTATTTAAGCTGTTCGGGCCTCTTCTTGCCGGGCCAAAGGAGCGCTGATTATGAAAGAGGATAGGGAAGAAAACGCCTCAGTGCGCTTTTTAATGCTCAGAATCGGCTTTATCGCCCTGTTTGTAATTTATTCAATCCGCCTTTTTAGCATGCAGATTTTCAGCGGAGATATTTACCGCTTGAGGGCCAGGAATATTTCAAGGCAGACTTCGGTGATTCAGGCCCAGCGGGGCGAAATATACGATCGCAATTATAACCAGCCTCTGGTTTCAAATATCGCGTCTTTCGCGGTAAGCATAATTCCCGCGGAGGTTCCGGCTTCTCAAATGCAGGAACTTTTAAGCCGCCTTGCTTCAATTCTTGGGCTGCCGCTTGATCAGCTGGAAAGGAAAGTTCCCCGCTCTATTTATTTCCTTTACCAGCCTGTAGAAATTGCAATTAACGTTTCTTTTAACACAATTTCTGTCCTTTCCGAACAGGCGGATTCGCTGCCCGGCGTTTTCTGGCAGTCAAAACCTTTGCGAAATTATCAGGATTCAGGCAGCCTTGCGCACATAGTAGGCTATGTGGGAAACATTACCAGAGACGAGCTGACGGTTCTTTATAACCAGGGCTACCAGCAGGGAGACATAATCGGGAAGAGCGGTATTGAAAAGCAGTACGATGAACTGCTCCGGGGAAAGGAAGGCAGAGAAACCAGGACTGTCGACGTTAGGGGAAGAAACGTCGCGGGCGACAATACGCGGGTAAATCCCGAGGCCGGGAAAAACCTGGTTCTTACAATCGACAGAAAAATTCAAACCCTGGCGGAAAAGGCTCTGGGAAGACGGATGGGCGCTGTTGTGGTGCTGCGCCCTACAAACGGCGAAATACTGGCTATGGTTTCATATCCGTGGTACGATCCAAATATTTTTAACCAATCGGATCTGGAAACGGAGTACCTTGCTTTGCTTGACGATCCGAACAGGCCTTTTATCAACCGGGCAATTCAATCCAGCTATCCTCCGGCTTCAACCTTCAAAGTTATAATGACCACCGGCATCCTGGCGGAAAACGCTTTTCCCCCGGAACAGCTTGTGGAATGTAAGGGCGAAATCGACTACGGCGACAGGCAATGGCATTGCCATATCAGACGCGGTCACGGCAGGTTGAATTTGCAAAGGGCTATGGCGCAGTCCTGTGATATCTATTACTGGACTGTGGGAAGGGATTATCTTGGCATTGAAAACATTATTACTTACGCGAGGGATTACGGCTACGGAGAAGTTACAGGCATTGACCTCCCCGGCGAAGTAAGCGGTTTTCTTCCTACCCCCCAGTGGAAGGAACGGCGTTTGCACGAACGCTGGCAGGGGGGCGACACGATGAATACCTCAATAGGGCAGGGTTTTACCCTGGTTACACCGCTGCAAATGGCAAACATGGCGGCCATGGCAGTGAACGATGGGGTAATTTACAGGCCGCATGTGCTTAAAGAGGTGCGCGATCCAAAAACAGGCGCAGTGGAAACAAGCGTAGTTCCAAGAATAATTCACAAAAGCGAAGTAGATCCCAGTGTGTTTGCCCTGGTACGCCGTGATATGCGAGGGGTAATAAGCGAGGGCACCGCGCAGTACCCTCTTAATATCAGAACTGTAGAGATTGCGGGAAAAACAGGAACAGCCGAAGTTGGGCTGCCTGAGAATTGGCATTCATGGTTTACATCCTTTGCGCCCTATCAAACAGACAAGCCCGAAGAAAGAGTTGTGGTTGCTGTTATTGTTGAGGCAGTCAACACATGGGAATGGTGGGCGCCATACTGTTCGGCAATAATTTACCAGGGCATTTTCGCGGATCAAACTTATGAGGAAGCCGTGAGGACGCTTGGAATCTACAATGCCCAGCCGGTGCAGGGACGCAGGGAATAATAAAGCATGAGGATTCGTGATTTTTTGGAAATAGATTTTGTTCTGCTCTTTGCTGCTTTGGTTTTAGTCGTATTCGGTATACTATTTATTTATTCATCAGGAATTACCAGCGAAGGGATCCTTATTTCCAGCGAGTACCAAAAGCAGATCGTTTGGGCATCAATAGGTCTGGTCTTTGCCCTGGTTATCTCCATGCTTAATTACAAGAAGGCTTCCGATTTAGCCGTTTATTTTTATATTGGTACGCTTGCTTTGCTTGTAATCACCTTTATTTTTGGCAGGTTAATTTACGGAAGCAGGTGGCTCAGAATAGGTTTTTTAGGCTTTCAGGCGTCTGAATTTACCAAAATTGCGACCATACTTTTTTTAGCATGGTATCTGGATAGCACAAAACGAAACCAGAATGATTTTCTTCGTTTTATCGTTTGCAGCGTTATTGCGATGATCCCCATGATGCTGGTTTTGGTTCAGCCGGACTTGGGTACTGCTCTGGTTTTTATTCCCATACTTTTGGGAATGGCCTATGTCGCCGGTATTCCCGTCAGGTATATTGCTTTTTTTGGATTCTCAATTGTCCTTGCCGGGGTGCTTCTGGTGCTTCCGTTTTGGCAGTCTTCAATAATGAACAACAGTATTCCGGCCCTTATGATGCTTGCGAATTTCCGCTTTGTTGCGGCAGGCTGCCTGATTTTACTGCTTATCGCCGTTATAGCATGGATTGGCTACGTCCGTTATCAAAAGCGTTATTTTTACTGGATACGCTACTGCGCCGGTATCTTAATCGTCGCGCTGGGCGGTTCATTCATGGCCCAAAAGGTGCTCAAGCAGTACCAGGTTATGAGGCTTATTGTTTTTTTGGATCCCAATGTAGACCCACGGGGTTTTGGCTGGCAGATCATTCAATCCATCACCGCGATTGGATCGGGAGGTCCGTTTGGCAAAGGCTATTTGCAGGGAACCCAGAGCCATTATCGCTATCTTCCAGAGCAAAGTACGGATTTCATCTTTTCAATCCTTTCGGAAGAATGGGGGTTTGCCGGCGGAGTTTTAGTGTTCGCGTTATTCCTGATTATTTTTTTAAGGCTCGTAAGGATTATGCAAATTACATCGGATTCTTTCGGCTCATACGTAGCTGCCGGACTGGTTTATATGTACGCGTTTCACTTTATTGTTAATGTAGGAATGACCATGGGAATTATGCCTATTACCGGTATTCCGCTTATGTTTGTCTCCTATGGGGGATCGGCGGTTTTATCCTCAATGATTGGAATCGGATTAGCAATGAGTATTCATGTAAGAAGGTATACCCATTAACGGAAGCAAAAAAATATTTATTGACCCTCTGACAGATTTAGGCGAGTTGCTTTTAAAAACCGAAAAACCTGGGCGCTACACGGGCGGAGAATATGGCCGTCTTTTAAAAAGGGACTCACCTTGCGTAACAGAATCGGCGTTGAGCGCTGTTATCGCGTTTCCAGATCTTTATGAAATCGGAATGTCCAATCAGGCGCTTAAGATCCTCTACAACCGGCTTAACGGAATTGAAGGTATTTTTTGCGACCGCTCTTTTGCGCCGGCCCCTGATTTTGAGGAGCTTTTACGAAGCCGCCATCTGCCCCTGTACGGCCTGGATACCGGTATTAGCCTTGCTGATGTTGACCTCTTAATGTTCACCCTTGGTTATGAACTTTTAATTACCGGCCTTTTAACCATGCTTGACGTATCCGGTATTCCTCTCCGCCGCCGCGATCGCGGCAAGGACGACCCCCTGGTTATAATTGGAGGGCCCTGCGTTTCTAACCCGCTGCCCTACGCGGATTTTGTTGACGCCTTCTGGATAGGCGAGGCGGAAGGCGGCTTTTTTGAGCTTGCCGCAGAGCTGCGGGACATAAAAAGATCAGGCGGTAAAAGGAACGATCTGTATAATAAGCTCGTCTCTCATCCGGCTGTCTGGACAAGCGGGAAGGGGAAGGCTGTAAGGGCGGTGGACGGCGATTTTTCCGGGCGATCCGGCAACCAGGCGATTTTTCCTGTACCCAGCATGAAGGTAGTTCACCATCACGGCGCGGTTGAAATTATGCGGGGCTGTCCAAACGGCTGCCGCTTTTGCCACGCCGGTTATTGGTACAGGCCGGCCCGCCAGAAAAGCGCCTGCCTTGTTGAAGAAGAAACCGAAGCGTTAATCAAAAGCGGCGGCTACAGGGAAATAACCCTTTCTTCCCTTTCGTCAAGTGATTATCAGTACCTAGAAGATCTATTGGATCACCTGAACAAAAAATACAGCTCTCATCATATTTCTTTTCAGCTCCCTTCTCTAAGGGTTTCAAGTTTTTCACTTAACTTACTGGAGAAGATTTCTTTAGTAAGAAAAAGCGGGCTTACCTTTGCTGTAGAAACGCCCTCTGACTTTTGGCAAATGGCTATTAACAAGCAGGTGGCGGGGGAAGACGTTATTTCCATATTACGGGAGGCAAAGAGGCGAGGGTGGAAGGGAGCGAAGTTTTATTTCATGATTGGCCTTCCGCTTGAAGAAGCTGCTTCAGAAGAATGTTCTTCTAAAGAAGAATATGAAATAGCGGCCTTTGTTGAAAGGGTAGCGCGGCAGACCGGGATGCGCTTTAACGTAAACATAGGAACTTTTGTTCCCAAGGCTCATACGCCTTTTCAATGGGCCAGACAAATTAGCGCGGAAGAGGCGGAGAGAAAACTCTCTTACATACGAAACAGGTTAAAGCCCCAGGGACACAAGGTCGGCATACAGGACCCTTTTATCTCGGTTATTGAGGGCATTATTAGCCGCGGGGACGAAAGGGCAGGGGCGATTTTTGAGAAAGCCTTTAAAGCTGGTTGCAGGCTTGATTCCTGGACAGAATACATAAAGAAGGACGTTTGGAAAGAACTTTTTGAAGAGCACAAAGATATTGTCGATGGGTTTTTGGCTGAAAAAGTACCTTCCGCTTCGCTTCCCTGGTCATGCGTTCACTCAGGTGTGAGCGAAAAGTTTTATTTACAAGAGCTGGAGAACTCTTGTAATGGAAAACTTACTTCTCAATGTATAAAAAATTGTAATAATTGCGGTGTTTGTAGGGATTCTCAAGAGGAAATCGTGCAAAATTCTATACAGCTTAAAGAAAATTATGACGATAAAGAGCAGGAAAAACCGGAAAGTAGTAAAACAGACCCCGATACCTACAGGATTATTTTTTCGTTTTCAAAGCAGGGAAGCGCCGTTTTTCATCCTCACCTTGGGCTCCTGGAAATTTTCTCAATGGCCTTTTTGAGGGCGGATATTCCCGTTATCTATACGCAGGGATTTAATCCCCTGCCGAGACTGGAGATCGCTTCGCCGCTTTCGTTGGGCATTAAGGCCGGCTCCGAGATTGCGGCTATTGAAACGGATGGGTACTTTAACGCCAATGAGTTTAAGAAAAGGCTTAATGAATTTTTTCCTGAAGGTTTGCGAATTGTTGAGGCGATGAATGTCTTTATTCCGTCAGGCGGAAAAAAACATTCGCTTTCGTCTCTTTTATGGGGCTATGTGTATGCAGGGAAAGAGGGCGGGACAGATGCCGTTGAGGTGAAGGAAGAAAAGTCTTACCGTGAGGCGAGGATTGGCTCTACCGGAAGCATATACAGTCTGGAAAGGCTGTCAGTGCTTGCAAGATCAAATGGGGCAAAGGATAAATCGGGCGGGACTTCTTACTTTGAGGTTTATAGGTCGCTTTATCCTGAGACTGGGGAAGAAAGACAGTAATTCTACGATTAGAGAATTATTTGAAGAGTATAAGAAAATTCATCGCGCAGAAACGCAGAGATGGGCGCGTCATTACCTATAGTTCTCCGCGTTCTTTGCGATCTCTGCGTGATGATTTCTTTTGTGTAAGTCAACACTTATTGTGTCAAACCCACTTCTTTGCCAATCTCAATTAGAAGCTTGAAATTTACTGAATGGTATTGTTGTTACGGCATCTGTAATGCTAATAGCTTGCGCACTAAAAAATTTGTTGTTGTTTCCACCTAAATTAATTGTCAAGTTCACCCTAAGAGTTCCCTTTCCTGTCCATCGATCAGTAGTTTGAGTATAACTATTTTCTGAAATTTCCTTCAAAATATACAAATCAAAAGTTCCTGTAGAACCGGAAAGCTGCCCACTTCCTCTGGCCGCCATTTTGCCATCTGTCCCGTTAACATAGACATAGTGTCTGTAAGTAGCCGTGAGGTACTCCGCCGGAATTCCGGTAATACTTATTGTTTTTTCAGGTTCACTCCCGCCGCAAGCCGCGAAAGAAAATCCAATTACCGCCAAAATAGCGATAATCCCTAACCATTTGATGTGGTTCTTCATATAAAACTCCTTCCTTGTAATCTAATCTTTGAAATATCAATGATTATGAGAAGAATATATGAAATATCACTATTTGTCAATAAAAATTCAATGATATTTCATTATCATTATTCCTACAAAAATGAGTCATGATTTTAGAAAAAATTTGAGAAATGAACTCGATTTTCAGGGTTTGACAGTCAAAGAATTGAGCGCCAGAACAAGTATCCCAATCGCAACCCTGGATTGCTACCTGGGGACACGGGCAACTGTGCCTTCTGTTGACGCCGCGTTTAAAATAGCGCAAGCTTTGCAGGTCTCGGTTGAATACCTTGTTGCCGGTGAAATGGCAAATATGGAAAAGCCGCTAAAAACACCAAATCGTGAGGTTCAAGAAATTTTTCAATGGATTGAAAGCCTTAATTCTGAACAGCGTAAAGCAATTTATAAGATGATCGTTGCCTTCAAAGGCTCCGGTAAAAATGTATGATTTAACCACTAACCACACGAAAGACACGAACTTGTAGTATCCAGCTTATTGTTGTTTGTGATGGTTTGTGTTGGTTCGTGGTAAAAATTTAAAAATATAGGTATTTGTGATAAGTTCTTACTTCTTTTTTCGTGCAGCCTTCTTTTTAACAACCGGCTTTTTCTTTGAACGGCCAAAAATCTCCTTGGGAAACAGAATCCCAAAGGCCTCCCAGGCATTGTCCACAAAATTAACCTTCAGGGCCTTCTTAATATCTTCGTTTAACTCTTCCCAGTCTTCCCTGTTGTCGGCGGGGAGCAGGACTTCTTCCATTCCGTTTCTGATTGCCGCAAGTAGCTTTTCCTTTAGACCGCCTATGGGAAGAATGCGGCCTGTAAGGGTAAGCTCTCCTGTCATGGCGTAGCCAGGTTTTGGGGGAACCTTGCAAAGGGTTGAAAGAAGCGAGGCCGCCAGGGTTACGCCGGCGGACGGGCCGTCCTTGGGAATGGCTCCTTCTGGAACGTGAATGTGAAAATCGGTTGCCGACATGTCTTTAACAAGGAACTTGCAGCGATCCTGTACGCTGCGCAAATAAGAAATGGCGATTCTTGCGCTTTCCTTCATAACGTCGCCCAGATTGCCGGTAATGATGCTTTCGCCTCTGCCTTCAAAGCAGATTGTCTCGACAGGAAGCATTGTGCCCCCCGTTTCAGTCCAGGCAAGGCCGTAGGAAACACCTATGCGGGCTTCTTTGAATACCACGTCATTTTTGTATTTGCGCCTTCCCAAAAGTTTTTCCAAATCATCCCTATCGATGTTTTTCTTAAAATTTTCGATGGGTTTATCCGCGTTCTTGCCGTATTCCTTATTAACCGCCGCTTTTGCGATACGCCTGACGCAGCGGGCTATTTCCCTTTCAAGGCTACGTACGCCCGATTCCATTGTCCAATGCCGGATGATTTCCAGAATTGCCTCGTCTTTGAAAGTTATTTTGGCCATTGCCAGTCCGTTTTCTGTCAATTCTTTAGGAACAAGAAACTTTTTCGCGATAGCCAGCTTTTCATTTTCACCGTAGCCGGGTATTTCGATGATCTCCATTCGATCCAGAAGCGGGTACGGTATTGAATGAAGGGAATTGGCCGTGGTAATAAACAGCACTTTAGAAAGGTCGTAAGGGACTTCCATATAGTGATCGGTAAACGTGGAATTTTGCTCAGGATCCAAAACTTCAAGGAGGGCCGAGGCGGGATCTCCGCGGAAATCGCTTGAAAGCTTGTCAATTTCGTCCAGTAGAAATACGGGGTTCATGGTTCCGGCCTTCCGCATTGACTGGATAATTTTTCCGGGGAGGGCGCCGACATAGGTTTTTCTGTGGCCCCGTATTTCCGCCTCGTCCCGGACGCCGCCTAAGGAGATGCGCACAAATTTGCGCCCAAGCGCCCTTGCGACAGATTTACCGAGGCTGGTTTTGCCGGTTCCCGGAGGCCCCACAAAGCAGAGTATCGGCCCCTTAATGCCAAGGGGAACTTGTTCTGTTTGGGTAAGAGCTTGTGTGTTCAACTGCCTGACTGCGATAAACTCAATGATCCTCTCCTTGGCCTTTTTCATTTCGTAATGATCTTCGTTAAGTATCCTTTCAGCTTCCGAGAGGTCAGAGGTGTCGGCGCTGTATTCGCTCCAGGGAAGATCGTTAATCCATTCCAGATAACCCCTTAGCACTCCGGCTTCAGGAGAGAAAGCCTGAAGTTTTCTAAGCCTGGCAATTTCTTTCCTGGCCTTGGTAAGCACTTCTTCGCCCGGCTGGCGTTCCTCAATGCTGCGTTCCAGATCGGCAAACTCGTCTTCCGCGGTGTCTTTTCCAAGTTCCTTGTTTATTTCCTTGAGCTGCTCGTGAAGAATATAATCGCGCTGGTTTTTATCCATCCGGCTTTTTACCTTGCCGGAAATATTTTTTTGAATCCCGTAAATTTCGTTTTCCAGTTCCAGGGTTTCAAGAAGTTTTTCAAGCCTTGAAGCGGGATCGGCAATGCGCATAAGGCCGATCTTTCTGTCCGCCTTTATCGACATGGCGTTGGCGATGACATTGACAAGTTTTTCCGGGTTTTCGGTTTTTTCCACCGCGGAAAGAATCTCTGTGCTGATCTTTTTTGTAAACTCCGCGTATTGGGCAAATGATTTCTGTACTGCCCGCATCAGACCTGAGATTTCCTGGGCTGCATCTTCGCTTTTTTCACGCGCCAGAGGATCGGGACTTTCCGCCTTGATAGGATCTACGTATGCAAGGGTAAACCCGGTTTTTGGATGCAAGGACGTTAAAAGCGCCCTGTATTCGCCCTGAAGAACCACGCGGAAGGTGCTGTCAGGCAATCTTAAGTTCTGAACGATCCGCACAACCGTTCCTGCGTCCCAGGTTTCTTCAGACTTTTGATCGGGAGTGGGGGCTTCGGAACTTTTCAGGCATACCGCAAAAAGGCGCAGATCCCGTTTGAGCGCCTCTTCAATGGCGGCTATGCCGGATTTGTAGGTAATAAAGACGGAAATTATTGTCTGGGGGAAGATTACAAGCTCTCTTAAGGGAAGCAACGGGTGTTCTTCGACTTTGGTTTTTATACTGCCGAAAGGTTTCATTCCTTGCTCTGGTGAACTTAAGCGATTTTTTGCAGAGTCTGAATGTCAGGCGGCTCGGATTTAAGCACCGTATCCTTTGTAATTAACACATGCTTAAATCCCTTTATGGACGGGATTTCAAACATAATGTCGGTCATTAATTTTTCTACAATGGCCCTTAGCCCTCTTGCACCGGTCTTCTGTTTGATTGCCGTATCCGCAATCGCGTCAATCGCTTCATCGGTGAACTCAAGTTTAACTTCGTCAATCGCCAGAGAAGCGGTGTATTGTTTTATAATAGCGTTTTTGGGCTCTGTGATGATCCGTTTAAGGTCATCCCTGTTAAGCTCTTCAAGGCTTACCGTTATTGGAAGCCTGCCGATAAATTCGGGGATCATCCCAAAGTGAATAAGATCGTCAGGATGCAGGGCGTCGTAAAGCTCTTTCAGGTTCTTGCCCTTATGCTCTTTGGTATCGGTTCCGAAACCCATTGGATGCTCGACCACGCGGCGCTCGATGAGTTTATCCAGCCCGACAAAAGCGCCGCCGCATATAAAGAGAATATCCGTTGTATCGATGCGGATCATTTCTTGATTAGGATGCTTGCGGCCCCCCTGCGGCGGAACGGCGGCTATAGTACCCTCAATGATCTTGAGCAGCGCCTGCTGTACGCCCTCGCCTGAAACGTCTCTGGTGATGGAAACGTTTTCACCTTTACGCGCTATTTTATCAATTTCGTCGATATAAACAATTCCCCTCTCCGCCGCGGCGATGTTTCCGCCGGCGTTTTGAATCAGCTTTAAGAGGATATTTTCCACGTCTTCGCCGACATAGCCCGCTTCGGTAAGGGTTGTGGCGTCTACGATGGCAAAGGGAACTTTTAGTTTCTTAGCGAGTGTTTTTGCCAAAAGGGTTTTTCCGGTGCCGGTCGGGCCTATTAAAAGCACATTTGATTTTTCAATCTCGACATCATCATGTTCTTTTGATGGGTTTGCAATGCGCTTATAGTGGTTGTAAACCGCCACGGAGAGGGCCTTTTTTGCCATGTCCTGGCCGATGCAAAAATGATCGAGGTATTCCTTTATTTCCTTGGGAGTCGGGATGTCGCCGGTAAACTGGCTGGATAGTTCGTGATCTTCCTCGGTTAGGATCTTTCGGCAGACTTCGACACATTCATCGCAGATATAGACATCCCGCGGGCCGGCAATGAGCCGCCTGGCCATGTCCGCGCTTTTCCCGCAGAAAGAACAGGTGCGATCGTAATCTCCCTGACCGTTACGAAGCTTTGCCATTTTTTTTCCTCTCCAGAATCGAATCAGCGACTCCATATTCCACCGCGTCTTGCGCGGACATATAAAAATCCCTTTCCATGTCTCTGGCAATTATTTCCGGGTCTTTGCCGGTATGTTTGGAAAAATAGTTAATCGTAATCTTTTTAAGGCGGACGATTTCCTTGGACTGTATCCCGATATCCCTGGCCTGTCCCTGAGCGCCGCCCCAGGGCTGATGGATAATTACCCTGGAAGAAGGAAGCACAAAGCGTTTTGTATCTGTTCCCGCCGTAAGAATAAGCGCCGCCATGCTGGCTGCCTGGCCGATGCAGATGGTCTGTATATTGCTTTTCAAGTACTGCATAGTGTCGTAAATCGCGAGGCCGGCCGTAACAGAGCCACCGGGGGAATTGATATAGAGATTAATGTCCTTTTCGGAGTCCTGACCGTCTAGGAAAAGGAGCTGGGCTACCACCAAATCCGCGCTTTGATCGTTAATCTCCCCGTCCAGAAACACTATTCTATCTTTAAGGAGGCGTGAAAAAATGTCGTACGATCTTTCCCCCGCGCCTGTCTGCTCAACAACAAAAGGAACCAGATTGCTCATTCTCTCGTCCATACCAACACTCTACCCGTTATTCGAGAACAGGTCTATATAGCTTTTTTTCTCGCCGGACTTTATGTTGTTCTTTTCAAGAAGCATATCAAAAAACTTGCGTTCCTTTATGTCTTCCTTCAAATACTCCATCATTTGACCTTCCTCGTAGTATTTTTTTACATCCTCTATTGAAGCTTCGCTCTCTTTCGCCATTCTTTCAAGTTCTTTTTCTACTTCTTCGTCATTTGCGTCGATTTTTTGCTCTTCAATGATGGTTTCGACAATCAACCTTGAATGAAGGGCCTTTGCGGCCTCAGGTTTCCACTCTTCAATAATCAATTCAGCCTGCTCGTTTCCTATCATTTTGTACAGCCCATTGGCGTCGGTATTGAAACGTCTGGCTAAATTCCGCCATCTGGCGTCAAGTTCTACCCTCATCATGGATTCGGGGATTTCCACCGGGGTTTGTTCCATTATCCTTTCCAGAAGTTTGTTTATCTTTACATCCTTGAGCCTTTGTTCCAGGTCTTTGTTTAGCCTGTCCCTGATACTGTTCTTTAAGTCATCTAGGGTTTTATATTTTTCGTCCACATCCTGGGCCAGATCGTCGTCCAGCTCGGGGAGTTTTTTGCTTTTAAGCGCCGTAAGGGTAACTCTTAGCTTCTTTGTCTTACCCGGATGATCTTTGTGATCTTCCGGATAGGTTTTGGAAAACTCTTTTGTTTCCTCTTTCTTCATTCCCTTTACTTCATCGTCAAATTGATAGATATTGTTGGATGAACCGAGGGTAAAAGTAAAATCTTCCCTCTCGCTGCCGGCCAAAATCCCGCCTGCGTCATCCAATTCACAGTAGTCTACCGTTAATACATCGCCTGCCTCGGCGCTTTCGCCGTCGTTTTTATCAAGAACAAACGAATTGCGTTCCCGAATGGCCTCAAGCTCCCTGTCAATATCCTCGTCGCCGATGGAAACACTGGGGATCTCCGCCTCAAAACCCTGCCATTTTTCAATCTTTACTTCCGGTAGTACGTCGTAACTAACGGAAAATTTAAGGTCGCTTTCCAGGTCGGGTTTTGGCTCTTCATCCATGCGTGGGGTAGAGTAGGGCAGTGGTTTGTTTTCCCTTGGCAGGGTCTCGTCGCCGAATACTTCTTCCAGTGCCTTTTCAATGATTTTGCCCACGGTTTCGCCCTTTAGGGCATCTCCGAATTTTCTTACCAGTACATCCCGCGGAACCTTTCCCCTTCTGAAACCGGGAATTTGAATAGTTTTGGTATAGGACGCTACGAGTTCGTCATACTCGGAACGAACATCGTCTTTTCCGACAGTGATGGTCAATTTTACGCTGGATTTTTCCAGCCGCTGAATATCCTTGGTTAAATTCACTCTAAGCCTCTTTGTTGCGCAATTTCATGTCTTAAAACAGTGCGAGAGAAGGGACTTGAACCCTTAAGCCTGCGGCACCAGATCCTAAGTCTGGCGTGTCTGCCAATTCCACCACTCTCGCAAAGGAGCCGACAGGTTCCCCGGTGAAAGCAAAATTCACACCGTTTAGCAAGTTTATCGGAGGCGTCTTTATGTGTCAATGTAAGCCCGATTTGAGTCCAGGGTAACAGCGTTTGCTTTATAACAATACATACCAGCCGAAGGGGCGTGCGGGCTAGCGGAAACGCTTGTAGAACCCGCCTTTCGGAGCCCCCCAGCGCCTCAATTACTATGCAAATCAAGATGATACGACACTATGATATTGAGGCGCTGGGCTTTTATTGCCCCCTATCCATTTTGCTGTTACCCTTGGTCTCCTTCAGGCGGAGAATTCCAAAGGTTTTGCGGATTGCACACTTTTACTATTTCCTTTCAATAGCCCTTCGCGTAATTTCTTGCAATACAAAGAATTAGCGTCGCTGGTTCGGTATGCCTGAAACAAGGGAAAACCGCTGTTATCTATGATGACATCAATTTTCCCAAAAATGCGGGGGAGTGCAATGCACAACGATTTTACGGTGTTTTCAAGGGTCGTCCCTTCTGGTAAGAAGGTCGTCTACTACTACGCCTATGACGAAAGCGGGAAGAGGCGGGGGCCGTGGTCTACGGGGCAGGCGAGCAAGACGGCGGCAAAGAATTACTGCAACGCGCTGAACAGGAACGGGAAGCTCCTTCCGGGCCTGGGCGCTATGCCGACTTTCGCCGAGTTCGCAAAGGGCTGGTGGGAATGGGACAGCTGTCCCTACCTTAAGGAACGGGGCAAGCGGTTTAATCTGACGCAAGCCTATGCCAAAAGGGGCAAAATGGTTGTGGAAAATCAGCTATTGCCGTATTTCGCGAAAATGAAAATGGATGCCATAACCCAAGAGGAGATCGAGAGGTGGTTTGACTACATGGTCAACAAAGGCTACAAGAACACCTACACAAACGGAATTTTCGCTATTTTCAGGGTGATGATGAATTGGGCCGCAAAGAAAAAAGTCATCCTAGCCGACCCGACAGGAGACGTAGTTTTGCTCAAAAACGACCGGAAGCCGCTAAAGATAATTACCCAGGACGAATTCAAGGCGTTGTTCGTGAAGGATTGGCGGAAGGTATGGGATGGCGATCTGATTGCCTGTTTGGGGAACAAGCTGGCGGCCTTGACGGGCATGAGGGCCGGGGAGGTGCTGGGCCTGCGCGGGGAATGCGTGCAGGAATCCCACATCCAGGTTTACAAGCAGTACGATAAATTCGGCTACAGGGACACGAAGACGAAAGACAGGCGCAACATCCCGATACCGCCGCAAGTGATGGGCGAGCTGCGGGAGCTGATGGCTATAAACGGAGACGGCTATTTGTTCTCCCATGACGGCGGCTCCAAGCCTGTGCCGACCCGGTATTTTTACGACGCTTTCCTTGAGGCGCTGGAAAAAATCGGGATGGGCAAGCAAGAGATAAAGGAGAGGGGCCTGTGCTTCCATGCGTGGCGGCATTTCTGCAACACGGAGCTGCAAAAGGCCGGGCTGACTATCCAAAAAGTGCAGGCGGTGACGGGGCACAAGACCGACCGGATGTCGGAATGGTACAGCCATTTTGACCCGATGGATTTTGCCGAAGTGCCGAAGATACAGGAAGGGTGGCTGTCGGGCGAGCCGGGGGACGGGCCTGAAGGCGGCGGGGAATCGATGCGCCCTGCCGGGCTGCGGATAGTGAAGCCTGAACCGGAAAGGAAGATGGCTTAAGAAATTGCCGCAGGCTCCGCATAAAGCGGGGCCTGTGGCTTATCGTGAGAAAGATTACTTTGCTGCTATGCCTGGGCTGGATTTTGCTTCTCCGGAGCAAGCACGGCGATGGCAGCCGGATTAGCGGAGTGGGCGCTAAAGGCGCAAGAGGCGCACCGGGAAGGATCCTTGCATGACAAGCAGACTTTCGAAGGGTCAACGATGGACGGCAGCAGCCGGACCATGTGATCCACGGCTTTGGGCATCGGCTTGCCCAAGGCCCAGGCGAGGCGGCGGACAGAGACCGCCGCCGATTGGGAAAACTGCGGCGAATAATACCGCTTCTGGTTCGTGCTATTCATAGAATAACCTCCGATAAACCCGATATGTAACCGGGCAGATTAGGGACAGAGCCACGCTGCCCCTCGACCCCAGACCTGCCCCTTTGTTTTTCCCCGGATAAGGGGCGGGCCGGCTGGGGCTTGCCCCTTCTTCCCCGCCGGGCCGCCCCGACCGGGGAAAAACCGCCTTGCGATTTGCCGGGCCGCCGGAGGTAGCAAAGCCGCCAAGCTGCACCAAATGGAGAAAACGCTTTATTCAGGGAAAAACCATGCCCGTCCCCGTAGGGGTTGGCGTGGTTTTTGCGCGGCGCTCACTGCCGCTTTGCAAAAACCATGACAAAGGGCGTGCGGAATGAATGTTTCACTTTTTTGAAGGGAGTGCCTTTTTTTGTATATTTTATATTGGGGAACCTAAATATGTCAGAAGAATTTGATCCCAATTTTGCAGTGTTCGAGTGCTTCCATCATTTTCCAGAATTCTATGATGACTTTGAAGTGCTTATGAGGGAAGGGTACATAAAAGAAACAAGCTTTGGGAATTACAAATGGCTTAAAAGCAAGACGAGCCTGGCTGAATACTTCAAGTGGGCCTTCGGCGATACCGAAGAGGTTCGCGGAGGGTTTTGGGCACCGATAGAAAATGCCTTTAAGATAAAGAGGCACAGCCTGAGAAGGCTTGCCGGGCGAAACGGCTACGAATTTAAGCGCGACGAATCCAGGGACTTTAAGAAAATTAAGGCGATACTGGAACCCCTCCGGCTTAAGGAGAAACAAAGGCGAAGGGAGCTGCAAATTTTTGGCTCAATAAAGCGCCTTGTCACTTTGGAAGCAAAAGACGGGGATCCGGAAACAATCCATGAAATTTTAGAAAAAATAAGCGAAATTATTATAAATTTTTACAAGATTTGTAGACAAAAATAAGGGTAGGAAATATCAGGAGTGCTCAGGAGTATGCAGGAGTACTCATAAGATTTCTTCATGCAAAAATTTGTCCAATAGATTAAAAAAAATTCCTTGTTACCATACGAATTACCGTGTGAGAATCATGCGGAAAAACTAACGTGGAAGCGAGGTTTTAAAATGACAGGAATTGAGACATTTCTTGACGTGGGCCAAGTGGCACAAATGCTGGGGCTTTCAAGCGCGACAATCAGAAAGTGGGTTTTGACGGGGTTCATTCCCTGCAAAAAGATCGGGAGGGCGGTCCGCTTTTCGGCCTCGGAAATACAGTGCTGGGCAGAGAGCAAAAGCAAAGGCAAGGCGCAACCGCAGAAACAAGAAGGGGCGGCAAATGGTAATTGAAAGCAATACCAGGACGACGACAAGTAACCTTGTCCCCGCTTGCATTTGCAGGGGCCGGAGGGGCATGGGCGCGAAGATGGTCATCGTGGCTTCAGATAGCAGGGACGTGCAGGATTGGCTTTACCGCTATTTGGAGCCTTACGGGCTAAAGGGCTATGCTTTTTACCTTGTGGAAAGTGAAGATGTATTTTCCGAATACGTGGGGAAGATTGACACGGCAATGGCTTTCGTTGAGGATATTTTCTTTGGCGAAAAGATTGTTGGAATGTTGGGCAATATCCGAAAGCAGTACCCGAAGCTGAAGATTGCGCTGTTTTCGTCTTCCGTTTTGCCGTTGGGCATGGCAGCCCGATATTTGTACTGGAGCAAGGGCAGCTACCTTTCGCTGCGGGACAGCGAGAGGGAAATAAGGGAATCTGTGGAAGCTATTTTCGGGAAACGGCATGGCCCTCATGAGCAGGCTGCTGTTCCGTCGTACTTAAAAGGCTGCCTTGATGAGTACGGACACCTTTCGGATATAAAACCGCACCTGACCCACAGGGAAGTTGAGATTGTCCGCTGTGCCGGAGATGGGAAGACGGGGAAGGAAACCGCCTCGGTTTTGATGCTGAGCGAGAAGACAGTGCGGAACCATATTTCTAATATCTACCGGAAATTCGGGATTCGCAACATGGTGGGTGTTCTTAAGCTGGCGGTGTCTAAGGGGATATTGCCGGTGGAGGAGCTTATGAGTTTTGCTGATGTAGAAAAAGCTTGACTTTATTATGAAATAAATTATATTCATTAATAGCTGGATTGCCCGGGATAGCGCTTGAGGGGGCGGGTTTACCACGCTGTAAGTAGTGCGCCGTTACCGATCCAGTCATTATATGCCGCTTTTGGATTGTATCCATAGCGGCGTTTTATTTCTGAAATAGTTTTTTCGGGCTATGAGTCCTGTTTTAACATCGTAAAAATCCCCGTCTTCCGCAGGGGTAAGTTCAATGAAAATAGATGTATCGGTAACTTCCCGACGTTTTGACAATATCAACCTGAGACCTTCTCCTTTATAAATGGCATCGAAAGAACCAGCGACATCCTGAACCAGATCGCGGGCATTGTCATAGCCATTATCTTTTAGCTGTCTGAGCCGCTCGGGGCGTTCTATATGTTTTTCGCCAAAATCACCGCGTTTTCCTTCATGAATTCCTGCCCTAAGCCGTATTTTACCTGATTGCCTTTTTATGGTTTGTGCAATTTCCGAGTTTATTTCTCCAAAATCTTTGCTTCCGCTACAGGTAAGGACAAATTCCCCATCATGCTGTACCGGGCTAATGAGTTTTTCCTCTTCGTAGTTACTGTTTGCCATCTTGCCAAATATAGCCTAATTTCCGGTATTGGTCATCTCTAGCAGAAATTCAATATTATAAACCTTTTCCCCCAATGTCAAAGTAATCTAAAACATATTTTGAATTTTAATATTTCCTTCCTGCCGCCAAAGGAAAATTCCAGTAGCTTATATCTTGTGAGTAAATCCCGACTTCATTATAAACATAGGGAAGGCCAGTCAGGGTGGCTTTACCATCCTTAATGAAAATCTGTCTTTCTTCTGAGTACCTCATAATGGGCACTCTTTTGTGGAAATCTTTGAATAAGCTTTCTATCGTTGCCCACCATAAATTTCCAATCATCTCCATAGCCATCAATGGTTATTGTGTCAGAATTGATTTTAATTGTTCACGAATACAGACTTGAGTTATTATAGACCCAAGTTCCCAATAGTTTGCTGTCATAATATTTGAAATCGTTTGCCATTAGCCTATCGTAGATGATTAAAAAAATGTTAATAGCAGAACTACCTTATAGCTTTCAAAGTTATAGTTGCTTATTGCTATTTCACTGACAATGACAAATTATCTTATTTGCGAAATGTAATATATCAAGAAAGCAATAAGCATTTTATATTGTAGTCAATAAATACAGTATGTAATCAAATTTTGTGACTGATACTTCAATGTAACTTATTTAAGCTTATTTTTTTTACAAAAGTCTGATAAAAAATAATATCCTCTTTCCAGATAAGCATTACTGATTCTTAAGGCGTATTCTTGGTTATATTGGTAAATCATTTCAACAAATTTTACCATTTCTTCCTCGCGGTATAATACTAATATATCTCTTGTTAATAACATGTTCATTATTTTTAAGATATTATCCTTATTTGAGTCAATATTAAATAACTCTGTCAGATCAGGAATAATGAAAAAAGGAAGATTATTTTCTGTTGAATGTTTGATTGAAAATTCAACGCAGACAAGTATATCTTCGTCAATAGTTTTTATTACAGAAAGAAAAGATAAAAGCTCAGCGATTACATTATCATATTCCGTATCGTTATCAATTATCTTTTGTGATAAACTGTCAACAATTAATATCCATAAGTTTTTTACATCACCGTCATCTATAGTTTTTAGATATTCTCTTTGTCTCCAAATTATATCTTTGATATTATGAATATCATCTTTATCTCCTCCAAAAATGATACGTCTAATTAATGAATTTTCATTTTTTATATCTTCAAGTTTTCTAAAATAAGCTATGCAAGCATGTTCATTCATTCTAAGACGATTAAAATTACTGAAAATTTCTTGATTTGCCATAACTTTTTCATATATACCATTTTTCCTTAATAATATATATATCTCACTATTGAAGTTATAATTTGAGTTAAAATATCCATGAATAAACGTATTCCATTGTTCTGTATTTTTATTTTGCATTATCGATTGAAATTTTGAAAACATATAATCTTGATTAAGCCATACAAATAGAGGAAAAGATTCACCAAAAATATAACATAAAATAAAATGCGTAGAATCGGAGATAAGCAAAGAAAAGAAATAAGATGAAATTTCTTCATCCCATTTATTATTATCTTTATTATGACATTCGGCATAAAATTTGATCAATTTAAGCATAGCATAATATGACTTTCCCATTGTTGTATTCAAAGCCAATGATCCAATATCAGAAAATAAATCAAAATCAATGTTTTCTGGTATTGATAAAATGTAAAATAGTTGTTTTTTAAGTTTATCATAAAGAGTTTCATTTACAATATAACCATCAAAGTAGTAATATATCAAATCTGCAACGATTGATAAAATAGGCATTCCCTGAATAAATTTTGATCGTTTTTCCTCGATATCTTTGAAATTTGGAGATTGAATAATTTCAATTGCATAATTAAAAACATTATCCCAATTCATTGGTATTTTATTTCTCGCGTTATTAAGAAAACCAGAGAGAATAGTATTTATATACCTAGGCGGTATTTGTAAATAGCTATGATAGGAATCGGTGATTTTCTCGGGTGACCTTGCTATCATTGCATGCAATGATTCAATGAAACCTTGATGGCAAGGATTATCCCAGCCAAATTCTGGTAGTTCAAGATGCGTTGCTTTACAAATATCTTCTGTACTCATTACTAATAATTCATCAGTTGAATAAGGTGAAACAGAATATGTCCTTGTATTACCCCAAAAGGTATCTGTTGGCACTTCGATATCTTTGGCATTTTCTATAAGACTGGTCATCTTTTTGAAAAGATTAGTGTTATTTTTCTTGATAATATTAATATAATTATTCTTATTTGCATTATCAAGTTTATTTAACAGAATAAACAAAGCTATTACCATCATTTCATCATATTTTGTTTCGTCAAGCTGGCTTTTGTCAAAATTAATAGATAATTGATTCAATCCGTAGAGCGGTAATGTCGTATCAGATACTTTTTCTAATTTACTTATTAGTATATCTATCAGTTTATTTCCTACTTTTGTATAAATATCATCAATATAGTTTCTAATAAACAGCGATAAATAATAACCATCTAGAAGTGAAAAATACTCTTTATAATATACATTTTCAGCTATCTTAAAATCAAGAATAATATCTAATAAATAAAAAATTTTATCATCCCTTAAACTTAAGCAAATTGGAAATACCTTTTCATATATAGTCCCTGAAACAACCATATTTCCAAAATTTGATTCTAAAGCTGTTCGTAAAAATTCGATATATGAGTTTTCAATATTGTCTTCTGAAAAGGAAAACATCAATGAAATCAAAATACGATCAGTATGATAATTTCTATTTTTTGTAGGATCGTTTATTAAATTGTTTATTACTTTCTTTAAATTCTTACTTATTTCCGAATCATCTTTCTGTTTTAAATAGTCGCCTATTATAATTAGGTAATCCAGCATATCCCAATATGGGATTGAGAAATATCCAGGCTTATCTTTAACTTCCATAATAGGAGGATTATACTCTGGAGCAAAATAATTATTTTTAATAAAATAAGTGAAAAACTTTGTAGATAGAGTAATGTTTTTTGACAAGAGAGTTAAAAAATACTTTTTAAATGATTCTCTTGTCGAAATATATTTTATCAATTCATCTATTTCATTTTCAGTCTCAACGGCTGTAACCTTTTTTTCAATATCATCTAATCCGGTTGTGATCATTGATGTTGAAAGATGACATTCTCTCTCCCAGCTTTCAAGTAACTTATAGAGTTCTGCGAACCCCAATTTATCCTTTTCATAACCAACAATATTTATTCCTAATCGATCAAAGTATCGCCGATCATGTTTTAATATATAATCTTCATGTGAAAAAAAAGCTTTGATAAAGAAATGTTTTAATTCATGGTGTGTTTTACTATATGTTTTTTCAACAAGAAAATCCAGGACTTCATATTCACTAAGACCATATCCGATAAAAACAATTATGTAGTCTTTAAATAAATTAATTAAAAAATCCCTGAAATAAGGAGCATTGTATTTGTTAAGATATTGATCAATTGTAAAAACTAAAGATTCAGGATGTGATTCCATTCCATGAATATGATAGAGTTTTCCTTGTTCTATCTGCATATCTTTAGTAAAAGTATATATACGATTATTCTCTGGGAAGAATGAGTCAAAATGCGAGTCGGCGTTTGTTGTTATATAGACAGCTTCAAATTTTATCAACAAAGAATATATATCGTATTCTTTTTTCAAATCCGAATCGAATGCTAATGAATTCTTGAATAATTTGATAAATTCTTTCATTTCTTTTTTTTCATCAAATATTGAATATACAATAGTAATAATCTTTTTTAAATCTTTTTCTTGCTTGAGATTTTCATATTCCAAGTGATCTATATATTTTCTTTTATTGCATTCTAAAAGTAAGCTTGAAGCAAATTCATCCCATCCTTTGCAGCCTATTATTCTTGAAACACCAGCTCCTATGAAAAATGCAAGCTTTTTTCTTCCTAAATTATCAATAACTTCCTCTGGAATAGGATAGGGGTATCTATGAATCTTTGTAAAATCAAAACTCATTACTCATCCCAATAAACTTGAAACTTTGAAAAAGCCAAGGCTGTCCCCCGGCAACCCAAACAATTGCCGTGAGGCGGCTTCTTCTGACTTGTTACGACTATTTTTCCACTTCAATGTAGTTAATAAAATAAGAAATGTCAAGACAATTATTTCGTTTTAGAAATCTAAAGTTTAGCTTGTATCAGAGACAGAATACTGAAAACAATAATTTGTTACCAAGGCACAGAGAGATTACGGTGTATGAGAACATCCTTTTCGTTAAAGAATCCGCCTTTTCTTCAGGCTTAATCGGAGTTCACCAAGATGTACCATGCCAGGTATTCCAATATAATTTCTATCACTAAATCTGTTAACGCAAACACTAAGTGTGACTGGGTAATTTTCGCATCCTACCAGTCTATAAGTCCATTTTACATTGTAATATTTCTTTCCTTTATCCAAAAGAAAATCCAATAATTTATACTTTTGTGGGTAAGTCCCGACTTCAGACCTGAGTCATTCGAGACCCATGTTCCCCACGATTTACTGTCAAAATACTTAAAATCACCTGTCATTAGCCCGTCACAAGAGCTAATGAAAAGGGCGGATAGCAGAACAATGATAATGGCAAAAGGTTTAACCCGGTTCTTGCCACTATTTCCGCTTAAATCCACTGTCAATATACTCCTTAGCCTTAGCGGGGTCATCGCGCAACGTAACCATAAAATTGAAAACGCCTAAGCCGTCCATAAACGGCGCAAGGTTATAAATAACCTTCGCAGTATAACCGCCTATTGCAAGAGGATTGTCTGAATTGTAAGTTTTGTTCTTTATCCAAAACTCAAACTCTTTGCGTATATCCTCGTATTTTGAAACTTTCTTTTCTGTCCTTGCCGCTACAACTTCGGTCATCTGTTTTTCTTTCAACAAATATTCCATTACAGTATTCATACTCTAACCTCTCCCCATTTGCGATAAAGCGCCTTTGAACTGGTCGGCAAAAGCCCTTGCTTCCGCTTCGACTAATTGGCTCTGATAACCGTCGAAATCGTCGCCTGGGCGTATGTAATTATCAAAGCCGAATTGATATTGGAAGTCTTTCGGCGACTGCGGGTTTGCTGCTCTTTCGTGCTGGTATGCGTGCCACAATTCATGCGCTACCGTGTCCGCCGCCTCATTTGAATCATAAAGCATATACTCGTTAATGCTAAGAGTGTTTGTGGCAGGATTAAAACCTCCGTAATCTCCCTGTTCTGGCTTGTTGTAATATTCGATATTCGGAGGATTCTCCAAGCCTATTACATCATTGACGTAATCAAAAAGCCCGGTAATCTGCTCTTTTTGCCCCTCCAATTCCATGTTGTTCCAGTTGCCTTCCGTGAACCCTTCAAGAAGGCTGTTTAACTGCTCAGAATTTTGATTATAGTCTTTGCCGTCAAAATTATATTCATCAAGGCCCTCAAAGACCATATCGTAATCAATAGGTACTTCTTGAATAGGGTCGGAAGGTTCCGCTAATGGCTCAATTTCTTCAAAGGGCTGTATCTCCAATGCTTCAGCTTCATTGATTAAATCGGACAATTCAGGCATTTCCTGATTGCTTGTATCAATGGAAGGCTTAAAGCCAGTGTTAAAACCTTCATCCGTCATTCTGCTCTCCTTTCGTATCGTTTTCCGGGCGAACCCAGACACTCTCGCCGTTTTCATCTGTCGTGTGAACCATCGGGCGAATCGGCTCTGGCTCGCCATTCTCGTTTCGTATAAAGTCAACGCCTTCCCTTGGAAACGAGGGGCGCTCGTAATCAAGGGCGTGCTGGTTGTGCGCCGCTTCCATAAATCCCTCGGCAGCGGGGAGCACCGCGTCCATGCCCATCTGCGCGGCTTGGGCAAGGGCATCCTTTGCGCCTGGAGGGGCAAGCCCTCCAATGGCTCTGGCTGGTAAACTAGGAGAATCAACGTTTGACATTGCGGCGACTGACACATTTTCAAGAGTAGAAGGTTCGTAAGGTTGTTCCGTTGTCTCCTGTTCGGCCATTACTTCATCATGGTTAAAGCCGAGGTCAATGCCTTCGTCTAAAGGCTCAATAGCCAATGCCTCGGCTTCGTTTTGCAGTTCAGCCAGCTCCGGTTCGGAAATGGGCGGCTCTGATTCATTCAGGCTGTCCATAGTTTCTATTGGAGCTTCTTCAACGGGGATATCCGCAAGCGGCTCGACATCCAAACTATCGGTGACTCCGCTATCTACGCTAGTTTCAGCACTTACATCAATATCCTCATCCATCTTTTTGCCCTCCTAAGCCAATAATCTGTTTTACTTCTGCCCTTGGAATCCTAATTGAAGTTCCAAGCTGTATTTTGCGCATAAAGCAAATGGCCGTGCAGTTTGTCATCCGTGTTTTTTGTTTTGCGTCCATTCCTTCGGTTATTTTGCTTAAAAACTTTTCTACGCCAAGCATGTAAACCTTCAGGCTTTTCGCGTCTTTTATTTTATCCTGGCTTGTCAATATATACCTGTTTGCGTAGTAATCGGCTTTTGCCCTTAACGAAAAATCACAGCCGTCTTTGCAAACCTCGCAAAAACCGCACTCGGCAAACGGCTTTAGCATGGGTTTCCTGTTTTCCCAATAGGTCATCCTTTTTGCGATTTCCTCGTTCGGGACATTTAAGCGGATCTTTTCTTTTTCCCGAATGTCTTCTGTCATTACCAATTGGGGATTTTCCAGGCGGCTGAAATACACGTAGGCTTCGCCGGGCTTAAGCCTTGAAATTCGCTGGTTTGCGTTATTGTCCATGTTGGTGCTATCGGCGATCAATTCCTTTTCGGAAGATTGAACAAGCCTGAAGGCAATTTTTATGTCGGTATTAGCAACAACCTCGCGGCTTACTTTGGTGGGCGACTGATCCGCTATGATTATCCCCGTTCCATACGAGCGGATTTCCGCAATCATGTCCTGCAAAGATTTGATTGTCGCGCCTTGAGCTTCCGCACCGGTCTGATTTGGCGACGGGCCTCCGCCTAACAGCACATGGGCCTCGTCAATCAGGATTATGTTCTTTAGCTTCCCGTCGCCTAACTGGTTGTTTTTCGTATAAACTCCGATGCTGATAAGCAACAAGGCCATTATCAGGGCTTTCTGTTCGGTGTTGTCGATGGAATTGAGTTCCAATATAGTCGGCTTGCGGAGCATGTCTTCGATGGGAACCGTGTGTATGGTGTCGAAAATATTGCTGTTCTGCTCTATCAGGTTCATAAGACGAAACACGCCGGCGCTTTGCAGGTTTCCTTTCACTTCGCCTGAGTAATCCGATTCGGCGATAATCCTTTTGAAAGTCAAGATAAACTCGTAAAGGCCGAACGCGGTAACATCGGCGTCGCCGTATTTGCTGTAATCCTTCCAGCCGTTTTCGGAATAGCAGGCGCGGATTGCCCGCAGGAAGATTATGTCCAGGGGCGAGGGCATGGAAAAGGCCGCCTTGAACGCGCTTGCAAGGCTAGGTATGTATTGTTCTATGCTGATTCCTTTCGGCGGGACAAAGGGGTTGATGATGAAGGGGGATACGCTGTTGTTGCCCGGCGTGAATATCTGCACGTCGGGTATCGCGTCTATCATTGCCCGGTATTCCGCTTTGGTCGGCTCTATCGCCAAAAACGGGATGCCGCGCCTTGCGAATTGCAGCAGGATATTAAACGAAAATGTCGTTTTGCCTGAACCGGGCGTGCCGACAACAAGGGCGTGTTTGGTAAAGGCGTTTTCGGGGCAGCCTATGGTTATGCTCGATGAATCGTGGGAAATTAGCGCGCCGAATACAATGTTACTTTCGGATACGACCGAAGAATCGAATTGTTCAACGCTTCCAATTGTCTGGCTGCTTCTGAGCGCGGCGATGGTTTTTTCGCTAAAAGGCAGTCGAAAAAAGGCCGCGGCTTCGTCCGCTGTCATAATATAGGGCAGGCGGTACAGCACCTTTGCCATAGGTACGCGATCAAACAGCTGCTGGTTCCTGTATGTGTAGACCAGTTTGTTGTTTATGTTCCACGGGTAGTGCATATACTGCAACGGCAAATCTATGTTTTCGCCTGTCAAGTCAAGGCAGGTAAAATCAGGATTCATGATTTTATTTTTACCAGACTGCAAGAGGCTGACGATTTTTCCGGCAAGGTTGACGCAATCGTTTCGTGCGCCGAAAACCAGAATGTTGTACAAAAACAGCGGTGAATTGGCGCGTCCCTGATAGGCGGAAAGGACGGCATAGGGTTCTTCGGCGGCCATGTCCCTGTACATTCCCCTTTGCATAAAAACGCCGCCTGTCAGCCGCCCAAGCTCGCCTGCAACTTCGTTCAAATATATTTTTTCCTGAGTGGTTAGCTGTACCGGAAAAAGCTGAAAAGAAATGCCGCAATTTTCGTACTGGCTCATTGCGGCAATAATGGACGCGAAGTTGTCTACATTGTTTGCAGGCACGACATCGGTATAGTAATAGGGATACATAGACGCCGCGTTTCCGGCGCACTTTTCCGATTTTATGACCGAGAACAGGCTTTCTTTGTTTATGCCGCCTATCAATTTGATAAAATCCGTGAACGCGCTGTCTTTCGTTTCTATGCTGAATTGTTTGGAAGAAAACGCCAATGAAAAATGTTCCAGCAAGCGCCCAACTTCCGTTTGTAGCGCGGAGTTTTGATCGCTAATTTTACGGATGATACAAAAAATGCGTATCCTTGAACGGAAGGTTTGCTTCTCGGCTTTATCGGCTATCCACAAAAGTTCCGCTACTGTATTTGCGTTTTGCCCGAGCTTGTAATACTCCTGTACCGCGTGGAGGAAGATGTTGTATGCCTGTTCGAGTTCAGCTTCGGTTTCTTTTGCGGAGCCTTCGAGCATGGGGAAAGAGGCGATTTCAAAAACACCAAAGCCAACGGAACGGCCATCGGCGAGTTCTTTTGTTTGGATGGTCATGGGGTTCGCCACCATGTAGCTTTTAAGAATTTCTTCATCTTGACTAGATGTAATATATACATTACAAATAAAATGTGCCGATGATACATAAAACGAGTGTTTTCAAAAACTGGATGAAAAAACTCAAGGATGCCATAGCCAAGGCTCATATAGACCGCCGGATAGACAGGCTTTCTCGCGGTAACCCCGGCGATGTGGAACCTATTGGGGAAGGCTGTTCTGAGATGCGTATCGACTATGGCCCCGGTTACCGGGTTTACTACAAAGATACCGGGCGGGATATCGTTATCATCCTTTGCGGTGGCGATAAATCCACTCAGCAGAACGATATAGCCAGGGCAAAGCAGCTTGCCCGCGAAGAAGAGGAAGAAGACAATGAAAACGAGTAAATGGGACATGGCGGAATTCATGGAAAGCAAAGAGGACATTATCGCCCACCTGACGGTTGCCCTTGAGGAAAATGATATAGATTTTTTGTTGAGCGTCATCAATGCCCTTGCCCGATCAAAAGGAATGGCGCAGATTGCCGCCGAGCTGGGGGTATCGCGTGAAGGTCTGT
>Ga0268262_10001365_pt1 | contig 30494 bp, 22 predicted proteins | sample TergutNc150P3_FD_190354 | JGI IMG/M metagenome (GOLD analysis project Ga0268262, IMG submission 190354) | Nasutitermes corniger P3 segment gut microbial community from laboratory colony in Florida, USA - Nc150 P3 (SPAdes) (version 2) | ecosystem: Host-associated > Arthropoda: Insects >... | reverse complement strand
TCCACTCCATGGGCTGATGCTGCACCTTGAAGCCGGCTTGATTGGCGATCCAATTGATGGCATCCACATCAAAGCCGGTGGGAACGCCATCAGGCCCGACATAGGCAAAAGGCGGGAAGTCGGCGTCGATGCCGTTGATGTAAACCTTGTTTGGATCAGGCGTCTGAGCCAGGGCCGGAACAGTGGTGAAGAGGAAAACCAGGATGGCCAGGGTTTTTTTGAACATGTTTTGACCTCTCTCGCGGCCCGCCGGGCCGCTCATGGTGTTTGGATTGTCGCCGAGGCATTTTCAAAGGTTCCTTTTAAAATACCTTGGCGGGAAAATACATCAGGGCCGGCGTTTTTGATTCTTGTTTCCAAAAAACGCCGGCACGGCCTTTAAATCAAAGGCCGTTTTGATATGAAAAAATCATTATACCACATTCCATGGTAATGACGTAAAAAACTAATAGCCCTTATTCAAAATTGAATTTCGGACGGATCGCTAAAGCGGAATTTTTGCGCCGCCCGGAAATAACATATTTTTCAGCGGCTATATATATATCCAAGTCTATTATTGAAAAACATCACCAGGCCGCAGGCATGCCAAAAAATTAATCAGCCCTGTCAGCCGGGCCCAACTCTTCGGCCAAGGCCAGGCACTTTGGACAAGGGTTGCGCGGCAGGCGGACATGGGTCGAGGGCGGGCTGACTTCAGAACGGGTTTGAATTACCAAAAGCCCAGGGCATTGGCCGCAATTGAAAAGCCTTTCTCGCTGGCGCTCGTGGATTCCGCCGAAACGGCCGCCTCCGGCGCCTTCCAGGTCGCCCTCCAGGGGATGGGTGTCATAGAAAATTGAACGCTCACGCACCCAGAATGAACCTTCCAGCACGCTTTCAGATTTGCCAGGCGTTCCAAGGCGGCGGCGGTGAATCTCTTCAGCCAGCCTATGGATATAGGCCATGGTGCCTGGGCTGGTGGCCAACTGGGCCGCCGGAGGACGCGGTTCTTGAACCCGGCGCCAATCCTGGCCGGCCATGGCCAAGGCTATGGCCAAATTAAGATAGGGCAGGGCGCCCTGAATTGAATAGCCTCCCTCCAGGACGGCAATATGCGGGTCGATGATCTCCGACAAAGCCGCGTAGCCATGGGCGGTGATTTTCATGTTGGTGATGGGGTCGGTGAAATGGTTGTCCTGGCCGGCGGAATTGACCACCAGTTCCGGGCGCCATTCGTCAAGTATGGGCCGGATTATGGCCCGCGCGGCCAAAATGAAACCATCGTCGCCGGTCTCAGGCGGCAGCGGTATGTTGATAGTGCTTCCAAAGGCCGTCGGCCCGCCCATTTCCTCAACCGCCCCGCTGCCTGGATAGAGGGTGCGGCCGTCCTGGTGAACGCTTATGAACAGGGTATCAGGATCGTGCCAATAGATATCCTGGGTGCCGTCCCCGTGGTGGCAATCCGTATCAACTATGGCCACCCGCCTTATTCCGAAATCGCGGCGCAGCCGTTCGATCATGATGGCCTCATTGTTGATGTTGCAGAAGCCGCGGCCGCCATGGACTACCCTCATGGCATGATGCCCTGGAGGCCGCACCAAGGCGAAACTCTTCAGGCATTCTCCGTTCTTGACCAAGCGGCCGGCGGTGATGGCCCCGCCGGCGCTGACCTTATGGGAAAAGGCGGCCAGGCGGCTGACCCCGGGCGGGCGGATGTGGACCAGTTCAATATCCTCGTCACCAGCCGCTTCAGGCCGGTATTCACCGATGCCGGGGCGATCAAAGAGCCCTTCTTCCCTCAACTGGTCCTGGGTGTAGAGAAGCCGTTCCTCCCTTTCCGGGTGGTCTGGGCTGATTGACCAGTCATAGGCCGGAAAAAATACCAAACCGAGTTTCAGTTGGCCGGTCATTGGCGTGTCTCCTCTGGCGGACCAAGAAAACCAGGCCTGGCCTGGGCCAGGACCCGGAATATCTTGTCGGCCCGGCCACGTCCGGTCAGCTGGTTAAAACTTTCAGCCTCGATCACCTGGGGAGACCCGGCCTCTGGCATTCTAGCCAGAGCCTCACCAAGGGCGTCCAGCAGTTCGGCCTTGGCTTGATCAAGGCTGTAATCACGGCCTATGGTTTTAGTCCGCCCCAGAGCCGGAATGGTCATAAGGCCCTGGGCCGTGTCCGCGTAAAGTTCTGCGGCCGGGCAGGGCCTGGCCCTGGCGGCTCCGACGGCATTGGCTACGTCGGCCTTAGGCGGAACGACAGGCTTCAGCCCAAGAGCCATGGAAACCGGCCCGGCCAGGGCCTCGGCCGGTCCGCCTAAAAAAGCCGCTGATTCCGGCTTGAGAGGTCTGGCTAAGCGTAGGGCTCCCAAGGTATAGACCGGACGGCGATTGACCTGGCCGATAAAATCACTGGCGGCTTCGGAGATAAGCTCATTGGCTCTGTCCAGGGCCTGGGCGGCAGTCTCTTGAGCCGGCCTTGTTCCGTCCAGGTTGGCCATAGCGGACCTGGAGGTCTCAACCTGGCCAAGAGAGGTCAAGCCCAGGGTGTTCAAGGCATCGGTGAAGGTTGGCGGCCTTGAGCCGACCTGGCCTGGGTCCAAGGCCAATGGCGGTCCATCACGGCGCCCGGAAAATTCAACCCGGCCATCCTTGACCATTAGGCTTATGTCACCACCAAGGGCCAGAGACCTGGTAAGAAATGACCTGACCAGCGTTGGGCGGCCGGCTATATCAAGACCCTCGGCCGTGGTCAACGGCCGTCCGTCGGCCATCACGGCCAGGTCGGTGGATGTGCCGCCCATGTCAACCATGAGAACATCACCTTTTAAGCCGGCCAAGGACCAAAGGCCCAAGAGCCCGGCGGCCGGCCCGGCAGCCAAGATCAAAGCCGGCCTGGTCAAGGCCTCGTCAGGCCCCAAGGCCCCACCATCGGCGGTTAAAAGCCGTATTTGGCAGGTCAGGCCCTGGCGTCTGGCCGCTGCTGTCAAATTACTTATAAAACTGGCATATAGCCGGCTGACCGCGCTATTTAAGACCGCTGTGTTCAGACGGCGCGGAAAGTTAAGGCGGCCGGAAAGAGCGCTGGCCATGGTTAGTGGAAAGTCCGGGTCCGCCTGACTCGCGGCCTTGGCCAAAATTTCCTCAGAGGATGGATTCTTAGGCCCGAATTTGCTTATTACGGCCCAGGCCTTGGCCCCTTTCTTCAAAAGGCGGTCAGCGGCCGCCTTGGCCTTGGCCTGATCAGGCGGAAGCAGTACCGCCCCAAGGTGGTTCTGCAGCCCGGCCAGAGGTTCATAGAGCGGCCAGGAAGCGAAATCCTCCACCGGCAGACCTGGTCCGCCGGAAGCCAGAATTCCAACCTGGTCGGCCTGGCCGGTTAATATGGCATTCAGTCCCAAAGTGCCGGATACGGCCAGCCTTTCTACCTTACCAGGATCAGATCCTGCGAGAAGGCGGCCAAGAACCTCGGTCAGGCTGTCAATGACCTCCCCGGTCGGTATCTTGACTGTGCGGACTATTTCAAAATTTTCATCCAGGGCGGCTCCGTCAGTGTGTGTTCCGCCAACGTCAATGCCGAGGTACATCATAGCAATTCCCCATATCGGCGAATGAATATCTTCTTGAAAATTGTGGCCATGATAAGGTAAAAAACGACGGTAAGGCCGAGATAGGCGAAATAGATGGGCGGAAGAGGCATGAGATGAAGCCTTTGGCCCAAGGCGGTGAATGGAATTATGGTAAGCAAGGCTATTCCGGTCATGGTCAGGATGACGACCGGAGCTGAAGCCCAGCTTTGCAAAAATGGAATCTTTGGCGTGCGGAGCATATGGATGACCAGTGTCTGGCTCCACATTGACTCCACAAACCAGCCGGCCTGGAAAGTTGCAATAAAAGTAGCCAGGTAACGACTCTTAAGTTCCGGATCTACGGTCAATTCATGAAATGAATGTCCGTCGACAACTTGAGGACAAATGACGAAAAACATAAGAAGGAAAGTGACGATGTCGAATACTGAACTAGTCGGGCCGATCCAGGCCATGAACTTTCCGATGGAGGCGGCATTCCATTTGCGCGGCTTGGCCAGGAAGTCACGGTCGACATTGTCCCAAGGCAGCGCGGTGCAGGAAAGATCATAGATCAGGTTTAAAAGCAGTAGCTGAAGCGGCAGCATGGGCAGGAACGGCAAGAAGGCGCTGGCCGCCAACACCGAAAACATGTTGCCGAAATTGGAACTGGCCGTCATCTTTATATATTTGATGATGTTGGCGTATATTTTACGCCCCTCAACCACGCCTTCTTCCAGGACCATCAGGTCCTTCTCCAAAAGAATGATATCGGCCGATTCCTTGGCAATGTCCACGGCCGTGTCGACTGAAATGCCGACATCAGCCGATCTCATGGCCGGGGCGTCGTTTATGCCGTCACCCATGAAACCGACAGTATGCCCGTTTCCGCGGAGGGCTGAGACAATGCGAGATTTCTGCTGGGGAGACAGCTTGGCGAAAACATGGGCCTTCTCCACCGCCTCTTTCAAACCGTCTTCGGTCAGTTCCTCCATTTCCGAACCAAGGAGTATATACTCGGCCGAGAGGCCGACCTGCTTGCAAACGGCCTTGGTCACGGCGTCGTTGTCGCCTGTCAGCACCTTTACTTCTATTCCGTAGTCCTTCAGCGCGGCAATAGCCTCGGCTGTGCTTTCCTTTGGCGGATCAAGGAAGGCCAGGTAACCAATCAGGACCATATCGCTTTCATCAGCCACGGAGAAAGCCCCGGCCGGCGATGGATTCGTCTTCTGGGAAACTCCAAGAACCCTCAAGCCGTCTGTATTGTATTCCTGGCAGGTCAGCAATAATTCCCGCCGCATATCGTCTGTTATCGGAACCACCTGGCCGTGGTACTCGGCGAAAGCTGAAATGGCCAGCATTTCCTCAATGGCACCTTTGGTGATCAACTGGGTCTTGCCGTTATGATCGGCCACAACCACGCTCATGCGGCGGCGGGTGAAATCGAAGGGTATCTCATCAATCTTACGGTAGGCCTCCTCATTCTCAACCACCCGCTCATCCCTGGCCCGGTCTATTATTGATATATCCATGAGATTCTTAAGGCCGGTCTGGTAGTAGCTGTTTAGAAAGGCATGTCTTAGGACGCGCAGATCTGTATTTCCGTGAATGTCAAGATGGTATTGCAGGATTATCTTGTCCTGGGTGAGCGTTCCTGTCTTGTCGGTGCACAGGACATCCATTGAGCCGAAGTTCTGGATGGCGTTCAGATGCTTGACCACGACCTGCTTTCTGGCCATGGATACCGCTCCCTTGGCCAAGTTGGCCGAAACGATCATGGGAAGCATTTCCGGGGTCAGGCCAACGGCCACAGATACGGCGAACAAGACTGCGTCCAGCCAGTCATGCTTGGTGAAGCCGTTGACGAAAAGCACCACAGGAACCATGACCAGCATGAAGCGAATAAGTACCCAGGAGACGGAACTCACTCCCTTTTCAAAACTGGTCGGCGTGATTTCGGTCTGAAGCTGGCGCGCTATTGAGCCAAGAATTGTGTCGTCGCCGACGGCCAGGGCCAAGCCGACGGCCGAGCCGGAAATTACCGTGCTGCCCATGAAGGCCAGATTATTCAAGTCAAGCGGATTGGTGGTCTTGATGACCGCCTCGTCGGCGAATTTTTCCACCGGCTCACTTTCACCGGTCAGGGACGACTGGCTGACGAAAAGGTCCTTGGCCTGAAGAATGCGTATATCGGCCGGAATTATGTCCCCGGCGGCCAGGTGGACGATGTCGCCGACCACTATTTCATCCAGGGGTATCTCCAGTTTGACAGATATGGAGTCGTCACCGTCATCAGTCTCCTCACGCCGCATTACCGCGGCGGTGGTGGCCACCATATCTTCAAGACGCTCAGCGGCGCGTCCGCTTCGCCATTCCTGAATGAAGCGCAAAAGACCGCTTATGATGACCATGGTCATCACGATGACCACGGCCGGCATGTCATCGGAAATAAAGGAAATCAAAGACAAGACGAAGAGGACCACGGTGAACGGGTTGACGAAGGCTGTCCACAAGCGCTTGATTACACTTGCCTTTTGTTGACGGGTGATGATATTGAGGCCGAATTGGTCACGCATCTCCTCGACCTTGTCTTCATCGTAGCCGTCACTCGCATTGTCATATTGTATGAGTAGAGTGGCTGGTGTCTTGACGGCCGCCTTGAGCAGACGACGCCTGGCTCTTTCTGGCCTCGGGATGACCGGCACTTCTTTTTTCCTGGCCATGTTCCTGTATCCCCTGTTCGCCTCGGCAAATTAAAAGCCATTGTGGAGCTGACTTGAAACCTGACAGGCCATTATTGATGAAATGATGCAGATATTTCCATAATTTCAAGATTATATACCGCCTTTAGGACATGGTCAACAAATAGAGGATTATTTACAGTAAAATATCTGATTTTTCAAGAAAACATCATATCTGACCATGAACATCAAAGGCGTGGACAGCACAGCTTTTGTACCGCGCCAAGCCTGACCTGTTTCAGGATGAACGGACCTGGAAAGGCCCATATGACGTGAGAGATTGGCCGCATTTTCAGCGTTTTATAAAATAACAATTTCAGGTTAAAAAAGAGAAGTTGCCGGTTTTCTCAAGCGGCATTTGAAAGAAAAATTCATTAAGTTTTCGCAGTCTCATTGGCCTGGTCTTCACTTCATATGAGTCCAGGACAGGTTGGTTAGTGTTTAAAACTTGGTCCGTTTAAACAAGGGAGAGCCTTGGCCATGTTTAAAAGCCTATGGTCATGTCTAAAGCAGAAAATGGATAACATACTGAAAAAATGTTGATTTCATGATTTTCAGACAATAGCCATCGCTTATTGTTTCTATTATCTTAATCTTTAGAGAAGAATAAATAAGAAGCAATAAGGATTGGGAAAGGAGCAATTTGACTATTCGCCTCCAAGAGGCGTGGCCGGCAAGCCGGCGGTTCAAGACAAGCCTGATGGAATATGGACATAAAATTGGAAGTGTGATATAAGAAAAATTTCAAAAACAGGCGGCTTCATAGATGGCCGCAACAAAGCGTGAGCCTGATTAAGGCTCGGCTTGGCCAGCGCGTGACCGGCAAGGAGGATCAAGTGGGTTTATCGACTGAATTGAAAGCGACATTGAGGGCTATGAGGCCGAAGGCGGGACAATTAAGGCGGGAAGGCCGGCTGCCGGCCGTTCTTTACGGCCCGGGCCAGGAAACGGCTTTAAAACTGTCCCTGGACTACAGGGAATTTAAGACCGCTATGACCACGAGCCTGGGCAATCGCGCCTTATATACATTGGCAGTCGAGGGGCAGCCTCCCCAGGCCGTCTTATTGAAGGACTGCCAGATGGATCCACTTACCCGCCAGGCCATCCATGCCGATTTCTATAAATTAGACCCTGACAAGCCGGTAAGGCTGAAAGTTCCGGTCAATCTCACCGGCAAGCCGCTTGGCGTGGAAAAAGGAGGACAGCTTCAGCCAGGTCTCAGGGAAATTGAGGTCATGGTAAAGCCTGGCAAGGCCCCGGCTGAACTGGTGGTGGATGTTTCGAGCCTTAACTTAGGGCAATCATTGCATCTGTCACAGATAAAGGCGCCTGATGAGACCACGCTGGTCTTCAAGGCCGATTTGCCAGTGGCTACGGTCATGGTCCCGAAAGGTCTCAAGGCTGAAGGAGAAGGTGAAGCCGCGCCTGAGGCCGCGGCCGCAACCGCTCCGGTGGCCAAAGCTGCGCCGGCTGGAAAATCAGCTTCATCTGGAAAGTCGTCTTCGGCTGGAAAACCAACCAAAGGCAGGAAATGATGACCTGCTGATTGATGATAATTATGTTCTTTAGCTAAAAAGAATATCATTTTAATTATACATATACGTATTATAAGTGTATGTATATGTTAATTATAGAACAATGATATAAATTTAACTTAAGAACAAAAAGACTTTGATCAGATCGGTGGCCATATGCTGCTGATTGTGGGGCTTGGAAACCCAGGCCCGCGCTATGAATACACGCGCCACAACGCCGGTTTCATGGCCGCCTGGAGATTGGCGGAAAAGGCCGCCTTCAGGCCTCCTGAGCATTTCCGCGACAGCCTTATAGCCCACGGACTGGCCTCCGGAGTCAGGGCTATAATTGCCTGTCCACAGACTTTCATGAATCTTTCCGGCCAGGCTGTGGTTGAACTGGCCGCCTTTTACAAAATCAATGGCCAGGATATCTTGGTGATCCATGATGAGATGGACTTGTCTCCAGGACGCCTGAAACTATCGTTCGGTGGCGGCTCCGCTGGGCACAAAGGCCTTGATTCATTACATGATTTTCTGAAAGCCGATTTTTGCAGACTTAAAATAGGCATCGGCCGTCCGCCGGCGGGAGAGGCTGCCGAATATGTCTTGGAGCGCTTTACCAGCCAGGAGTGGCCGCTTATTAGTGAGACACTTGACCAGGCGGCCGAGGCTGCCTTGGCTTGGGCCGGTCGCGGTTTGGCCATGGCCCAGAATCTGGTCAACCGGCGGCCTGGACAGGCGCCTGATGCGGCAACCAATGCCTGACAGTTGTCATATTGGACGAGGACGGCCTCAAAGCCTGAGCCGACGCCATATAGATATCGTACTTTCAGAGCCGCAGAAGAGCGAGAACATAGGCGCCGCGGCCAGGTCCATGGCCAATATGGGCCTTGGACGGCTTGTCCTGGTCAGGCCGCGAAGCCTTTTCCGTGAGGTTATGGAAAGCACGGCCACCATCCAAGCCTTTAAAGTATTGGCTGACATGGCGGTTTACGAAGATCTGGACGAGGCCCTGGCTCCGTATGGTCTGGTTGTAGGGACTACGGCCAGGGCTGGCCGCCAGCGCGGACCGTTGTACACGCCGCGTCAACTGGCTCCTGTGCTGCTGACCGGAGATAGCCAAGGCCAGGCTTGGCCGGTGGCCATACTGTTCGGGCCTGAACGCATGGGGTTGTCCACAGGCGATCTGCGCCGCTGCCAGAAAGTGGTGCGAATTCCGACTGATGGACAAAAATCAAGCTCCCTGAACCTGGCCCAGGCCGTGCTGCTCATGGGCTACGAATTGCTCATGGCCGCAGGGTCGCCTCCTGATCCGCCATCAGTACGTCCAGCGCCACAGGCGGAATTATCCGGCATGTACGCCGATCTGTCAGATATATTGCTGCGGATAGGCTTCCTGCCTGCCGACAATCCGGAACACTGGCTGATGAATATAAAAAAGATATTCAACCGCAGTCTCCTTACCTCCGGTGAATGCAATCTCTGGCGAGGGATATGCCGCCAGGCCCGCTGGGCTCTTGACAACCAAGTCCAGGTCATGAAGGCTGATATTGAAAGGCCTGTCCATGAATAATTTGGGAAGGCTTATGATGCGGAAGGCCATATCGGTTAAAAACAGCCGACGTGGAGATCCGCTCGGCTCAATTATAACCTGCGCCATCATGGCCGCTATGGTTCTTGTCTTGCCTTTATTGGAACAAAGCCAGTTCGATTACTTGTTTTGGCTTTTGGCCGGCGCCTTGATGCTTAATCTGGCCTTGGCCGTGCGGCGCCAAAAGAGGCTGGCTCGCCTGGCCGCTTGGCGGCTTAAATACAAAGACCACTTTCTGGCCGATATCTCCTGCCACTTGGATAGGCCGCGCCTTAATTTAGGTCTTCACCAGGCCGCAGTCGAGCCAATTGAGGCTATATTCAAGTCAAATGACAATGATATAGCTACATTGAAGCCTATGGTCAAAAAGGCCCTGTCCGGGCTTAAAAAAGCCATGCGCCACCAGCCTGACCACCCAGGCGCCTGGGCCTACAGGGGATTTTTCCTGGCTCTTTACGGACAGATAACAGGCCGTGAAAAATTCCAGGAAACCTTAAGCGATTACCCGGAGACCAGATGGAGCGTCTTGAGCCTCAGAGCTTATGTTCGAGCCGCTGCCTTGGACAAAAGAGAAGCCAGCCTTTTTGCCGACTGGGGACGCCGACTTGAGGCCAGAGCCAACAGCCTATCAATCATAAAGCCGGAAGCTGAATCCGAGCATCTGGCTGTGCTCAGGACGGCCATGGAAAAATATGAAAAAGCCCTGGAACTTGATCCGGAATTTTTTAAGGCCGGTTGGGGTATGGCCAGGCTTATGGCCAGGGAAGCCTTGATGAGCAATCATCAAGACGAGGCCATTGAAGGACTCAAACTTTCAGTGGCGGCTTACGAATCGGCCAGGCGCGGCCGGGTGCAGCCATTTGAATTCAACATTGAATTCGGCCAGGCCGTCTTCACCATGGCCAGTCTTTCAAAAGGCCAGAACGACCATTATTTCCGCTATGCCGCCCGCATATTCATCATGGCTGCCGAAAACGAGCCTCAGGCCTGTTTGCCGCGCATCCTGGCCGGGCAGTCGCTGGCCATGGCGGCCTATATGAATGAAGACAAATCCAAGGAAACAGCCAGGGAGCTATATCATGAGGCCCTGGTAATGTTCAGGGAAGCCGCGAACCTTAACCATCAAGATCATGAGAGCCGCCGGGAGGCAGTTCGCTGCTTGACTTGCCTTTTCAATCTTGCGCCTGAAGCTGACAGATCAGATGGATGTCCGGCGCACGAGTTCCTGACCGAGGCGGCCAGGTGGGCCGCCCAAGCCGCCGAGTTGGTACCAGGTGAGGAGACCTGGTCTGATTCGGCCAATATAATATCCATGCAGGCTGAACACAGCGACATTGACAAGGCTGGACATCTCTGGGCCGAGGCTGCCGGCCTGCATGAAAAAGCCGCCAGGGATAGAGCGGCCAGTCAGGAACGGGCGGCCGTGAACTGGCACAATTGGGGTTACGCCTTGACCGCCCTGGCCGGGACCAAGCCACAGTCAGGCCGTCTTCATATTTTAAAAAAGGCGGCCCGCAAATACGCCAGGGCGGCCTCATTGAGCCGCGACAACCTGGTGACCCTGGAAAACTGGGGAGATCTGCTGGGTGACCTGGCTGACAGGACAACTGACCAGGTACAGGCGTCCAGGCTGCGAGATCAGGCCGAAGGCAAGTTTCGCCTGGCCGCGCGCCTCCACCCAGGCCAAGCCAGCCCTTTCAGGCATTGGAGCGCCCACCACCAGTCAATGGCCAGAACAGAGAGAAACCCGGCCCGACGCCGTGAACTGTGGAAGGCGGCCTTGGATAAGCTTGATGAAGCCTCCAAGGCCAATCCTGGAGATGCTCCTACCTGGTTAAGCTGGGGACGCCTTTTTTTGGAACTGATGGAAGAAGGACCGGACTATGAACGGCCTCTCCTTTTGGCCGGGGCCATGGAAAAACTGGAAAAGGCCATTAACCTGGACCGCAAAAGCGATGAGACCTGGAGTTGGATGGGGCGGGCTCACCTGGAAGCGTCTGAACTTGCGGAAGAATTGAACTTCAGCGGCGGCCAGCTGCACAACGCCTGCTTAGCCGGTGAACACTTCAAGATCGCCTGCGACTTGAACCCAAGCGACGCAGGACACTGGGCCGCCTGGGGGCAGTCGCTTTTCAGGGTAGCCCAACTGGTCGACAACGAAGCTTCTGTTCTGGCCGCGCTGAAAGAGGCCTATGAAAAATATCTTACCGCCGCGGCTTTGGACCCGGACGACGGAGGGCATCAAACCGACCTTGGACACGTACTCTACCATTGGGGATGGTGTCTTGAGGATAACGAAGCCAAAGCGAACCATTTTAAAAAGGCTTATGAGCACTGCGGTGAGGCCAGGCGGCTGGCCCCGGAGAACCCGATGGTCTGGCGAAACTGGGCCAAGGTGACAGAAGCCCTGGCCTCAATGGAGGACGACCCGCTTAAAAGTTCGGCCTGGCAGAGCGAGGCCGATGAAAAGTATTATCAGGCCGACGCCCTTGAAGTTCCACATCCCAGGCGCCACTAGTAAAGACCAAATCGCCAAAAAGACTGGCTCATTATGATATTTGTCAGCAAATCAATGTATTAACATATTTTTGGCCGGCAAATCCGACAATGAAAATATGGGTTGCGCGGTCAGTCAGTCAATGATATTTTAGATTAATTTCATTAAATCTGAATATGAAGGCTGAATAACATGAGCAAGGCGGAAAAAGAAGTCAAGGAAAGCGGCGGCAAGCGCCGTGAAAAATCAGTCGCCCCACAGGACGCCAGGGAAAAAGCCTTAAGCGCGGCCATGGAGCAGATTGAAAAGGGCTTCGGCAAGGGATCCATCATGAAGATGGGTGAGCGGGAAAGGGAACAGGCCGAAGTGCCGGTAATCCCATCCGGCTCCATCGCCCTGGACGCGGCCCTGGGCATCGGCGGTTTTCCCAGGGGCCGCATCATTGAAATATACGGTCCTGAAAGCTCCGGCAAAACCACCCTGGCCCTCCACGCGGTGGCTGAAATCCAAAAACAGATAGGCTCAGGAGGCCAGCACGGGCTGGCCGCCTATATCGACGCTGAACACGCCTTGGACGTAAGCTACGCCCGCCGCCTTGGCGTCAATACTGATGAACTGCTCATCAGCCAGCCGGACAGCGGCGAACAGGCCCTGGATATAGCTGAAATCCTGGTCCGCAGCGGCGCGGTTGACCTTATAGTCATAGATTCCGTGGCCGCCCTGGTGCCGGCGGCCGAATTGGAAGGAGTCATGGGCGACACCCACGTTGGCTTGCTGGCCCGTTTGATGAGCCAAGCCATGCGTAAACTCACCGGGGCCATACACCGCTCCATGACCTCGGTCATCTTCATAAACCAGATAAGATCAAAGATAGGGGTCACCGGCTACGGACCGAGCGAGGTGACCACCGGAGGAAACGCCCTGAAATTCTATGCCTCACTGCGACTTGAAGTGCGCTACAAGGGCAAGGTTCAGGACGGGGAAACACGCTTGGGCAACGTCGTCCGGGTAAAAGTGGTCAAAAACAAGCTGGCCCCGCCGTTCAACGAGGTTGAGTTCGACATAATCTTCGGACGCGGCATTTCCAAGGAAGGCGAACTTCTGGAAATAGGCTCGGCCATGAACATAGTGGACAAGAGCGGCTCCTGGTATTCCTACAACGGGGAAAGACTGGGCCAAGGCAAGGAGAACGCCAGACGTTTTCTCCAGGAAAACCGGGACGTCGCGGCTGAAATAGAGAACAGGCTGCGCGGGGCCTACGGCTTGGTCACGGAAAAGATGGCCGAGGTCATAGAATCGCACAACGCCGCTGAAGCCAATGAAACGGCCTTGGCCGCGGCCAAGGCCGCGGAAGCCGCCGAAACAGCCGGCTGAATCAGACAACTTCCCAAGACCAAGCTTGCGGCCGCAAAACCAGGCCGGCTTTAGAGTTCGCCGAACATGGGGTCAGGGGCCCAGGCCCCTGAAAAATTAAAACTATGAAAGCCAGTGAAGTTCGCTCAAAATTCCTTGATTATTTCAGCGGTCACGGACACCGCCGAGTTCCCTCAAGCTCCCTGGTGCCCATAGACGACCAGACCTTGCTCTTCGCCAATGCCGGCATGAACCAGTTCAAGGCCATCTTCACCGGCGGTGAAAAACGCGACTACCAGCGGGCCGTGACGGCCCAGAAGTGCGTCCGGGCCGGGGGCAAGCACAACGACTTGGAAAATGTCGGCTACACAGCCCGCCACCACACCTTTTTTGAAATGATGGGCAATTTTTCCTTCGGCGATTATTTCAAGGAAGAAGCCATATCATTCGCCTGGGAACTTTTGACCAAAGACTATGGACTGCCGAAAGACCGCCTGTATTTCTCGGTTTACAAAGATGACGACGAAGCCTTCGACCTCTGGCGCAAAATAACCGGAGTTCAGGACGAGCGCATCTCGAGGCTGGGGGAGAAGGATAATTTCTGGGCCATGGGCGATACTGGACCATGCGGTCCGTGTAGTGAAATACATATAGACCAGGGGCCGCTGATAGGCTGCGGCCGGCCTGATTGCAGCCCGGAATGCGACTGCGACCGTTTCCTGGAACTGTGGAACCTGGTCTTCATGCAGTTTGAACGCCTGGCTGACGGCTCACTTACACCATTGCCGAAACCGTCAATCGACACCGGCATGGGTTTGGAACGCGTATCGGCCGTTTGCCAAGGCGTGTATTCAAATTTCGAGACCGATCTGTTCACCCCGCTTATAGAAAAAGTGGCCTCCATGACCGGCCGGCCATATATATATAGGAAGGAGCTTACCCCTGGCGACGAAGGATTTGCCGGCAACGTCTCCACCAGGGTGCTGGCCGACCACGCCAGGGCTGTTACTTTCCTGGTCGGCGACGGGGTGCGGCCGGAAAACCTGGGCCGCGGCTACGTGCTGCGCCGAATCCTCCGGAGGGCCGCGCGCCACGGCCGTCAATTGGGCCTGACCAAGCCTTTCCTGGCCGAATTGTGCCAAGTGGTCATTGACGGGCTTAGAGAAGCCTACCCGGACTTGACGGAAAACGGCGTGTATATCAAAAGCATAGTCACGGCCGAGGAGAAACGCTTCAGCGAAACCTTGGGGGCAGGCTTGGCCATGCTAAATCTGGCCATAGCCGACCTGAAAAAGAAAAAGGCCCTGGTGCTGGACGGCCGGTTGGCCTTCAAGCTCTACGACACCTATGGCTTTCCCCTGGACCTGGTTGGCGACGTGGCCAGGGAACACGGGCTGACCGTTGACGAAGACCGCTTCCAGGAAGCCATGCGCGAACAGAAGATCCGCAGCCGGGCCTCCTGGAAGGGCGACGAGTCGTCGCGGGACGACGAAATATCACCATTGGTCAAGGAACTGACCGCTGACGGCTTCTCCACCAGCTTTACCGGCTACGAGAGCCTGACCCTTGACGAGGCGGAACCACGCCTCATGATCAAGGACGGAGCCCGGGCTGATAAGGCCGCGGCTGGCGATAAGGTTATCCTGGTATTCGCGGCCACACCATTCTACGCCGCCAGCGGCGGACAGTCCGGCGATGTTGGTGAGATAAAATTCCACCCAGAGGGCTTGGTGGAGGTCTATGAGGTGAGGAAAGCGCCTGGCACAAATGTTTTCCTCCATTGCGGCATGGTGACCGAGGGAATGTTTTCAGACATGGACAGAGCCAGCCTCATGGTGGATGCCTCAATGCGCCAGGCCGCGGCCAGGAACCACAGCGCCACCCACCTTCTGCACCGGGCTTTGAGGCAAACTCTGGGCGAACATGTGCGCCAGGCAGGTTCAATGGTAACGGCCGAACGCCTGCGTTTCGATTTCACCCATTCCGCGGCCGTGGGCGAGACTGGCCTGGAGGCCATTGAGAAACAGGTCAACGAGGCCATCCGCCGCGATATGCCGGTTAACACCACGGTTATGAGCCAAGACGAGGCTGCCAAAGCCGGGGCCATGGCCCTATTTGAGGAGCGTTACGGAGAAAAAGTTCGGGTGGTGGCCATGGGCGATCACTCGTCTCCATACAGCCTGGAACTATGCGGCGGAACCCACGTGGACAGAACAGGCCAGATAGGCGCCTTCGTCATCACCGGCGAATCTTCGGTCGCCGCCGGTGTCCGGCGCCTGGAAGCCCTGACCGGAGAAGGCGCCGTGGATTTCATACAGAGCCAACGCCGCCAATTGGCTGATATACTGAGAATATTGAAAGCCTCTCCAGAAGAGGCCGTGGACCGCCTGAAAAGACTTCAGGCCAGGACTAAGGAACAGAAACCAAATGAAACCGGCGGTTTTACCGGCAGCTTGGCCGGAACAGCCGTGGAAAAAGACGGCGTCAGGCTATTGGCCGCCGAAGTTGAGGCGGCCGACCCCAAGGCCCTGCGCCTGATCGGCGACGAACTTAAAAACATACTTGGCCCGACAGCCTTGATCGGCCTGGCCGCCAAGACCGAGGCCGGCAAGGTCATGCTCCTGGTCATGGTGGGCCAGGCCCTGGCCGGACGATTCAAGGCCGGAGCAATAATCAGCCGCCTGGCCGCCGCGGTCGGCGGCCAAGGCGGCGGACGCGACGACCTGGCCCAGGCCGGAGGCCCGGATCTGGCCGGCTTGCCGGCCGCGCTCGAAATTTTCAAGTCCTTAGTATAGTTTCATAAGGCATGAAGATGGATTCCGGCTTTCGCCGGAATGACGGAGCTTTCCGCGCACCATATCGTAAAATGAGAAGGAGACGACAATGCCGACAAAAATATTGCCTCTGGCTCTTATGACCATTATGGCTGTTCTGGCCGCGGCCGCGACGGCCAAGGCCGAAAGTTCGGCCGTCAAGCTGGCCCAGCCTGACTTAAAGGCCAAGGGTCTGACGGTCATCCAGGCCCTGAAAAACCGCAAATCAGACCGCGTCTTCGCCGACCGTGACCTGACCAGCCAGCACCTTTCAGAGGTGCTCTGGGCCGCCGGAGGAATAAACCGCGAGGCGATGGCAGGAGGCGGAGCAGGCCGCACCGCTCCGACCGGCCGCAACATCCAGGAAATTGAGATTTTCGCCATCACCAGGGACGGGGCGTATCGTTATGATCCGTCAGCCCATGAACTTCAGCTCATCGTCGCCGGGGACCACCGGGCCGTGGCCGGAGTCCAGGACTATGTGGCCACCGCGCCCCTGAACCTAATTTACGTGGCCGACCTCGGCAAGTTCCCGGAGGGCGGCGAAAATGAAAAAAAACTGGCCGCGGCCATCGACCTTGGACACTTTTCTGAAAACGTCTATCTATACTGCGCTTCGGCCGGCTTGAATGTCGTATCAAGAACGTCAATAAAACCAGGCAACTTGGCCGGTCTATTGAAACTTGACGCCAAATCGCTGCCTCTTCTCGGCCAGACCGTAGGCTATCCACAATAATGACCTGACCCGAGGAAGATGAGATGGGCGAATTAGCGGCTTTAGCCGGTTGGGCAGCGGACTTAATCCTCCACCTGGACCTTCACCTGACCACCTTGGTCAATAATTACGGCTGGCAGACCCATCTGATACTTTTTGCCGTGATATTCTGGGAAACAGGGGTGGTCATCTGGCCTTTCCTGCCTGGCGACTCGCTTCTGTTCGCCGCCGGCTCCATAGCCGCCCTGCCTGATTCGCCGCTGAATATTGGAATTATGTTCCTGCTCTTAAGTTCGGCGGCCATACTTGGCGACACGGCTAATTATTGGATAGGCCACTGGTTCGGACCAAAAGCGTTCAACCGGGACGGCCGTTTCCTGAAAAAAAAATACCTGGACCAGACCCAGGCTTTTTATGAAAAATATGGGGCCCAAACCATCGTCATCGCCCGCTTTGTGCCCATAGTCCGCACTTTCGCCCCTTTCGTGGCCGGTATCGGCCGCATGCCTTACCGGCGCTTCATCTTCTTCAACGTGGCCGGGGCCATTTTGTGGAATTTTCTCCTGCTTGGCGCCGGCTATCTGTTCGGAGGCCTGGAAACGGTGAAAAACAACTTTTCACTGGTCATACTGGTCATAATTTTTCTATCCTGTCTGCCGGTAGCCGTTGAATTCATTAAACTCAATCTGGTGAAAAAACAGGCCGGCTGAGATGTCAGGCATCAAGTCCTGGATATTTTTAATAACAATCTTGATATTCCAGGCCTGGCCGGCCTTGGCCCAGCCGGCCGGCCAGGCTCCGGCTTTTGTCGCCTGGCCTCACCTTAAAAGCCCTGAAAAAAAAGTTCTCCTGCTTATCGCCAGGGAAGCCTTGACCGCGGCCATGGAAAACCGGCCATCACGCGAAGCCACGGTCAAACCGCGCCTGCAGGCGGCTCAACCTGTGGTCATTTCAATTTATGTTGACGGCCGACTCAGGGCCAGGTCATGGAGAATAAAGAACCTGCAGCCGATGTACCTATCCGCCCGCGATCTGGTAAGCCAGGCTCTGGCTGATCCGAAAGTCAGCGACCAGTTGTTGAGCCAGGAGGAAATGGCCAGGGCCAAGATAGGCCTGGCCGTCCTTGGCCGCTATGCCAGGGCCAATGACGACAAGGAAATTCCGCCCAAGTCGGCCGTGATAATCTATAATGGCTTCAAGGAATGGCTGGCTTTGCCTGGCGACGTCCCTGGCGGTTCGGCCGCTGACATACTGAGCCTGGCCTGCGGCCAGGCCGGTTTAAGGCCGCAGGTCTGGCTTTTGCCTACCACCACCATCTTCCACGCCCAGGCTGATGAAGCCAAAGAATGAGACCAGGATATGCACATGAAGGATAATGTCCGGCCTTTTAACGACTTGGCTTTATATTAAGCGCCGGAACAGCCGATATATTTATTATTTATCAGATTCAAAAAACTATGATAAAATACAGAAAATTTTAAGGTTGCGGTATGACGGAAATAATAGCTATCGTCAATAACAAGGGCGGCGTGGGGAAAACGACCACGGCCATAAACATATCAGCCTGCCTGGCTTCCATGGGCCGTAAAACCATCATCATGGACGCCGACCAGCAGGGAAGCAGCACCATAGGCCTGGGAATCAATAAACAGCAGCTGGAGCACACCTTTTTTGACTTTCTCATGACCGACATTCCGCTGGAGCGGACAGTCATAGAGACAAAGCTAGGCGGCCTTCACATACTTCCGGCCAAGGATGACCTTTTGGGCGTGGACCACAAAATGATGGGCCTCGCCAATCAAGAGACGATCCTGAGGCGGCGGATAGACCAGAAAATGGCCGAGCCGGACCGGGCCGGCTATGATTTCATAATAATAGACGCTCCGCCCAACCTTGATCTGTTGAACATAAATATCATGGCCGCGGCCAACCGCCTCATAATCCCCATCCAGGCCGAATATCTTTCCCTGGAAGGCCTGGCCAACCTAATAGACATCTATAAACGCATCAGGGAAACGATAAATTCCAAACTGTCGATCCTCGGGATCCTGATAACCATGAATATTGCCAACTGCAAGCTTTCCAGGGAAGTAAGCCAGGACCTCCGGCGCTTCATGGGCACAGTGGTATTTGAGAATGTAATACCAAGAAATATCCGCCTGGCTGAAGCCCCTGGCCACGGACAGCCCATAATAGTCTATGACGGCCAATCGGCCGGGGCGGTAAGCTATATGGCCGTGGCCAATGAAATAATCTCCAGGCTGAATCTGAAATGAGGACCGGATGACCCAGACAAAGAACCGCCTGGGTATGGGCATGGGAGATATCGCCAAGGCCAGGGGCCTTGATTATCTCTTGCCGGCGGAAAAAGCCGTGGAAGAAGTGGTGGATTTGGCGGCCGGGCGGCCTATCATGGCGGAGATTGAACGAATTGACTTAAACCCTGATCAACCTCGGCGCCACTTCGCGGAGCAGGAACTGGCCGCCCTGGCCCAATCAATCAGGTCTATGGGCGTCACCACCCCCTTGATGGTCAGGCCGAAAGAGGGCGGACGGTATGAACTGATAGACGGCGAAAGGCGGCTTAGGGCCGCCCGCTTGGCCAACCTCGAAAAAATACCAATAATTCTAAGGGATAGAACTGACGATCCTTCGGAACTTATCCGCCTGGCCTTGGGCCATAATATGTGCCGGGAGGACTTGAACCCCATAGAGGAAGCCGAGGCCTTCGCCCGCCTGGAACAGGAATTCTCCTATACCCACCAGCAGATAGCCGAAATGTTCGGATTTGACCGCTCGACGGTCACCAACGCCGTCCGCCTTTTGAAACTGCCTGAAAATATAAGGGATGACATACGTTACAAGAGGCTGAGCCCCGGGCACGGCCGGGCCTTGCTGGCCTTGGTCGACCAAGGCGTGCTTAAGGACATGAGGCACAATATAATAGTCAAAAAACTTTCGGTCCGCCAGGTGGAAAACTTAATCAAGCGGTTGAATAAAAAAAGGAAACCGGCCCAGGAAACCTCGCCGGCCGACGACCAGGCCTACTACGACGCCCTTGAATCAGCCTTCTCCATGCAGTTGCAAGGCCTGAAAGTTAAGATAACTCCGCACGGACCATCCAAGAAAATGGAAATTTTCTATTCAAAACATGAAGATCTGGAAAGGCTGATGACCAGATTGGGGGTTGCGGTTGTCTGATTGATCGTTTTTTCCTTAAGGCGGCGCGGACTTGGGCATTTGATTTGGCCAAGCCGATTTGAAGCTTCTTATTTATTCTTTATAAAAAATAAAGTAATAAAAACAATAAGAGGCTCCAAAAGTAAAAAAGTATTAAAAGGTAAAAATTCAAATAGCTTAGGCGAGAACACCTTAAACGAGGCCAGATGGTTCTGAACAAGCCGGGCCTGATGACGGTTTGAAACCGGCCTGGTTTAGACATCAACCGACTTCAGCTGGACAAAGGCCAAGGAATATATGGACAAAAATATTTACCCTTTTTCAGCTTTGGTCGGCCAGGAAAATATGAAGCTGGCCCTTATCCTGGCGGTCATCAATCCAGGCCTTGGGGGAGTCTTGATACGCGGTGAAAAAGGCACGGCCAAGTCAACGGCTGTGAGAGCCCTGACCGCGCTTCTGCCTGACCAGGAGATCATGCACGGCTGCCGCTATGGCTGCGACCCGGACAAGACCGACTTGTGGTGCGAAGAATGCCGGGGACGCGGCGTGATTAAAAAGAAAAGGAAAAGGCCCCTGGTTGAATTGCCGCTGGGAGCCACGGAGGACCGCCTCTTGGGCAGCATCAACCTGGAAGAGGCCCTGGTGAAGGGTGAAAGCCGTTTTGAGCCTGGGCTTCTGGCCGCGGCCAACAGAGGCCTTTTATATGTCGATGAAGTGAACCTTCTGGACGATCACCTGGTGGATTCTCTTTTGGACGCGGCGGCCATGGGGCGTAACATTGTGGAAAGAGAAGGAGTTTCTGTAAGCCACCCAGCCAGGTTCACCCTGGTCGGGACCATGAACCCTGAAGAAGGCGAACTAAGGCCCCAGCTTTTGGACCGTTTCGGCCTTTGTGTGGAGGTGCGCGGACTGGCCGACCAGTCCCAGCGGCAGGAGGTGGTAAGGCTGAGACTGGAATTCGAAAAAGATCCGGAGGCTTTCATCGCCAATTTCAGGCCTGATGAGGAGGAACTTGGCCTGAAGATAGACGAGGCGGCGGCCAGGCTGCCGCTGGTTAAACTGCCGGACGAAGTGGTCAGGCAGGCGGTTAACATATGCTTGAACCTTGGAGTGGACGGGCATCGCGGGGATTTGACGGTCATCAAGGCCGCTTTGACCTTGGCCGCCTGGCTGGGCCTGGAACAGCCGGGGACAGACGAGATTTTGGCCGCGGCCGAGTTGGCCCTGCCGCATCGAATGCGGCGCCGGCCCTTCCAGGATGTTGATTTCGACGTCCGCCGCCGCTTGAATGAAGCTGAGCAGCCAACGGCCGTCGAAGAGTGAGGCGGCCTCGGCGGCATCTGGAAAATAAGTGCAATCTGAAGGCTGATGCGTCTGGCGGCCTGTGGCCGCCGGCTTATGGAGGTGACTGTTTTGGTAGAGGTAGCGCCTTTCAAGGGCCTGATGTTCAACAGGGCTGAATTGAAGGACCATGGCGGGCTACTGGTGGCTCCGCCATACGACGTTTTGAGCGAGGAGGAACAGAGGGCTTGTCTCAATCTTCATCCCCACAATATACTTCACCTGGACTATAACCTTAACCTGCCCCTAGACCAGGATAAATTCGCCTGGCACCGGCGTTCTGGCGAGACCTTGAAAAACTGGCTGGCTGAAGGCGTGCTGGAGCGACTGGAAAAGCCGGCTCTTTTCCAGGTGGAGACTATCTGCCAAAATCCGGTCAAGGGCGGGACCATAGTCAGGCGCGGATTGGTTTGTCTTATGCGGCTGGTCGATTTCGGCCACCAGTCAGCGGTCAAGCCTCATGAGAAGACTTTCAGCAGCCACAAGGAAGAGCGTTTGGACCTTATGAAGGCCACCCACGCCAACTTAAGCCATGTCTTCGGTTTTTTCCCTGATGAAGACCGCCGGGCCTGGAGTCTGATGCGGGAAATGGCGGAAATCAAGGCCCCTGAGGCTGAATTCACAGATTACCGCCAATACCGTCACAGGATATGGCTGCATGATGACCAAGAGAACATACATTGCTTCACCAATATAATGAAAGACCGGAAAGTTTATCTGGCCGACGGGCACCACCGCTATGAAACGGCCTTGAATTACCGCGATTACTTGAAAGAAAACGGTGAATTTTCACCCGGGGCCGATTACATAATGATCTACCTCTGCCCCATGAGCGACCCAGGGCTGGTTGTCCTGCCGACCCACCGCCTGCTTAACGGAAACATGCCCCACAAGGATGACCTGTTGAACAGGCTTTCCCAGTTTTTCAAGATAAGCGGCAAATCATTCACTGACCAGACCGAGCCGGTGGTGCGCGACCGTTTCCTGGTAAAACTGAAAAAACAGCGCGGCAATATCGGCCTTTACCTGGCCGGCCGGAATACCTACTATGTATTGAAATCACTTGACCTGGTCAATGAGGAACTGGCGGCCCAAAACGAGCCGCCTGAACTGGCGGCCCTGGACACGGTGAGACTGAGCGGCGTAATATTCAAGAGAATACTCGGGCTAACGGAAAAAGACCTGGATGACCCGGCGGTTGTCTCCTATGTCTCCGACCTTGGTCAGGCCATCGACCTGGTAAGGGACAAGAAGCGCCAGGCCGCTTTCATACTGAATCCAAGCACGGTTGAAGACGTGATCAGGGTTTCGGAGAAAGGCCTGACCATGCCCAGGAAATCGACGTTTTTCTACCCCAAGGTCACCACGGGCCTCATGCTGAATCTCATAGACGATTCCAGGATATGAAAAATGCGTTTATTTATAGCTTCCGATCTCCACGGTTCGGCCGCCCAAGCCGCCAGGCTGCGGGAGGAGATTGAAAAGACTGACCCGGAAGCCGTGGTGCTGCTTGGGGACCTGCTCTACCACGGACCGCGCAACCGACTGCCTGAAAAATACTCGCCGATGGAAACAGCCGGGCTCCTGGACAATTTGGGCCGGCCGGTCCTGGCCATACGCGGCAACTGCGACGCTGAGGTTGACCAGTTGGTGCTGCCTTTCCATTTGGCCGAAAGCGCCTGGATCATGGCCGGACCAAAGCCCATCCTGGCGGTTCATGGACATGAACTGCCTGAAAACGGCGGAAGCCTGAAAGTGCAGGAGGGCGTTATAATACTTTTCGGTCATATACATGTGCCGGTGGCTGAAAAGAGGGGCGCCAACCACTACTGGAACCCTGGCAGCGCGGCTCTGCCCAAGGACGGCTGGCCTCCGAGTTACGGGGTTTACGAGGACGGGCGGTTTGAGGTTAGATCTTTCGACGGCCGTGTGCTGGCGGTTGATTAATGGTCTTTTGGCCGCCTGGCTAGGCGCGAGCGGTTTTTAAGCGGAGACATATTAAAAATAGGTCGAGCATTAAAAAACGTGAGCAACGCCGCCAGGCGGCCAAAATCCTCATTAATCATCACCTATTTAAAAAAGAAGTCATCATACCAAGTACTGGAAAGGAAAGACTAAGAGATGTCGGAACAAACTGGATTCCTGAACGGTTTCTTCAAGCTTAAAGAGAAAAATACCACGGTGAGGACGGAGTTGATCGCCGGCCTGACCACCTTTGTGGCCGTGGCCTATATAATTTTCGTCAACCCGAATATCCTGGCCCAAGCCGGCATTCCCAAGCCGGCGGCCATCGCCGCCACGGTCTGGGCCACCTTCTGGGCCACGGCTCTTATGGGCCTGTGGGCCAACTACCCGGTGGCCGTGGCCCCGGGCATGGGGCTCAACGCTTTTTTCACCTATACCGTGGTCCTCTCTTTCGGTCTTAGCTGGCCGACGGCCCTGGGCGCGGTCTTCATTTCCGGGGTGGTCTTCTTTCTCCTGACCTTGGGCGGGTTTCGCCAAGCCATCATAAATGCCGTGCCGATGAATCTCAAAAACGCCATCGGAGTCGGCATAGGAACATTCATCGCCTTCATCGGGTTTCAGAGCGCCGGCATTGTGGTGGGGAACCAGGCCACCCTGGTCGGCGCCGGCCATGTGGCCAGCCTGGATTTTTCGGCCATGAACGGCCAGGCCCCGCTTTTGTCCTGCCTCGGGGTCATTTTCATAGGCGTGCTGATGAGCCGAGGCGTCAAAGGGGCCATTCTCCTGGGCATACTCTTCACCACCATCCTGGGCATGATCTTCGGGGCCTGCCCGGCTCCTTCCGGCCTGAGCGACATAATCAGCTTCGAGATTCCCAGCCTTTTCGGCCCGACCGGGGCCTTCGGCCGTCTGGACATAATGGGCGCCTTGTCCTACGGCGTCTTCAGCATCATTTTCACCTTCACCATCGTGGAATTGTTTGACAACATGGGTACTTTGATAGGCCTGACCAGGAAGGCCGGGCTCATGAAGCCGGACGGCAAGATAGAAAACCTGAACCGGGCCCTGACCACCGACGCCCTGGGCACCATGGCCAGCGCGGTCATGGGCACTTCAACCGTCACTTCCTACGTGGAGAGCGCGGCCGGGGTGGCCGAGGGGGGCCGGACCGGCCTGACCGCCTTGACCGTGGCCGTTCTTTTCCTGGTGGCCCTGTTCTTCTCCCCCCTCATCGGCCTGGTGCCGGCCTTCGCCACGGCCCCGGCCTTGATCGTCGTCGGGGCCATCATGATGACCGAAGTGGTCCACCTGGAGCTTGACGACATCACCGACGCCATACCGGCCTTTTTGACCATCATCATGATGCCCTTGACCTACAGCATTGCCAACGGCTTCGCCTTCGGCTTCGTCAGCTACACCTTGCTTAAGATATGCTCCGGCAAGATTCGGCAGGTGAACTGGGTGATGATCCTGGTCAGCCTGGCTTTCATGGTCAATTTCCATTTGCGGCTGCACTAGATGATACACTCGCGACTCTCCAGGTTGACATGACTGTTGACCGCGGTGTATAATCATATGAATTTGGTAAGTTCATAACCGCGCCAGTTGAGAGGAGCAGCCAGAAACGGCCTGAATCACTGACAGCATATAAAAAATTCCGAGCAAAAATGCCTACAGACTTTTGTCCAAGGCATTGCGCCTGACCGGCTGGGGCTTGAAGCCTTGGCCGGTCACGGGGTTATGGGGGAAACCGCATAGCCTTCCCTGTTGAAAAGGAATGAGAGACCGCCCCGGATAACGGCGTGTTCCCTATGGATTGCGGCCCAGCCTCATCCGAATTCCTTTTTGGGATTCGGTTTTTTATTTTTGGAAGAGCCTGAATCCGGCCTCGTCTGGCGGATTTATGGCGCCGACATCTTGTCGGACGGACTGTGAAAGATGAAAAAAATCCCAACCAGCGAGGCCGTGGGCCAGGTGCTGGTCCATGATGTGACCAGGATAATAAAGGATGTGGAAAAAGGCGTGGCCTTCCGCAAGGGCCATGTCGTGCGGCCGGAAGATATTGGGGAACTGCATCGCCTGGGTAAATTCCACGTCTATGTCTGGGAAAAACCGGAAGGGATGCTCCACGAGGACGAAGCGGCTGATATTCTGCGGGGCTTGTGCCAGAACGACGGCCTGGCCGCGACCGAGGCCAGGGAAGGCAAGATTGAACTGGCCGCGGCCAGGGACGGCCTTTTCCGCGTGGACGCTGAAAGGCTCTTGGCCCTCAATTACCTGGGCGGTATAAGCATTGCCGCCAGGCACAACAACACTCCGGTGCTTAAAGGCGAAAAACTGGCCGGGATGAAGGTGATCCCCCTGGTCATCTCCAGGGATAAAATGGACCAGGCCAGGGCCCTGGCCGGCGAAACGCCGATCATGGAACTTAGGCCCTACCGGCCGCTCAAGGCCGGCCTGATCATCACCGGCCGCGAGATCGCCGAAGGATTGATAGAAGACTCCTTTGGGCCGGTGGTGGAGGCCAAGCTGGCCGCCTTCGGCCTGGCCGTCCATTGGCGTGAAATAGTTGACGACCAGAAGGAGACTATACAAAAGGCCATAGGCCGGCTTCGGGAAGCCGGCGCGGAACTGATAATCTGCACCGGCGGAATGAGCGTTGATCCGGACGACCAGACGCCCGGGGCGATTGCCGGGAGCGGCGCCAAGCCGGTCTGTTACGGGACGCCGGTGATGCCCGGGGCCATGTTCATGCTGGCCTATTTTGAAGACGGCACGCCGGTGCTCGGCCTGCCAGGCTGCGTCATGTTCGACCGGCGCACCGTCTTTGACCTGGTCCTGCCGCGCCTGGCCGCCGGCCTGGTCATGAATCCGCTGGATTTCGCGGCCCTGGGCCAGGGCGGCCTCTGCCTGCGCTGCCCGGACTGCCGTTATCCAGCCTGCGCCTTCTGTAAAGGAGCTTGAACGTGGGCCTTGAACTGGAAAAGGCGACGGAAATAATACGGGCCGAGGTCGGCCCGATTGAGGAGACGGAGACAGTGGAAGTCGGCCGCCTGGGCGGACGCATCTGCGCGGAAGACATCACGGCCCATTTCCATATTCCTCCCTTTCACCGATCACCCCTGGACGGTTACGCCTTGCGCGCGGTGGACAGCCGGGGGGCCTCACTGGATACTCCGATCGAACTTACGGTCATTGAGGATATTGCCGCCGGGCAGTGGCCGCAAAAGAGCCTCACGTCTGGCCAGGCGGCCCGGCTCATGACCGGCGCGCCCATACCGGAAGGGGCGGACTGCGTAATTCGGCAGGAAGAGACGGATGAGGGATTGACGCGGGTTAAAATTTTCAAGGAATTATCCCCCTTCGAGAGTTTCTGTCGCCAGGGTGAGGACGTTAAGAGGGGTGAGGCGCTGGTCCGGTCCGGGGAACGCTTAAGCTATGCCCATGCCGGTCTCCTGGCCGGGGCCGGTTTGTCTTCGGTCCGCGTTTACGCCCGTCCGCGGGTGGTGCTCGTGGTCACCGGGGATGAACTGTGGCTGCCGGCCCAGGGCGCCTTGCCTCCCGGCAAGATATTCAGCAGCAATCAGGCCCTCCTTTCCGCCCGTCTGCTGGAACTCGGCGTGAAGACCAAGCCGGCCGGTCCCTGCGCGGACGACGGGCCGGCCATTGCCGGCCGTATTGCGGAGGCGGCCTGGGAAACTGACCTGATCATCACCACCGGCGGGGTGTCGGTGGGCTATCGGGACCTGGTGCCGGAGGCCCTGGAAAGCCTCGGGGCGAAAACACTCTTCCACGGAGTGAACATGAAGCCCGGAGGCCCGGCCATGTTCTCGCTTTACGGCCGGCGGCCGGTCTTGAGCCTTTCCGGCAACCCCTTCGCCGCCCTGACCACCATGGAACTCCTGGCCAGGCCGGCCCTGGCGGTTTTAGCTCGGGATGCGGCCTTGGAACTCCAGCCAGGAATCGGCCTTTTGGAAAACGGGTTCCCCAAGGCCAGCCCGGGCCGGCGCTTTGTGCGCGGGACCGAAAGAGACGGCCGCCTGCGCCTGCCGGAAGGCTCTCATGAATCAGGCTCTATCGGCAGCTTAAGAGGCTGCAACTGCCTGGCTGATATTCCGGCCGGAACCGGACCTTTGGCGGCCGGGGCCCAGGTTCGCTTTGTAAAATTGTAAATGATAAAAGAATATAAAAGCAATTAAAATAATATAAAAAGACCGAAATAATATAAAAAGAAAATGAAAAGAGCGGCAAGATAATAAAAGAAGGCAAAAAGCCGTAAAAGAATGTTAAAGAAGCACAAAGAGGAATAAAAAAGATAAAAAGAAATGAAATAAGGTTAAAGAGGCGAAAAGATGAGAATAAGAACGATAAAGGGTTAAGAGAGAATAAAAGGGCGCCAAAGAAGTTAAAAGAAAGTAAAAAGAAAATAAAAGAATATGAATTAATGAATTTAGGCTGGTAAAAGGCATGAAAGAAATAAAAAGATGAAAAAATCAACCCATTTTGACTCCAGCGGCCAAGCCGTGATGGTGGATGTCGGGGGCAAGGACCTGACCCGGCGGACGGCCAGGGCCGGCGGGTTCATTTCAGTGGGCGCGGAGGCCCTGGCCGCCGTGGAACAGGGGACCGCGGCCAAGGGCGATGTTCTCGGCCTGGCCCGGGTGGCGGCCATCATGGCCATGAAGCGAACGGCGGAACTTATTCCCCTGTGCCACCCCTTGAACCTTGAACACTGCGCGGCTGATTTTGAAATCGACCGGCCGAGGCGACGCATTCACTTGGTCTGCACGGTGAAACTCCGCGGCCGGACCGGGGCGGAAATGGAAGCCCTGACCGGCGTAAGCGTCGGGCTGCTCACTATCTATGACATGTGCAAATCCCTGGACAAAGCCATGGAAATAGGAGGGGTGCGGCTGATTTCAAAAACCGGCGGCCGGAGCGGACGCTTCACGGCCCATAAATCGGCCGGCGGCCCGGCCATTCTGGCCGTCAGCGGGGTCAAAAATTCAGGCAAGACCACGCTGATTGAAAAACTCATACCCTGGCTGGCGGAAAAGGGCTTCCGCTGCGGGGTCATCAAGCACGACGGGCATGATTTCAGCCCGGACGTGGAGGGGAAGGACACCTACCGTTTCCTGGCGGCCGGGGCCGAGGGCATCGGGATTTATTCCGCGGCCAAGGCCATGCTGGTCCGGATTGGGGGCGGGGTTGATGAAACCGTCCTGGCCAGACATTTTGAAGACCTGGATCTCATTTTCCTGGAAGGCTTCAAGTATTCAGGCTACCCTAAAATTGAAGTCCTGCGCGGCGCGGCGTCAACAGAGCCGGCCTGCGCGCCGGAAACACTCTTGGCCCTGGCCACAGACTTGCCGATTCACCTGGAGGGCGTCACGATCTGCCAACTGGACAATATTGAAAGGCTGGGCGAACTGGTGGCCGCGCATATCCGAAAGAAGCCGGCCCATGATTGACCGGTATGGACGGCGGATAGACTACGCCAGGGTTTCGGTGACCAGCCGCTGCAACCTGCGCTGCGTCTATTGCCGGCCGGAAACAGGGGCCGACCTCGGCGAAGGCCAATTATCAGCCGGGCAGATACTTAAGGTGGCCTCGGCGCTGGCGGCCCTGGGAATCCGCCGGATCAGGATTACGGGCGGCGAGCCCTTGCTGCGCGTTGATTTGGTGGATGTTCTGCGGGCCTTGAACAAGCTACGCGGCCTGGAGAAAATTTCCCTGACCACCAACGGCTTATTACTGCCCCGGCTTTTGGAGGAACTGGCCCCGGACGAACTGGGCGGCTTGAACATCAGCTTAAACAGCCATGACTCCGCCGCCTACCAGGCCATAACCAGGACGGGCCGGCTGGAGGACGCCTTGGCCGGGCTGGGCGCGGCCTTGGACCGGGGCTTCCAGAACATCAAAATCAATTGCGTGGCCATTGAGGCGCTTAACGACCGCGGCCTTGAAGAGGTCGCCGGCATCGCCCGAGACCAGGATATCGCCGTCCGCTTCATTGAATCCATGCCGGTGGGCCTGGGTAAGCACTATGCGCCGATCCGGCAGGAACAAATCGCCGCGCGCCTGGAGGCCCGCTTCGGCCCGCTCACCCCTTGCCCCGGCCGCTTCGGCCACGGCCCGGCCGTCTATTACCGCCTGCCCTGGTTCCGGGGGAAAATCGGCTTCATCAGCGCCGTAAGCCGCCGGTTTTGCGAGAGCTGCAACCGGGTGCGGGTGACTTCGGGCGGATATCTTAAAACCTGCCTTCATTTTCGCCACGGGCTGGCCCTGGGGCCGCTTCTGGAGCCGGATGTCCCGGAGGCCGCCTTGATGGAGGGAATTAAGCGGGCCATCCTGGAAAAGCCCAGGGGGCACAGTTTTTCCTCTCCCCTTGGCGAATACGAGGAGGAAACCGGGCTCATGTCCACCATTGGCGGCTGACCTGGGAATTTTTTTAATTGGCTCCAGCGACGAAAACGGCCGGATCGAGAAAAATATGGCCTTTGGTTACCAGGAGGCAGACATGGGAAAAATTCTGGCCGTCTGCGTCAGCGGGCAAAAGGGCACGCCCAAGAAAAACGTGGGCTGGGCGCGCCTTGTGGAAAATCACGGCCTGGAAGGCGACGCCCACGCCGGGGAAGGGCCCAGACAGGTGAGCCTCTTGCCCCATGAGCAGGTGGAGTTGTTCCGCGAAAAGGGCGCGGAGGTCGCGGACGGCGACTTCGGCGAAAATCTGGTGGTGAGGGGCCTTGATTTCAAAAGCCTGCCCCCGGGCGCCCGTCTGAAGTGCGGGGAGGCGCTTTTGGAAATGACCATGATAGGCAAGGAATGTCATTCGCCTTGCCATATTGGCCAGCGCATGGGTGATTGCATCATGCCCCGGGAAGGGGTGTTTGCGCGAGTTCTGGCCGGCGGCCTGGTTCGCGTGGGCGACGAGGTGACGGTTCTGCCGGCCGCCGTATCCGAGGGGCCTGGGAAGAGGAGGTTTAAGGCCGCGGTCATAACCGTAAGCGACCGGGGCGCGGCCGGAGAGAGGGAGGACCAAAGCGGGGAGGCGGCGAAAAGGATACTGGCGGAAAACGGCTACGCCCTGGCCGTTTACAAGATTCTGCCGGATGAGGAAGACGAACTGGCCGAGACACTTCGGACCCTGTGCGATGAAGGCGCGGCCGACCTTATTGTCACCACGGGCGGGACCGGCTTTTCACCCCGGGACCGCACCCCGGAGGCCACCTTGAGGGTGATT
>Ga0268262_10001364_pt1 | contig 30529 bp, 22 predicted proteins | sample TergutNc150P3_FD_190354 | JGI IMG/M metagenome (GOLD analysis project Ga0268262, IMG submission 190354) | Nasutitermes corniger P3 segment gut microbial community from laboratory colony in Florida, USA - Nc150 P3 (SPAdes) (version 2) | ecosystem: Host-associated > Arthropoda: Insects >... | reverse complement strand
AATCTTGCCATAATATGCCATTTTATCAAGGTTATGAAAATATGTCGACCTTTTTTTTATTTTTTGTTTTATATTTCTTTAATAGGCGCATTAGGTACTTTTCCGACAGCCTCGTTTGCTGAAGTTCGCTTTGGGAGAGAAGGAATGAGAAGTGAAATTACCAAACCAAAGGAACATCGTATTGAGCGATATTCTTATCGGCGCTGATGAAGATCATTTGTTCGGAAATGGCGGTTGCGATAAGAAGGCGGTCAAAAGGATCACGGTGAAGCAAAGGCAGCGATTCAAGGGCGGTCAGATGATCGGTTTTTATAGGGAGAATGATAAAACCATAGGTTTCCACAAAATGAACGAAACGAGAGGCTTTGCCGTTAAATTCAAGTTTTCCCAGAGAGGTTTTTATTGCAAGTTCCCAAACGGAGATTATACTCAGATGTATCTGGTTAGAAAGATCAAGAATTATTTTTCTGGCGGTTGCAGAAAGAGCTTTGTCTCCGTTGAAATACCAGATTGCCGTGTGTGTATCAAGAGGGGAACCTTCGCCCTATGGGCTTGGTTGAGGTTCAAGCAGATAACGACCCATTTACATATAGTCCTTGAAGTCCTCAAGCGGCGCGTCAAAGTCGTCCGCCATCCAAAATTCACCCCTTGCACAACCAAATCCGCCCCTTTCTCCGCTTTTCACCATCGCTTGAGGAGTAAAGGTAAGAATAGCCTGCCCCGCCGGAACTTCGGGCGGCACATCAATGGTCAGCCTATGATCAGCCGATATTGTAACAGTTTGTGTAATACTCATGGGGTAAATATAGCATGAGAGTAAGGCAAAAACAATGAGGAATATGGAATTAACCGGCAGAGGCTATTTTTTCCGCAACCAATTCGCCGATGATTTGAGCGGGGGTTTGGCGGGTTGCCAGAGCGCGGGTCATGATGTAATCAGCCGCAACGGGATTCAATACATTGAGCAGCTCGCGTTGGCGGACAAAAATATCTGGTTTGTTGAAATCAACCCTGGGAGTGGTGCGGGTCAATTCTTCATCCAGCGCATCCGCTTCTTCTTCGGTCATATATGCCATTTTCTTTGTCTCCTATTCATTGTAACTCATACTATGCGGCAAAAAACCTTTACGGCATTTCATTGCGTGAAATACATTCAACCGCTCTTCATCAATACGATTATATATAACTTCGATGGGATTGCCGCGGGTATCAAAACCTATAAGCAGATACTTATTTTCATAGTCTTCCAAAAGACCATTTTGAATAGGATGCATAAACGCCCATTCAATATCGGCTTCGGTAAGACCATGCTTAAAAGCAGACCGATTATAGGTTATACCCATTTCCATACTTACACGTCAATTCTAGCATGAGAGAAAGACAAAAACAATGAGGAAGTTTCAGATATGAAATTGGCATTTTACAAAGTTATTCTGTTTATTATTTTTTCCTGTATGTTTCTCCAATGTCACGGAAAAGACAGCCGGAAAGAGATGAGCGATTCCGAGAAGTTCGCGCTGGAATACCCTTTGGTAGGCAGCGACAATATATTTACATACAGAAACGCAAGCGAGGCAGCAGACATTTTAGAAAAAGGCAGGGGGATTGTTTTTATTGGATTTAAAGAATGCCCGTGGTGTCAGCAATACGCCGTTTACCTTCACGATGTAGCGCGCGAGATGGAAGTAGAAAAAATCTTTTACTGCGATATAAAGGAAGACCGCGAAAATAACTCGGAAAAACTACCGGAGGATAGTCGATATTTTTTCCGGGCGTCTCCAGTATGACGATGAGGGACGCCCGCGGGTGTATGTGCCGGACGCGGCGATAGTAAGCAGGGGCAGGATAATCACCCACGATTTTGAAACATCAAAAGATACCTTAGGGTACGATACGCCGCAGGAATACTGGAACGATGAGCGGGTGAACGCGCTCAAGGAACGGCTCAGGGAGGGGATTAATATTTTAAATCAGATTATAGCCAATACCTGCAATAAATGTTGAATCACAAAGGTGACCTGGGAACGAAGCAGACACCGCTTTAGCAACGCAAAAAGACAAACCAACAAACTTGAAATTAGACCGCTCACATACTACTATAAAGAAAGGTTTAATTATGCAACAACAAATAAACAAAGTTCTGTACGGCGGGGACTACAACCCCGAACAATGGCCGCGGGAAACATGGCGGGAAGACATGCGCCTCCTCAGCCTTGCGGGTATCGACATACTGACTGTCAATGTTTTCAGTTGGGCTTTGTTACAGCCCTCGGAAGACGAGTACGATTTCTCTGTTCTTGACGCGGTGATTGAAACAGTAAATGAGGCGGGCATGAAAATATGCCTTGCTACCGGAACAGCGGCTCACCCGGCATGGATGGCGCGAAAATATCCTGAAATACTGAGGGTCAATAGCGACGGCTCAAAACGAAAATTCGGCGGGCGGCACAATTCCTGTCCCAACAGCCCCGTATTCCGCACGTATTCAACACGGCTGGCGCAAAAACTTGCGGAACGTTACGGCAAACTGGACAACCTTATTGCCTGGCATATTTCCAACGAATACGGCGGCGTTTGTTATTGTGAAAACTGTGAAAGGGCTTTTAGGGAATGGCTTAAACGCAAGTACAAAACCATCGCCGCGTTAAATGAAGCGTGGAACACTTCGTTCTGGGGACACACTTACTACGATTGGGATGATATTGTTTCTCCAAGCCATTTAAGCGAAGAATGGCCTGTAAACCGCACCTGCTGTCAAATACAATCTATTGATTACAGGCGTTTTAATTCCGACAGCCTGCTGGACAGCTGCCTTGCCGAAGCCAAAGCCCTGAAAGAAATAACTCCGCAAATTCCTGTTACAACAAACATGATGGGAACACATTGGGATCTGGATTATTTTAAATGGGGAAAGAATCTGGACTTTATTTCATGGGATAACTACCCTTCTCCTGACACGCCATATACGCGTATTGCCATGAACCACGCGCTTATGCGGGGCTGCGGCGGAGGAAAACCGTTTTTTTTAATTGAACAAACTCCCAGCGTTACAAACTGGCAGCCCTATAATTCACTTAAACGCCCCGGCATTATGCGGCTGTGGAGTTACCAAGCCCTTGCCCACGGCTCCGACACGGTGATGTTTTTTCAGATGCGCCGATCCCGAGGTTGCTGCGAGAAATTCCATGGGGCAATTATCGATCACTGCGGCCACGAAAACACGCGGGTATTTCGGGAAGCCGCCGCGATGGGGGCGGAACTTAAAAAGCTTGGGGAGGCTTTTTTAGGAAGCCGACTTGCAAGCGAGACGGCGATCCTGTATGACTGGGACAACTGGTGGGCGTCATCGTTTTCCGCCGGTCCCACGCGCGACATGAATTACCCCCATGAAGTTTTCCGCTTTTATGACGCGTTAGCAAGGCAAAATATTTCCGCGGATATTATCGGTCTTGAGACTCCCTTGGACAGCTACAAAATACTGTTCGCTCCGGTTCTGTACATGGTAAAGCCCGGTATCGCGGATAAACTTGCGGCCTTTGTTCGTAACGGGGGCATACTGGTTACCACCTATTTTTCCGGCATGACCGATGAAAATGATCTGGTTACTACAGACGGGTACCCCGGGGAACTGCGTTCGCTATGCGGCTTGTGGGTGGAAGAAACAGACGCCCTGCCACCGGATCAGTTTAACAGGTTGATTTTTACAGACGGCCCTCTTTCAGGAACATGGAAAGCCGATTTACTCTGCGATATTATCCATCCCGAAAACGCCCAAACCATCGCCCGCTACGCGGATGACTTTTACGCCGGAACACCCGCCGTTTGCCGCAACAGTTACGGCAAAGGCTATGTCTGGTATTTCGGCGCGCGCCCCGAAGCGGCTCTGGCAGACCGCTTTACCGCTGCAATTTGCGGCGAATGCGGGATAAAACCGGTATTTCCGCGCCGGGAGGGAATCGAGGCAACACGCAGAGTAAAGGGAGAGACGGAATTTGTCTTTGTATTGAACCACAATAAGTCCGATGCGGAAATTGTGATTCCGTTTGCGTGCCGGGACTTGCTGACAGAAAAAAGCTTTTCCGTGGACAGCCGCTATACACTTCCGGCAGCCGGGGTGTTAATTCTGGAAAAATACTTGTAATTTTCATTCAAAAGTGGTAATCTTTTTACTATGAGCTTGAAAAACGCTAACTAACTACTCAAAAGAAGAATAAAACGAGTTTTATAACAAAAGGGAAAGGGAGAAAAGTAATGAAAATCAAAGTAAAACTGAGCATTATGATGATCGCAATTGTGGCGATAGTGGCGGGCGGCCTTGCCATAATTCAGTTGGTGAAGTCAAGCGATATAACCCTGGAGCTTTCAAAACAGAAAACCATGTATCTGGCGCGCCAGAGAGCCCAGTACTGGGACGGCCGCATGGACGCTTATATAAACGTGCTGCAAACGCTGTCGAATATTTTTAACTTTTATGAAAGCATACCGGTGGAAGATCGGCGGCAGCAGTTTGAAGATAATCTACGCGGTGTTTTTGAGGACATGCCCGATTTTGTACGATTAGCTACCACATGGAAGCCTAACGCCATTGACGGGCAGGACGCTCGTTATATAGGCAGGGTAGGTTCAACCCCAACAGGACAGTTCGCTTTTACCCTGTCAAGAGAAACCGGGACAATTGTAGCTATGGCGGGCAGCAGCGTTCAGGAGACGATGAACTGGATTACAGGACCTAACGCTAAAGTAGTCGGTATGACCGACCCCGCACCGCTTACGAATCAGGGAAAAAGCACCTACGCAGTCAGAATTGTATGTCCCATTATCAATAAGCGTCTCAATGAAACAGTCGGAGCAGTAATCGCTCAGTTGGACGTTGCCATGATACAACCAAGGGTGGAACAGACTATCAAAGATAACGATGAAGTTACCAGCGCGGTTGTTTACTCCGACAACGGGTTTATTTTGGCGAATTACCTGCCTGAGTTTATAGGAAAACAAATTGACACGGAAACACAGTACGGCAAATATTTGAACGACGTCAAAACGGCTATAAAAAACGCAAAAGAATGGGAGGGTGAAGCTTTCGACCCTGAACTGAAAACAAACATGGTAATGGCAATAGCCAATATTCCCATAGGATCTTCCCCGACAACGTGGTCGTTTATGGTCGGTTCAACGGAAGATTACATTATGAAAGATGTTAATGCGCTGAGAAATTTTGTCATCATTTTAGCGGCAATAGCGCTTGTAACGGCGATAGTAATTATTTACCTTGTCTTGCAAAATACTACCGCCCCCATCGTCAGGGTAGCGGATACGCTTAAAGACATTTCCGAAGGCGAAGGCGACCTTACACGGACTATAGCCGTCAGTTCCAATGACGAGGTAGGCGACCTTGCCAAGTATTTCAATAAAACGCTTGATAAAATCAAGGCCCTTGTGCTTCTCATTAAAAAGCAAGCCCATGTATTGGCGGATATAGGCACTTCACTGTCCAGCAACATGACCGAAACCGCGGCGGCGATAAACGAAATCACCTCCAACATTCAGAGCATCAAGGGCAGAGTTTTAAACCAGAGCGCAAGCGTAACCGAAACAAACGCCACAATGGAACAGGTTATCACCAACATAAATAAACTCAACGACCATGTAGAAAACCAGAGCCGCAATGTTTCACAAGCGTCATCAGCCATTGAGGAAATGGTAGCCAACATCAGCTCGGTAACAAACACGCTGGTAAACAACGCCACCAATGTAAAGACCTTAAAGGAAGCTTCCGAAGTGGGCCGCGGCGGTTTGCAGGAAGTGGCTCAGGACATTCAGGAAATAGCCCGTGAGTCCGAAGGCCTGCTGGAAATCAATACAGTAATGGAAAATATCGCAAGCCAGACAAACCTGCTTTCAATGAACGCGGCAATAGAGGCGGCGCACGCAGGAGAAGCGGGCAAGGGCTTTGCCGTAGTCGCCGCCGAGATACGCAAACTTGCCGAAAGTTCCAGCGCGCAGTCCAAAACGATTGGTACGGTATTAAAAAAGATAGCGGAATCAATTAAGAAAATTACAGCCTCCACCGACAACGTGCTAAAAAGATTCGAGGCGATTGACACAGGCGTAAAGACCGTTTCGGATCAGGAAGATAATATCCGCAACGCTATGGAAGAACAGGGCGAAGGAAGCAAGCAAGTATTGCAAAGTGTCGGCGTTTTGAATGAGCTTACACAACAGGTAAAGAGCGGTTCAGAGGAAATGCTTAGCGGCAGTCAGGAAGTCATGCATGAAAGCCAGAATCTTGAAAAAGTAACGCAGGAAATAACCGGCGGCATGAACGAGATGGCAACGGGCGCGGAGCAGGTAAACATAGCGGTAAACAATGTCAATGAGATGACCATCAAGAACCGCGAAGCCATTGACAGTTTGATACAAGAAGTTTCTCGCTTCAAGGTGGAATAAAGAAAAAAGAACGCAATAGCGCGGCGTGATGGGTGACGGTCACTTTTCTTTAAGCCTTATAAAATCACCTGTTTTCCGCCGCGTACTAAAAGCGGCAGACTTAAAAAGGCGTGCTGTTCGGTTATCCAACAGCCGCCCTGACCGGCCGAGCCGGACTTTACTTTCTCTCCGGTCAAAAGTTTTGTCCATTCGCCTTCTGGCAGGTAATACGAAACTTTTCCGTCTTCGCTGAAGACAGGAGCAACCAGCAGATCCGGCCCAAGCATATACTGGCGATCCAGATACGCGCAGGCCGGATCATCCGGGAACTCAAGAAACATTGCGCGTAACACCGGAATGCCCCGCTCGCAAGCCTCGCGGGCGGAGCGCATAATATACGGCTTAAGGCGGAGCTTCAATTCGGTAAAGAAGCGGCAGACCTCGGCGGACTCTTCGTCAACGCTCCACGGAACACGGTAAGAGGTGCTGCCGTGAAGCCGCGAATGAGAGGAGAGCAGTCCAAAGGCAAGCCAGCGTTTGAACAGGGCGGCGTTGGGGGTTCCCTCAAAACCGCCGATGTCGTGGCTCCAAAAACCAAATCCTGAAAGGGCCAAAGAAAGACCGCCGCGTAAAGTTTCCGCCATTGCCTCAAATGTGGACTCGCAGTCTCCGCCCCAATGCAGCGGGAAGCGTTGGCCGCCTGCCGTGGCGGAACGGGCAAAGAGGCAGGCCTCGCCCTTCCCTCTTTTCTGTTCCAAAAGTTCAAATACCGCTTTATTGTATAGATACGCGTAAAAATTATGATGACGATGCGGATCGCCGCCGTCAAAATACACCGCGTCTTTGGGGATACGCTCGCCAAAGTCGGTTTTAAAACAGTCAACTCCCATATCAAGCAATTTACTCAAATGCTTTGTATACCATTTCACCGCAGCGGGATTGGTGAAATCAACAATAGCCATTCCGGCCTGCCATTGATCGGTCTGGTACACCGCGCCGTCAGCGCGTTTCAGAAAATAGCCGCCTTCCTTCCCCTCCGCGAAAAGCGCCGAGCGCTGCGCTATGTAGGGATTTATCCACGCGCAGATCTTAATTCCCTTTGCTTTAATCCGCGATAACATTCCTTCAGGATCGGGAAAGGTTGATGAATCCCAGGTAAAATCGCACCAGTTAAACCCCTTCATCCAGAAACAGTCAAAGTGAAAAACCGAAAGGGGTATCTTTCGTTCTTCCATACCATTGATAAAATTCATCACCGTCTTTTCATCGTAGGAAGTCGTGAAAGAAGTGGAAAGCCACAGACCAAAACTCCATTCAGGCGGCATTGCCGGTCTTCCGGTAATTGCGGTGTAAAGCTCCAGAATAGTTTTTGGTTCCGGCCCGTAAATGATAAAATATTCCAGTTCTTCCCCTTTAACGCAAAACTGCACCCGCGAAGTTTTTTCAGTGCCGATTTCAAGAGAAACATTTCCCGTATCATTGATGAAAACGCCGTAGCCCCGGTTAGTCATGTAAAAAGGAATATTTTTATACGCCTGTTCGCTGGCCGTGCCGCCGTCGGCGTTCCAAATATCAACACTCTGCCCGTTTTTTACAAGCGGCCCGAAACGCTCGCCAAGTCCGTAAACAAGTTCCCCCACCGAAAGTGAAAGCTCTTCTTTTGTAAAAGGCCCTTCTTCCCTGTCAATCATATATCCGGTGGATTTAGTCAGGTTCCTGGTCAATACTTTGCCGCCGGCGCGAAAAACATTATTCCAGTTCTGCCCCTGCTCAATACTAAGCGAAAGCTCCCCGCTTTCCAGAACGGCCTCTTTCTCTGTTACGCGTATGTCGCTCTTAAACGCCGAACCGGCAGGATTGCTTTCCAGTTGAAAGCGCGGGCCTCTGTCTACTCCTCCCTCAAAATGGGAAATCCTCACCCTGATTACATTACGCATCGGGCTGGAATAACGCACCGTAATAAGCGGCATATTAAGAGTATCTGTCCTGTGACGGATCTGCCTTCCGGGCACGTACACCACTAGTTCATTTTCCCGCTGTTCCGCTTCAATAGCGCTTGCGGCAAAATGGGGCTCTACCCCTTTCCTTATACCCCAGTAACCATCTGTAAATTTCATTTTCCCACTCCGTAAAAATTTAATAATTGTGCAGGGTTGTTCGGAAACTTCAGTTTCTGAACAACTTCCATTAAAAAAGCATTTTTGTAGGGCCCTAGCCCGAAAAAATGCAAGACTTGTGGGGGAACCAACAGGGTTCCCTCACAAGTCAAATCGCCAGAGACCCGTTTTTCCATAAAACACCAGATACAGATCATGAACACCGCGTATTTTTTCTATCTGAGTTTCAGCGTAAGCCCAAACCGGACGGCGGCGGGGACTGTTTTTTTCTGTCAGAGGATAAAAGGATATGTCGCCGGTGTTTGGGATAACGAGTGTTCCCGCCAACGCGTCGTCCGGCGCGTCCAAACGAATTTCAATGCGGCTGCCCGGCGCGCCTTGTACAATGGCGGAAATCAATCCGCGGCCATCGGTAAAATCCAACGCCGCAAAACGTATCCAGCCGCCGTCAGAACTGTTGAATACGGCGGGGATGGCGCTGCCCCGCTTTTCGTGCAAATAACAATTTGAATAATCGTCAAATCTTTGCGCGTAAATATGATCGGGAATTGTTCGGGGAAATACATTCTTGCCGCAAACCTTAAAACCGCCTGAAAGCCGTATATCCGCCGAAGACACGCCTATCATAACAGTACAATGACCTGTTTCAACACAAAAATGATTATGAAAACTATCCCAAACCGCCAATTCCTCTACCGGCAAAGTAAATCGAACAACTTGTTCTTCGCCAGGTTTAATAGAAAGACGGGTAAATCCTTTCAGGCTTTTTATCGGACGGCTGAACACGGAAGGCGAAAACGCGGCATACATTTGGGGAACTTCTTCCGCTTCAACAGAGCCTGTATTTTTTATTTTAAAGGAAACCTTGACGGTTTCGTTTGCTTTCGCTTCTGCTTTGTCAATCGTAAGATGCGAATACTCAAAACTGCTGTAACTTAGTCCGTGACCAAAAGGAAACAACACTTGATCCGGAAAATACTGATAAGTAGAAGCAGAAGAAATAATATCGTATTCCATCATCGGGGGAAGCTGCTTTTCATCTTCATACCATGTAAGCGGAAGCCTTCCGGCCGGGGAATAAGCGCCGCCTAAAATGTCGGCTAAGCCGGCTCCGGTCTCCTGAATGCCATGTGCCATCCACAAGATTGCCGGAACTTTTAAGGCAACGTCTTTACAGGTAAAGGGATAGCCGGAAAGCAATACCAATACAGTCCTGGGATTAGCGGCAGAGATACGGCGGATCAGTTCTTCCTGACGCGGCGGCAGAGAGAGACTTGGCCGATCAACGCCTTCCCTCCCTGTGATCATAGGATCGTTACCGCCTGCAAAAACAACCTGCCCCGCCTGCGCCGCGGCCTTTACCGCCTCTGAAAGACCGTCCAGTTCAAGCTTCATCCTGAACAGCTCTCCTGTACCATCGAAGGCACTGTCCCGCAGTTCCACCGGCCCGGGCTCGGAAGGATACGCGGCGCGGCGGTTGTCATAGGTACGCAGAAGGAACAGACCGTTTTCTTGCGGAATGGCATTAAATAAATTCTTGTTAAACCAGATTAGGGAACTTTTTGCGCTCGCGGTAATAAGCTGCGCCTCACCGGCGTCATCGCCAGGTTTTGGATCGTAGTATGGAATCTCCAGCATAAGACCGCTTTGCGTATCGGTAAACGTCCGTGCGCCCCAGCCCCAATCTTCCATATAAAAGCGCGCGGGAGTCTCGCCTTTTTTTCCCGCGCTGAAAGTGTTTCCATTCAAAACAAGAGGCCTGCCGTCTTCGGTGGTAAAAGACACAATATCGCGGCACTCGGTATACGCAACCCTATCCTTGCCGTACAATTCGCGTAACCCGTCCAGCGGCGCGATCGTATAAGAGGGATGACCGGTGTACCAGTCCAAATGCAATTCGGAAGCGAGAGGCCCCATTACCGCGATTGAACCTTCAACCGCGCCCGGGCGCAGGGGGAGAATGTTCCCGTCGTTTTTAAGCAGCGCCGCCGATTTTCTTACCGCCTCACGAGACACGCCGCGGTACTCGTCTTTCATAAAATCCGCTTCGCCGATTGCGTCGTAAGGACAGCGGCCGGGCGGATCAAACAAACCCAGACGGAAGCGTATGGCTAAAATTCGTTCCAGATGTTTATTCAATTCATCTTCATCAAGAAGATTTCTTTTCAACGCTTCCATGACTGCCTTAATTATTTCGGCGGAGTTATCGGTCATAGTGTCAGCGCCGTTTTTTAACGCGGCGGCAAGAGTTTCCGCGTGAGAGTCAAAATAGTGATGAGAATTAACGGTTTGGAGAAAATCGCCGCCGTCGGTAACGATATGGCCTTCAAGCCCCCACTGGTTTTTTACAATTTCGTCTAACATGGGATGAAGCATCATGGGAATGCCGTTTACCTCGTTATAAGAAGTCATCAGAGAAACCGCTTTTGCCTTTTGTATCGCCGCCTTAAAGGGCACAAGGTAGTATTCATGCAGACAGCGGGGAGGAATTGAGCAGGAACAGGAGTCGCGGTTCTTTTCGTTGTTATTCGCGAAAAAATGTTTGGGGCCGCAGCTTACCCGCAGATAAAAGGGATCGTCTCCCTGCGCTCCCCGGATGTAAGAAGATGAAAGCTCTGAAGTCAAAAAAGGGTCTTCTCCGTATCCTTCCTCGGTGCGTCCCCAGCGGGGATCCCTTTCCATGTCAATGGTAGGCGACCAAATGGCAAGCCCCCCTTTACGCTCGTGGGTTTTGCAGAAAACGCGGGCTTCGATAGCGCTTATTTCGCCGACTTTTCGCAAAATTTCCCGATCCCAGCTTGCGGCAAGACCTATGGTTTGGGGGAAAGTAGTGTTCTGTCCTTCTCTGTCTACAAAGCCGTGGGCGCCTTCCGCTCCGATAAACCATGCGGCAATATCAAGCCTTTCAACCGCCTGATTGTGGGACGGAATAAAGCCGGCTTTTTCTTCGATAGTGAGCCGCGAAATAAGGTCTTGAATACGCTTCTCCAGGGGAAGATCCGGGTTTTGAAACGGGTGCTTAAAAGTCATGGCTTGGCGCTCCTATCTCTCAATTATCTCACACATTCTCCGGTTTTGGAGCTTTTGACTGCCAATATAGCCAATTTTGCCTAAAAAACTTGACGATTTTCAGATCACGGTGTTAAAATTATTTGATCTTCACTATAAGAAAGGAGATATTATCAAAAAATTACTGTCTGTAATTTTTATTATCTCTTTTATCTCTATAATGCTGACCGCATTAACGCTAATCGCATGCAAGGGTAAAACCGGAGCACGGGAGGAAAATAAAACGTCCATTGACCAAGTTTCTATAGAGCCATACCTTGTAGATGATTACCGGCTTGAGCCGCCGGGCGGAAAGACAGCGTTTGATTATTTTAAGGAAGAAAAGATTTTCTCAGGCTGGAATTTGGGGAATACCCTTGATTCTTTCAGCGGCAGTACCGGAAACGAAACAGGCTGGGGCAATCCCCCTGTCAACCAGGAGTTGATGAACGGGGTAAAAGCCGCCGGTTTTGACCTAATCCGTATTCCTGTAACATGGATGGGTCATATAGGCGCGGCTCCCGATTACCGGATAGCGCCGTCCCGCCTAAACCGGGTGGGCGAAGTTGTGCGGATGGCGCATGACGCGGGATTGAAAGTAATTATCAATTTGCACCATGACGGCGCTACCGCCAGTGAACAGCAGGAGAGCGGCTGGCTTTCAGTCGGCAAATCGTACAGGAATGAAGCTGATTATAAAAGAATAACAGATCAATTTACGCATGTATGGGAACAAATAGCGGTATATTTTCAGAATTACGGCGACTGGCTGATGTTTGAATCCATGAATGAGATTCACGACGGAGGCTGGTGCTGGAGCAGCGCTTTCAGATCAAATCCCGGCAAGCAACTGGAAATTGTAAATAACTGGAATCAAGTCTTTACCGACGCGGTGCGCGCCGCGGGCGGAAACAATGCAGAGCGTTATCTGGTAATTCCTGCGTACTGCACAAACCCCCAGCAGACGCTTTCTGACTCATTTAAACTTCCAAGGGACAGCGCCGCCAACAGGCAGGTTGTTACTTTTCATTATTATGATCCTTACGAATTTGGAATCCAGGGATCGCGTTTTGAATGGGGATCGCCTGCCGACAAGAAAAAAACAGAAGACGATTTTGCTCCTTTTAAGACGCGCTTTATCGATAAAAATATTCCGGTAATTATCGGTGAATGCGGCGCGGTTTTGCAGTTATATCCAAACGATCCTGTAAAACAAGAACAGGCGCGTAAAAGCAGGTTTGAGTATATTCCCTATGTGTTTGCGGCAGCAAAAAAATACACTCTTGTTCCGATTTTTTGGGATAACGGAGCCACAGGCGGAAACGGGGAAAAATTCGGTCTTCTTGACAGAAGAACAGGCCGGCCTAATTCTGAAGACAGCGCTGCTCTTATCAGATCAATGATAAACGCCGTTAAATAGGAATGAAAATTTTATGAGCAAGGTCCGTGACGGAAATAAAAATAAAGTTTTCAGCGCTAACCTGATTGTTATTGCCGCTGTTGTTGTAATTGCGGCGGTGATCTTCCTGGTTGCCGGAAAGCAGGAGGAGGATTATTCAGCAAAATACGCCGGAGCGAATTTAAGCGGGGCAAGCACGGGAAGATCAAACATTTATTCCCGTTATACCGAGCGTTACGCGAATGTTCCGGCGGGGCAGAAGGACATTGACATTGATATTTTTTCATGGACTTCCGCGGAAGGCGTTTCTGTAAGTAATAATATCAGCGGTTCACGCGCCCTGCTGACAGAAGAAACAAGTTATGTTGAATATAAAGTTAATATTGAAAGAGCGGGGCTTTATTTTATTCACATTGAATATTATCCCATAGAATCCCGCGGTATACCGATAGAACGTTCTTTAATGATTAACGGCGAAACTCCTTTTCTCGGAGCCGACAGGCTCACATTTCAGCGCATATGGGGAGGAGAGGGAGCCAGCCGCTTTGATAATCAGGGCAACGAAATTCGTCCGAAGCAGGTGGAAAAACCCCGCTGGGAAAGCGCGTGGTTTAGGGATCCGCTGGGTTATATAACAGACCCCTATGTTTTTTATTTTAAGGCAGGCGAAAACACAATCAGGTTCACCGGCATAAATGAGCCGATGGCAATTCGCAGTTTTTCATTAAGGGAGCCTGCCGAAACGCGGACCTACCGTCAGTTTTTGGCAAAATTGGATCAAACCAGATACAGAAATACGCCCAATAATTTTCAGTTGAAGATTCAGGGAGAAAACGCTGTCCGTTATTCAGATCCTTCCCTGTATCCGATTTATGACCGCTCCTCCGGCGCGACAGAACCTGCCAGTGTTTCCAAAATACGGCTTAACATGATTGGCGGTAATACCTGGCGTGTGGCAGGCCAGTGGATTGAGTGGGAATTCGAGGCGCCGGAAAACGGGTTGTACCGCATTTCAATCAAGGGACGGCAAAATTATAACCGAGGCTTTGTGTCAAACCGTACGATTCTTGTTAACGGCGAAATACCATGCAAAGAGCTTGCCGCGGTTCCGTTTAAATACAGCAACAAATGGGGACTAATTACGCCGAGCGACAATCAGGGAGAAATTTTAGTCCCCCTCAACAAAGGCACAAACACTATCCGGCTTCAGGCAACGCTTGGCGATACCGGTGGAATGTTAAACGTAATGGAAGAAAGCGTGTACCGCCTTAATATGATTTACCGTAAAATACTTGTTCTTACAGGGCCGGAACCGGATGTATACCGCGATTACCGCGTTGAAGTGGTTTATCCGGAAATCATTGATGCCATGAAACTTGAGAGCAAGATACTCTACAAGCTTGTTGACGACTTAACCGCTTATTCAGGCGAGCGCAGCGCGCAGGCGGCCACAGCATTAACGCTTGCGCGTCAGCTTGAACTTTTTGTCAGGCGACCGGATAGAATTCCCAGAACGCTTATCAATTTTAAATTTAATATCAGCGCGCTCGGCGACAGCCTGCTTGCCCTTTCGCAATCACAACTGGATATAGACTATATATTCGTCAGCGCTGAAGGCAGCCCCCTGCCGGTCATAAATGAAAATTTCTTTGTCGCCGCCTCACACGAAATCCGTTCGTTCTTTTCATCATTTGTCGTTGACTATACCAGTATCGGAGATGTGTTCAGCAAGGGCGACGATGTGGTTGAGGTATGGATGCTTTCAGGACGCGACCAAAGTACGATTTTGAAAGGAATGATAGATACCATGTTTACCCCCGTTACAGGGATTAAGGTAAACGTAAAACTTGTCGCCGCCGACGCGGTAATGCCCGCTGTTGTCGCCAATACCGGGCCTGACGTAGTGCTTACACTGGCGCAGGGCGAGGTTATCAACTATGCCATGCGTAAAGCTGTTGTGGATATTTCCAGGTTAAAGGGCTACGATGATGTGATAAAGGATTTTAACCCCAGCGTACTTGTTCCGTTTAATTTTCTTGGCGGCGTATACGGCCTTCCTGAAACACAGTATTTCCATGTAATGTACTACCGCAAGGATATTTTAGAGGAACTTGATATTGAGCTTCCCGATACCTGGGACGACTTAATCAATATCCTGCCTATCATTCAAAAAAACAACATGAATGTAGGCGTTCCTTCCGTAGCCACCAATGTTCAGACAAATATCGACTTTTCAAACTTTCTTGCGCATTTGTTCCAGCGCGGCGGACGGCTTTACAATGAGGAAGGTTCCCGTACTCTTCTAAGCAGTGAAACCGCGATTGAAGCTTTCGATGTATACACAAAATTTTACACGCATTATAAAACTCCTGTTATTTACGACTTCAGTAACCGTTTTCGTACCGGAGAAATGCCGCTGGCCTTTGCCGACTATACAATGTTTAACACTCTGGAAGTGTTTGCACCCGAAATTCGCGGGCTTTGGGGTTTTGCGAGAATGCCCGGTTTAAAGAAGAGCGACGGCACAATAGACCGCTCTGTATCAACGGGAACTCTCGCTTCCATGATCCTCTCCAACGCTAAACGTCCTGACCTGGCGTGGGAATTTATGAAATGGTGGGTCAGCGCCGACACCCAGTTAATGTTTGGCCGTGAACTGGAAAGTATAATGGGCGCCGCCGCGCGTTACCCTACCGCTAACTATGAGGCATTTAAAAGGCTTTCATGGGGCTCTGAACAAATGGCTGTACTTGATGAGCAAAGGTCATGGACAGTGGGTGTGCCGGAAGTGCCCGGAGGTTATTTTGTAAGCCGCCACATTATTAACGCGGTGCGCAGGGTATTGAATAATAAACAGGATACACGCGAAACATTGCTTGATTATTCGATCATCATCGATGATGAGTTGATTAAAAAACGTAAAGAATTTGGTCTGGAATAGGTGGAAGAATGAGCCTTGCAAGATATGTGGACAAAGTAAAAGAACACAATAGAAGCCTTGCGCATAAAATTTACAAGCATCGTACCTCTTATCTTTTTTTGGCGCCTTACGCGATTGTATTTATTCTTTTTTTCGTGGCACCGCTGGTAATTTCAGTCTTTTACAGTTTTACCTATTTCAATATCCTTGAGCCGCCGAAATTCATAGGGCTCCGCAACTACATTAACCTCCTGCTCGGCGATGATGTGTTTTTAATAGCAATGAAGAACACATTTATTATGGCGGCAATTACAGGGCCGGTCGGCTATATAGCGGCCTTTTTGTTTGCGTGGTTTATCAATGAACTGCCCCGCTATATCCGCGCTTTTGTTACTCTGGTCTTTTACGCGCCATCAATTACAGGCGGCGCTTACATGATCTGGGCGCTGATTTTTTCAGGCGACGCTTACGGTTACATAAACGGTTTTCTGGTGAATATTGGAATATTGAATCAGCCGATTCTTTGGCTGACAGATCCAAGATACATGATGCCGGTAATGATTATCGTTATTCTGTGGATGAGTTTAGGCGCGGGCTTTCTTGCGTTTATTGCGGGGCTTACTACTATTGACCCAACCCTTTATGAAGCGGGGATTGTAGACGGAATCAGCAACCGCTGGCAGGAACTTTGGTATATTACGCTTCCCAACATGAAAGGTATGTTAATGTTCGGGGCGGTTATGGCAATAACCCAATCCTTCGGCGTAGCGGATGTTACTATCATACTTGCGGGATTCCCAAGTACGGATTACGCGGTGCATACGGTTGTCAATCACCTGATTGATTACGGCTCTATCCGTTTTGAGATGGGTTACGCGTCAGCAATCGCGACCTTGCTGTTTTTAACCATGATTGTCTGCAATGCCGTTATTCAGAAATTACTTAAGCGTGTAGGAACTTAAGAGGCATAATATGAAGAAGCTAAAGAAATTAAAAGGCGGGAGAAGACTTAACCGTTCTTACGGCGGCGACGCGTTTATTTATTTCATACTTACTGTTTTTGGTTTATTCTTTTTATTTCCGCTTGTTTTTTCCATTAACCACGCATTCAAACCGTTAAATGAAATCTTTTTATTTCCGCCCAATATTTTTGTGCGCCGTCCTACAATCAATAATTTCCAGGATCTTTTTGTTATAATGAGTAAATCCTGGGTAACATTCTCGCGCTATATTTTTAATACGCTGTTCGTTACCGCGGTTGGGACAGCCGGACTTATTATAATAGCCTCAATGGGAGCGTTTGTCGTTTCCAAGTACAAGTTCCCCGGCGCAAAGGTTTTCTTTTCCGGCGTTATCATAACCCTTATGTTCTCCGGCTATGTAACGGCAATTCCCAATTACCTTGTAATGGCAAAACTTGGCTGGGTAGACACTTACCTTGCGGTTATTGTCCCAGCTTTTGCGATGCCAATGGGTTTCTTCCTGCTAAAACAGTTTATAGACACAATACCGGACACGCTTCTTGAAGCGGCTAAAGTAGACGGCGCAAAACAATGGGGCATTTTTGTATGGATAGTCCTGCCAATGACAAAACCCGCGTGGCTTACCGTAATGATTTTCTCCGTGCAAAGCCTTTGGAACGCGCGGGCATCCAACTTTATTTATTCCGAGCAGTTAAAAACGCTGCCCTACGCGCTTTCACAAATTATTACGTCCGGCGTCGCCCGCGCCGGCGTAGGAGCCGCGATAGGACTTTTTATCATGATCGTTCCGCTTTTAATGTTTATACTTGCTCAAAGCAATGTATTGCAGACAATGGCCAATTCGGGGATAAAAGAATGAAAAACACCAGCTTTATCGCCTTGGCATTTTTATTTATTGCCGCTGTTCCCTGTTTTTCTGAACCGTCAAACTATACCTACAATTATGATTATTGGGGCGAGTATGTCGCTTCTCCCGATGCCTACCGCGTCAGCGCCTATATTCTTGGCACATCTCTCGGCATAGACAATTTCCGTGATCCTCAGGGACTTTTTATAAGGGAAAACCGCATATACATCTGCGATTCCGGCAATGACCGGATATTGCTAGTTGAAGTAGATGAGAGAGGAAATCATACTCTTATTAAAACTGTAACCTCTGTTTTTATTAACGGCGTTGAATCTCATTTTAAATCTCCATCTGATATTTTTGAGAGCAGAGACGGTTTTCTTTATATAGCCGACACCAATAATAACAGAATACTAAAACTTGATAATAACTGGAATTATGTTTTTTCCATAACCAGACCGGACGACGAAAGTCTTGATGAATTTGTTGAATTCCAGCCGCTAAAGTTAATCGTGGATTTCGCGAACCGTATTTTCGTACAGGTAAGATATGTCAACAAGGGACTGATGGAATTTGACAGCCGCGGTAATTTTTCAGGCTATATAGGCGCGAATAAGGTAGTTTTCAGCGTTATTGATTACGCGTGGAAGCTTATATCCACACAGGCGCAAAGGGATCGTATGATGCTTTTTGTCCCGACCGAATACAACAACCTTGCTATTGACAGGGACGGCTTTATCTATGTTACGAATTCAACCGCCGACGTTGACCCTGTGCGCCGGCTTAACGCGATGGGTCAGGATATTTTAATCCGCAACGGTTATGAAGACCCTATGGGTGATGAGGATTATGACGACGCGGGCGGAATCGTGGGGCCTTCAAGGTTTATTGATGTTGTCGCGTTCGATAACGATTCCTACGCCTGTTTTGACAGAACACGTGGACGCATATTTATGTATGATTTTCAGGGTAATCTTCTTTATGCCTTCGGCGGTCTTGGCAACAGAGAAGGCTGTTTTACAATGCCCGTCGCGCTGGACAGGATGGGTACTGCGTTATATGCCCTGGATTCCAGAACGGCGGCCCTTACCTGCTTTGAATTGACTTCCTACGGCGCGATGATAAATGAAGCTCTTGATGAATATAAAGCAGGCCGTTATGACTCATCCGCAAGGCTTTGGGAAAATGTGCTAAAGATGAACGGAAATTACGATCTTGCGTATATAGGCATCGGAAGGGCGGCGCTTCGCCAGGGTGATTACAAAACAGCGATGAAATACTTTAAGTTAAAACATTACCGTATAGGTTACGGCAAGGCATTCCGGCTGTACCGTAAACAATTGATGGAAGAAAATCTCTGGAAAGCGCTCCTGGTTTTGGCAATATTGATTATTGTGCCGTCAGCAATAAAGTATTCCATTAAACTTGTCAGGGAGATTAAGGAAGCATGATGTATTTAACAGATAAAGCATGGTGGCGGCATCTTGGCAGGACATTAAAATATTCCTTGTATACCTGCACTCATCCTCTTGACGGTTTTTGGGATTTAACACATGAAAAACGCGGTTCCATAGCCGCGGCCAATGTTATTGTTTTTGCGTCGGTTATTATCGGAATATTACGTTTAACTTTGACAAGCTTCCAGTTTGTCGTAATCAATATGGAATACTTTAACGCGATATTTGTATTAATGCGAATTTTATTGCCGATTTTTCTTTGGACTGTAGCAAACTGGAGCCTTACAACCCTGATGGACGGCAAGGGAAGGATGAGTGAAATTTATATGGCTATTGCCTATGCCCTTGTTCCGTATGTAATTATCAACGCCGTTATGATTATTTTAAGTCAGTTACTTTCATTCGATGAAGGCGCTGTGTACTGGTTCCTTGCCGGGTTTTCAACATTGTGGACAGGAGTATTGATACTTGCCGGCATGATGATGGTGCATGACTACAGCGTCGGCAAAACAATTCTCTCAAGTTTTCTTACGGTTATCGGAATGGGCGTAATGGTGTTCATTTTTGTGATTTTCTTCAGTCTTGTCAGCGACTCTGTAGCATACTTTATTTCGCTGTATAAAGAAATTTTATTCAGGGTGATATAGGAAGAATAATGAAAAAGATTATTTGGCTGACAGTATCCTGTTTTTTATTATTCACAATTTCCTGTGATTCACAGCGCGAGCGCGGTAAAAATGTTATAGTATATTCAAATGATCTTGGCGCGGAAAACGCTGATACAAATGATATTATTCTTGAAAATGAATATCTGGAACTGCGCTTCATGCCGCGCACGACGGAAATAGTTTTAAAGAACAAAGCCAATGGAGCGGAATGGGCTTCCAACCCCGCGGGAAATGACAGCCTGGCGGATACAGTTACGAGGTATCTGCAAAAATCCGTATTTGCGCTTGAATATGCCGATGTTACGGGGGTAGGTCAGACTCTTTATTCAAACGAACATAGCGTCATTCTTGGCGCTTACAGCTACGAAATTGTTGACGGGGCTCTGGAAGTAAATTATTCCGTTGGTAACATTGAACGTATCTATATAATTCCGCCCGCGGTTCCCGAAGAAAGAATGAATGAATTTACGGATAAGATGGACGCCAGTGACAAGAGGCTTGTTCGGGAAGGCTACAGGCTTTACGACATAAATAATCTGCGGCGGGATGACGACAAGACTCAACTTTTGGCAACATACCCCGATCTTGCCCGTAAAAATATATATGTTTTGCGCTCTACAGCTCTTGAGTATCAAAAAGCGGAATATGAAGAAATATTTTCAGCCGCCGGATATACCTACGATGATTATCTTGAAGACATTGAACTTTACCCCGTAACAAGAGGAAAAGAAAGGCCGGCGTTTAATGTTACTTTCCGCTATACCCTGGAAGGAAAATCGCTGGTATTGGATGTGCCTTTTGATAAAATCGCGTACCGCGGAGCATATCCGGTGGTAAGGCTGAATATCATGCCGTATTTTGGAGCCGGCGGCGTTAATGACGAGGGTTATCTTTTAGTTCCTGACGGAAGCGGAGCGTTAATATACTTTAATAACGGAAGGTTTAATCAGCTTGCTTATACCAATTTTATGTATGGCTGGGACGAAGGACAAAAACGCGAAGCCGTAATAAACGACAATAAGGCTCCTTTCCCCGTATACGGCATAAGTAAAAACGGAAACGCCCTTGCCTGCATAATTGAAAACGGCGCTTCCTATGCCAGCATACTTGCTAATGTCGCCGGGCGTAACAGCTCTTGGACAAATGTTTCCGCGCGTTTTGATATGGTACACAGCGCGTTAATGAATATTTCAGGACGCACAGAGCGGTTGGTATACCAGTATGAAAGAGCGCTCCCGGCAAATGAAAAAATCACCCTGCGCTACATAGTCTGCGGGGAGGACGGCTATGTGGGTATGGCTAAAGAATACCGTTCATGGCTTTTAAGTAAATTTCCGTCCTTAAAACGCAGTAATAAAAACGGCGTGCCTATTGCCGTTGAAATTCCGGGAGCTGTAAATAAAACACAGCACCGTTTGGGTATACCGTTTGATCTTCCCCTTAAACTCACTTCTTACAAAGAAGCCGCGAATATGATTAAGGACTTTTCTGAATTCGGGTGGAAGGATGTGCAAATAAAATTAAACGGCTGGTTTAACCGCAGCGTTGATCACACAATACCGACAAATATCAAATTAATCAGCGAGCTTGGCAGTAAAAAGGATTTCCGTAATTTAATGGCGGCGGCGCGGCAAAGCGGATACGCTGTTTTTCCCGAAGTTGATTTCTTTTTCATGAGAGATAAAAAAATTTTCGATGGGTTCAACCTGTACCGCGATGTGTCCCGCTATGTAAGCCGTGAGCGTATCCAAAGATACCCCTACAGTTTTGTATGGTTTGGTGAACGCAAAATGTGGGGCAAACTGAATTATATTGTCCGTCCTGAAAAAATGATGTCAATGATAGATAACTATGTTGAAAAAATGCAGGATTTTGACGTGCAGAATATCGCGTTCAGGAACATTGGCTCCAGGCTCACAGGCAACTACAATGAAAAACAGCACGTAAGCCGCGAGGCCTCGCTCAAAATGAGACAGGAAAAACTTGCTGAGCTTGACAAGGCCGGAACCGGCATTATGCTGCTTGCCGGTCATGCTTACGCCGCTCCCTGGGCGGATTTTATTGTAAACATGATGCTGGATGATCAAGGATACGGGATTACCGATGTTTCCGTGCCTTTCTATCCCATTGTTTTACACGGCCTTGTGCCTTATACCGGAAACGCCATTAACCTTGCCGAAGACTATACGAAGAATTTATTAAAGACAATAGAAAGCGGAGCGGGCCTGTACTTTAGTTTTATGACCGAAGAAACCTCTGTTCTACAAGAGACAAAGTTCAGGCAGTTTTACGCAAACGAATACAATAAATGGGTTGGCGACGCCGACGCTTTGTACAAACAATTTACCGCGAATTTCGGCCATCTTTATAGTCAGGCGATTATTGATCACAAGATTTTATCACACGGTGTAACCTTAACCGAATATGAAGACGGAACAAGGGTTGTTGTAAACGCAAGCGACTTTGCCGTGAATTACAATAACAGAAATATTAACGCGGACAGTTTTATTGTACTGAGACGGGGGGAATGATGAATTCCATAAAGAATTTCATAGGTAAACACTTCGGAAATTATTTCTTAAAGAAAAATGATAAACTTTGCCTGACGCTTGAGGGAAAGAATGCCAGGGCAGGGTATTTATTTATCCTTCCTTTTTTTATTGGCTTTCTTTCATTTATGTTTTTCCCGATTTTTGAATCGTTCCGTATGGTATTCAGCAGGGTAACAATAGATGTTATGCACTATGGCTTTAAGATGGAATTTATAAAGTTTGAAAATATTAAGTATACGCTTATGATAGACGCCGAATTTAACCGGCTTCTTGTCGAAGAGCTTGTGCGCATGGTGCTTATAGTTCCGGCAATAATCATTTTCAGTATGTTTGTCGCGCTGCTCTTAAACCAGGAATTCAAGGCAAGGGGTTTTGTAAGGGCTATCTTCTTTCTTCCGGTGATCCTGTCTTCAGGCGTAATGATCGGACTTGAGACCAATAATGCCCTGCTGCAAAGCATTGCCGCTACCATTAAAGAAAGTAATTTGATGAAGTCGTCGATAACAGGTGTTCTTGAGGAAATACTTGCTACCGAAGGTTTCGGCGGCGGGTTTATGGAGTATATTTTTCAGGTAGTAAACCAGATATACACTATCGCGATGGCTTCCGGTATTCAGATAATCATCTTCCTTTCGGCGTTACAGACGATTCCGGCCAGTATGTTTGAGGCCGCAAAGATCGAAGGCGCGTCAAGCTGGGAATGTTTCTGGAAGATAACATTCCCTATGGTCAGCTCTTTAGTGCTGGTCAATGTCATCTACAGCGTGGTAGATTATTTCCTGAGAACGGATAACGAGGTGATGGAAAAGATATTCCAGGCGCTTATTAAAAGCCTTGATTTCGGCTTTTCATCAGCTATGGCCTGGATATATTTCCTGATTGTTATAATTGTAATAGGGATAACGCTGGCCATATTCTCAAAGAAGGTGTACTACTATGAATAGAATATCTGTACACCAGCTAAAAAATAACACTTGGAACATAACTTATAAAATATTCCGCGCCGTTCTTCTTTTCGGTCTTTGTTTTCTTATCCTGCAGCCCTTATTTGACAAGGTTTCTGTCAGCTTTATGGAGCAGCAGGACCTGTACGACGCGACAGTAATAAGTATTCCGCGTCATTTTTCAACGTCAAATTATCAAATAGCTATGGAAATAATGAAATACTGGCCTACGTTTATTCAAACAGTGATCATTATTATTGCCAGCGCTTTGCTGCAAATAACTTCCTGTACCCTTGCCGCTTACGGGTTTGCACGCTACAAGTTTCCGGGAAAAAATCTGCTGTTTATGTGCGTCTTTCTTATAATTGTTGTTCCGCCCCAGACCATCATGTCTTCCCTTTTTCTTAACTTTCAATTTTTTGATGTATTTGGTATAATAAAGCTGATTACCGGAAGGAACATCAGCTTGCTGGGCACTCTTCCGGGTTATCTGCTGCTTTCCGCAACGGCTATGGGTCTTAAAAGCGGGTTGTACATTTTTATGCTTAGGCAGTATTTCAGGGGCGTTCCCAAGGAACTTGAGGAAGCGGCGTATGTTGACGGATGCGGCAGATTGTACACCTTTATCCGCATAATGCTTCCGGACGCGGCTCCGATGCTGACTTCCTGTTTTCTGTTTTCCTTTGTGTGGCAGTGGACGGACACGCTTTATACAACTTTGTTTTTACGGGGCTATAAAATGATGCCGATTGCCTTAAGTATGCTGTCAGACGGTTTTTACCGGTACTGGGCCGCTTTAAACGGGTGGAATACCGGCGGCGCGGACATTATGTCGCAGCCGCCTATCGCGTATTTACAGGCTATTGTTGCGACCGGAATGCTGGTATGTCTTGTTCCGCTGATACTGTTGTATCTTGTGGCGCAAAGAGCGTTTGTTGAATCCCTTAGCCAGACGGGGATTAAAATGTAGGTTTCAATACGACACAGTCGTACGGCTGCGCCGTACGGCTCAGCCGTTTGAGATAGTAAATTTAACTGGAGGAAGGACATGATGAGAAAGAAAGGTCGAATTGGAGTTATCCTGTTTACGGCTTTTGTTGCGGCTTGCTTTTTGTTCGTATTGGCAGGATGCAGCAAGAAGGAGGCGGGCGTTAACCTGAAAGGCGCTCAAATAGTAGTCGCGGATTTTAGCAATGCCTATGATGTAGACACCTATACTCCGAGAAACGAGGATGAGGAAATCCAGCTTGCGTGGAGAAAGAAAATCCAGGCTGATAATGGATTTAAGATGAAGACGGTAGAATTGTCCGGTTATGACGATTATTTCCAGATTGTAACTACGAATATTATAGCGGGCAATAAAGATTACTCCCTGTACACTCTTTCCCCTGAATGGGCAATGACATTGTACAAACAGGGATTGCTCTATCCCATCAGCGACAGCAGCGTAAAGCTGAACAACAGGGTTCCTGAAGCCGGTAAAAAAGCAGCCTATAATGAGCTAATTGAAAAATTATTTACTTTTAACGGTAAGTCCTATGGCTTTTATCCCGGAACCGGCGGAGACGCGTGGCATGGTACCTTCCTCTTTTGGAACAAAAGGCTCCTGAAAGAAGCCGGCTATGATCCTGACCTTTTATACGATTTGCAAAAGGCGGGCACATGGACTTGGGATAAATTCTATGAGATTGCCAGAGCGACAACACGCGACACCAACAATGACGGCATTACAGATATCTACGCAATGCCCTGCGATGATCCTCGCGAGGTTTTGAACGGATTTGTTTACGGGAATAACGCTAATTACGTTTTAATAAACGCACAGGGAAAATTCGAGAGCGGAATGAACAAGCCTGAATTCCTGGAAGCGGTGCAGTTTTACCAAAGGCTTTTGGAAGAAGGCCTAATGAAACCGCGTCCTGAAAATTCCGCGTGGGACTGGGATTTTACCGAATTCTTTGACGGCCACACCGCGATGATAATCGCGCCGGAGTGGAGAAAAGGCCAGATGCCGGAAATGAAGGATGATTACGGCTTTGTATTCCCGCCTAAGGGCCCCAGAGCGACAAATTACCGCATGGGTAATGATGATATGGTTTATGTCATTCCCGCTTATTTCAAGCCTGAGGAAGTAGATACAATTCTCAAAGCCGCCGATCTCTGGTTTGTTCCGTCAAGCGATGACTGGAAAGGCGGACATTACTGGGCTTTCCGCGACCGCCGCGCTGTTGATGAATCAATGGCTATGGTAAAAGACGCACGTTATAACGCTTTTAAAAACTTTTTGCTGGTTCCCGGCTTCCCGCATAATGATTTCTGTTTTGATCTTTTCAATTTTAAAGGAACCGCCGCTCAGCTTGTTGAACAATACGCGCCAAGAGTTAACGCGGCATTAGACCAGATGAACCGTTAGTATTCGTTAGTATCTTAATAAAAATCCCTGACAACAGTCAGGGATTTTTTTTGTTTCACTGCAACCTTAAAAACTTTCCGGTGTCTCAAGTAGCAATGGAACAAAATAATCAAACAATGGGTGAAGAAATAGCCAATTCGGCGCTTCATTTTGTCGGAAGCCTGCTGGGAATTCTTGGGCTGGTCTTTCTGGTTAATCACGCCGGCTCCTCTCTGCCGGTATATGTGATCTTTGCCTCAACAATGATCTTTATGTTTTCCGCTTCGGCTGCTTATCACGCCGTAATTTCCGTTAAGATAAAACAGTTTTTCCGCGTCATCGATCATCAGTCGATTTACATATTCATCGCCGGAACCTATACGCCTTTTTGCCTTTTGGCGCTCAAGGGTTCTCTTGGCCTGGTTTTGTTCTTTTTTGAGTGGGCTATGGCTTTGACCGGGGTAATACTTTCGGCCGTTCAGTTCCGCTTTATAAGAAAAATTGAAATGGTCATTTTTATTCTTATGGGATGGGCAATTATAGGCGGGTGTATCCCCCTCGCGCGCTCGCTTCCGCTTCAGAGCGTTGTTCTTTTATTTGCCGGAGGCGTGCTATACACCGCCGGGACTTTCTGGTACCGCGCCGGAAAACCAAAACCAGGCCTCAGGCAGGGCCGCTTGTTCTGCGGCCACGTAATTTGGCATCTTTTTGTCCTTGCCGGAGCGGCCTGCCACTGGTTTTCAGTGTGGTTTCTATTACTTGAGAAACATTAAGAAATCAGTCATACTTTAACCAAGTATGGCGGCACAGACAGCGGTAATTGGGGCAGGGGCCTGGGGAACAACGGTTGCCAAGGTAATTGCTGAAAAAGGGAAAGATGTTGTCATCTGGAGTTTTGAAAAAGACACCAGGGACGATATAAACTTACGCTTGGAAAACAAGCGTTACCTGCCTGGAATAAGCCTGCCAAAAAACCTGAAAGCTACCTCCGATATTGTTGAAGCTGCCTCAGAGAAGAAGCAGCTCATATTGGCGGTGCCTTCCCTGTTTCTCCTGCAAACAGCAAAGCAAATACTCTCAGTTCCCTCTATAAGGGAAGGTGAAACCGCCATCGCGGTCATTACAAAGGGCTTTCTTTCAACCGACAAAGGGCCGCGGCTTATTCTTGAAACTCTGGAAGATTACCTTCCCGGCTTTTACCGGCAGACCCTTGTTTACATAGCAGGCCCCAGTCACGCCGAAGAAGTCTCGCGCGGAAAAATCACCGGCCTAATCGCCGCAAGCGAGAGCGCCAAAAATTCCATCCATTTCCGCGACTTATTAAAAAGCAAAAACCTTCTTGTCTTTTCCTCGTTTGACGTGCGCGGCGTTCAGGTGGCGGCCGCGGCAAAAAATGTCATCGCCATCGCTTTCGGTCTGCTCGACGCCTTAAAAACCCAGGGTGAGGCCAGCGGTTTTGAGGGCGCAAACCTCCTGGGCGACGGGACTGAGTCCCTGCTTTTGGCCGCCGGCCTGAACGAGATCCAGACCCTCGGCGTGGCCATGGGCGCCACCCACCCGGAAACCTTTACCTCAATTTCCGGCATAGGAGATCTTGACGTTACTTGCCGTTCCGTCTTCGGAAGAAACCGGCGCTTTGGCAAAGAAATCATCGAAAAAAAGATCCTTTCGCCGTTCAAGGGTATTGATGATCTTATAGCCCGCATTAACGAGCTTGATTACTTGCCGGAAGGAGTCGCGGCAGCAAAGCACGTAAAGGCGCTGGCGGAAAAACACCGCCTTAAAATGCCCATTTCCATCGGGCTTTACAGAATCTTAAACCGCGAAATAGAACCATATGCGTTTCTAAAGCAATTCCTAAACGATATTGGGCGATAGATTCACCCCTTTTCATTGTTTTATGTTTTCTATATAATATCTCCATCATGCAGGAAGAACTAACCGAATATAAGGGAAAAGCTACAATGGAAAAAATCACGTCGCTGGCAAAGCGGCGGGGTTTTGTGTTTCAATCTTCAGAGATTTACGGCGGCCAAAACGGAGCCTGGGATTACGGGCCTTTGGGCATTGAATTAAAAAACCGTATCGCCGCCGCCTGGTGGAAAGAAATGACCCAGCTCAACGACGACATTGTCGGTCTGGATGCGGCAATTCTGATGCATCCGCGCACATGGGAAGCTTCAGGACACGTGGAGAATTTTACCGACCCGCTTGTTGACTGCAAAAAGTGCAAAGCCCGCTTCAGGGCCGATCAGATACCGCCTGAAAACCTTGCGGCCAAAAAGTGCCCCGAATGTGACGGCGAGCTTACCGATACGCGCAAGTTCAATCTAATGTTCAAAACCCATATCGGCCCCGCCGAAGACACAGCCAGTATAATCTACCTGCGCCCGGAAACAGCTCAGGGAATCTACGTCAACTACAAGAACATCATACAGTCCAACAGAATGAAGATCCCCTTTGGCATAGCCCAAATAGGCAAGGCCTTCCGCAACGAAATTGTTACCAAGAACTTTATCTTCCGCACCTGCGAATTTGAGCAAATGGAAATGCAATATTTCGTAAAGCCTGGCACAGACGAAGATTGGTTTGCCAAGTGGCGGCAGCGCCGCTGGAATTACTACCAAAAGCTTGGCGTTAAAATGGATCATCTGCGCTGGCACCAGCACGGCCCCGGCGAACTGGCCCACTACGCGAAAGACGCTTACGATATTGAGTACCTCTTTCCGATGGGTTGGCGGGAACTGGAAGGCGTCCACAACCGCACCGACTACGACCTTAGCCGCCACACCCAATTCTCGGGCAAAGACCTCCAGTACATCGACCAGGAAGACAGCAACGAGCGCTACATTCCTTACATCATCGAAACTTCAGCCGGCCTCACCCGCAATTTATTGATGATCCTCTGCGACGCCTATGATGAGGAACAAGTCGCTTCCGACAAAGAAGGGGGCGAAGAAGATACACGGACGGTACTGCGCTTCCACCCAAGCCTCGCGCCGATTACCGTTGCCGTCCTGCCCCTGATGAAGAAAGACGGCCTCGCGGAGCTCGCCCAGGACATCCGAAAAGAACTGAAAGAAGACTTCTCCACAGATTATGATCAATCCGGAGCCATTGGCCGCCGATACCGCCGCCAGGACGAAGCGGGGACGCCCTTCTGCGTTACCGTCGACTACGAATCCAAAGACAACGGCACCGTTACCCTGCGTTTCCGGGACTCAATGGAACAGGTTAGGGTTAACAAGGCGGAACTGGCGGCGCGTTTGAGGAAGGAAATAAAGGAATATAAGAGGGTTTAATTTTAACCTTCATTTAATTCCGTTGAATCCAAGCCGCTTCGTTTCTGGAATTGCAGGTAGTCCCAGCGGGTTACAATACCCAGCAGTTTCCCGTCTTCCAGTATGGGTAGGTGGCCGATCTTATTCTTATAGAATATTCTTTCTATTTCCCTCAGCGTTACTTTGCTCCCGGCTGAAATTACCGGCGCGGACATATATGCCTTTACCGGCGCCTGCATCTTCCCGTGCTTGCGGCCTTTCATAATGTCTCGAAGGCTGATAAAGCCGGAAACATTGCCTTCTTTATCAACAACCGGGCAGGCCGTAAGATCAACCCGCTCCAAAAACATGGACGCTTCCATAAGGCTGGTAGTCTCATGGATAGTAAATACGTTCTTTGTCATAATTTCATTAACCACAACGGCAGGCTCCAGGGCGTGATTCAGGAATTGGAAGAATTCCTCAAAAAACTTCTGCCCGTTTACGCCTGTTATCTTGGCCGAAGCCGCAAGCTGATGCCCTCCCCCTCCATAAACAGAAAGCAACGCGTGAAGATCGATTATATTCTTTTGGCTTCTGGCAATGAGCAGTACTGTCTCATCCTTTGGTATAAAGAACACCGCGAAGTACGCGTCAGGACTTTGAACATCCATTATCTTTTCCACGACCGCCGAAAGGCCGGACACATTATCTTCCAGCTCATGATAGCTAAGCAGGATCGCATTACCCTGTATCGAATGCGCTTCGGGCCTGAGATGGTTAAGAACCGCTATTTGTTCATCCTCTCTGACTGTCTCCAGAAACGATTTTACCAGTCTTAGGGAAGCCCCCATATCCAAAAGCCATGCGGCAACTTCATAATCGTCCCGTGTAACACTCTCGTAAATAAACCTCCCGGTATCGGCATAAATCGCCGCCAGGGCGATTGTTGCCTCTTCGCTTTCAAGCGTAATCCCCTTCTTCATCGCAATTTTTCCAAGCAGGGAAACATTCGCCCCAAGCCGCGCTTTCTCGACTTGGGCGCCTGAAATATCACATTCTTCTGTATGGTGGTGATCAAAAATGCGTATGACGGGGGAGGAATTCTGAATATGGCTGAAGTATTCACTTACCCTGCCGGCTGTGCAGGTATCCACGATAATTATGTTATCTATTGTTTCCCCGGCAAGGTCTTTTATGGAAATAAATTCAAAGTAATCCTTATAAAAATCGTACATGACCTGCGCCGCAGGATGTATCCGGCTGCTCCGAACCAGCCTGTAACCGGGAAACAGTCTTTTAACCAAGATAAGTGAGCCAAAACAATCAAAGTCCATGTTGGCATGGCCAAATGCTATATCCATATAAACCCTTAAATTTATTCGAGACAAAAAAAAGCCTGGCAATGACCTACTTTCCCACCCTTTAGAGGGGCAGTATCATCGGCGTTAGAGGGCTTGACTTCCGTGTTCGGAATGGGAACGGGTATGACACCTCCACCATTATCACCAGGCAT
>Ga0268262_10001363_pt1 | contig 30545 bp, 41 predicted proteins | sample TergutNc150P3_FD_190354 | JGI IMG/M metagenome (GOLD analysis project Ga0268262, IMG submission 190354) | Nasutitermes corniger P3 segment gut microbial community from laboratory colony in Florida, USA - Nc150 P3 (SPAdes) (version 2) | ecosystem: Host-associated > Arthropoda: Insects >... | reverse complement strand
GCGCGGGAAATATATGTTACCGAAGCTGAAAACAAATAAAATATTAAAAATAATGTAACAAAAAATTATTTTTTTAACCGGGGGAGGGGTAATTTGTTCTAAAAATGATAAATTCGACAGCCTCAACATTACCGTAACACCAGTCGCGTCTCAGTCAGTTGCTACAACAGCCGCCGCAACAACAACGCCGACAACCGCAAATCCAGCAAGCGATTTTAAAATGTCAGGAAATACATTAACAAAATATATAGGTAAAAAAGGAGTCGGAGTAATCATACCAAACGGAGTTACCGGTATTGGAGATGGTGCTTTTGTCGATACCGGCATCACCAGTGTAACCATACCGAACAGCGTTAAAAGCATTGGAGGTAACGCTTTTGCCGGAACTGCCATTTCCAGCATAACAATACCCGACAGCGTTACCAATATTGAGAGCGCCGCTTTTCTTGAATGTCGCAACCTTACCACAATAAATGTTGACTCGGGTAATGCAAACTTAAGTTCATCAGACGGAATATTGTTTAACAAAAATAAAACCGTTATTAAAAAATACCCTGCAAAAAAAACAGGCAGTACATTTACCATACCCAATGGCGTTACTACCATTGAAGGAGCAGCTTTTGACAATTGCACCAGCCTTACCAGCATAACGATACCCAACAGCGTTACCAAAATTGAAGGATATGCTTTTATCGGCTGTACCAACCTTACCAGCATAACCATACCCAACGGAGTTACCGCCATTGGGGATCAAACTTTCGCCGAATGTACCAAACTTGCCAGCATAACAATACCAAACGGAGTTACAGGTATTTATGATGCCGCTTTTCGGAATTGTACCAGCCTTGCCAGCATAACCATACCCGCTAGCGTTACCTATATTGGGTTTTTCGCTTTTAATAATTGTACCAGCCTTACAAGCGTAACCTTTCAAGGAGGCACGATTAGATTTGGCGGTGATCCAAAGTTCCCAGGAAACTTGCGCGAAAGGTATACTGAAGACGGATCAGTACCGGGAACATATACAAGGGCAAGAGGAAGCAACGAGTGGCAGAGACAGGCACAAGGGGCATGACGAGACAAGATATATGGCGGTGGTAAGATAGAAGTATAAATTTATTACATTAAAAATGCCGAGTAATAAGATAACGGGGCGTTGATGGCACGGCGTACAACAAAACGGTAAAAGTACGCCGCCTGTCGGTGTCTTTTACCGCCAAACGTTATGCGAAATTGACATTATTGAAGGAATACGATACAATATATTTATTGAAAGGAGAATGTATTTATGGAAAATAAGTTCAAAATAGAGAAATATCTTTGGCAAATTGTGTATTCACATACAATTGTTATTTATGATACCATAAAAGCAGGGGAAGCAAACCATGGGTGACGCTCAAGACATATTGCTCGGCGCAATCCAGCTTGAAGCAATGGATTTAATTATAAATCCGCGTGAAGAAAAAGTTGAAGGCGCTCATGGGGATCAGGTAATGCACTTAATTCTGTCTTGCCGGTAGCGCAAACGGAGGCACAGCACGGAAATCAATTTTACCACGAACCACACAAACCACACGAACTCTTACTTAGTATTTGCCGGAAAACCTTCATGCTCCTTCTTATTTCATAGAATTGGAAGGTTAAAAATGGTTTTCCTTCAGCAAGTTCGTGTTGGTTAGTGTGGTTCGTGGTAAATTATTTGAAAATTGATTTCCGTGGAGGCACAGAGACTTCCATTGACAAATATGGCTTTTTTAGTAGAATTGATATATATGGAGGTTTTTGGTAGCTTATGGAAGCAAAATTAACATTAAAATTGGATGAAAGGGCTATTGAGATGGCTAAAATTTATGCAAAGAGGCATAATAGAAGCATTTCTGGTATGGTAGAAAATTATTTTTGGAACTTGCCTTCAGATAGTGTTTACCCGAAAAAACATTCTCCTATAGTTGAAAGTCTGACAGGTATTTTATCTGTAGATGAGTTAGAAAAAATAGCTCAAGAAGATGAACGGGTACGCCATATTCTAAAAAGGGAAATATGAGTACAGAATTATTTATAGATTCCGACGTAATTCTTGACGTATTGACAAATAGAAATGATTTTTATGAATTTGCCGCTGAAATATTTGATTTAGGATATGAAAAGAAGTTAAAATTGTATACAAGTGCTGTAGTGTTAGCTAATGTTTTCTATATTTTAAGGAAAAAATACGGGATTGAAAAATCAAAAGAGCAGTTAAGAATATTACGGTTAATAGTTGACGTATTGCCGATAAATGCAAAAACGGTTGATAGTGCGTTAGATTCAAAATTTGGAGATTTTGAAGACGGTCTTCAGTACTTTTCGGCAAAAGAAAACAAAATATTAACTATAATTACAAGAAATATAAAAGATTATAAAGAAAAAGATGTAGTAGTACAGTCATCAGAAGAATATTTAAGAGTAAATAGAAAATATTTATTAGAAGAATGAACTTCAATCAGATTAACAATATTCCCTAATTCCTCACTCCTCATTCCTAATTTTTTCTCATTCCTCACTCCTCATTCCTAATTTTTTCTCATTCCTCACTCCTCATTCCTAATTTTTAAAGAACCTGTACCCCGCGCTGAGCCGTATTGACGGCCCGCTTGTCAGGCCGCCGAGTTTCGGGTTGGGGTCTCCGGTCATGGATTTCATCATTTCAAGATTCTTAATCTCATACGGGGTCATAAGCCGGAAACCGTAGAGCAGTTCGCCGCGCAAAAAGAAACCGGACGCCAGCGCGAAATCTACGCCGCCCCCCAGGTCTATCCAGAACGAATTCCAGTCGCTCAGTTTGTAGGCGTTGCCGTCCTTGTCTTTTTCATGAAGGCCGTTGGTACGGTCATAGACATTGCCGGCCGGCATAGTGCGCGCCTGATCCAGGCAAATCTGGTAGTTCACGCCGAGCATGGGAAAAACGGTAAACCGCTCGTTCAGATTAAAGGGGTATTTGCCCAGGAGGCTCAGGCCCAGAACGGTTTCCCAGCCCTTGCCGCTCCTTGCCCCGCCGCCTACGTCAGCGATATCCACGGGTTCTCTGAAATTATTTACCCCGTTCTGGAAAAAAACGCTGAACACTCCGTAAGTCGCGTCGAAAAAGGCAAAAAAACCGTAGTTAAACTGGTCCATTTCCTGCCCGGCATCTATTTTTACCGGATTTCCGTCAACCGTCCCCTCGGCTTTAAGCATATAGCGGGTAAAAAAACCGCCCAAAAGCCCTCCCGCCCCGGCGCTGAGGGAAAAATCGGCGCCAAAAACAGCCGCCGCCCCGGCCAGCGTCAGTACAACCAAAATAATCCGTTTTTTCATGCTTATTATGGTAACATGAACGAAATTTAAAGTAAAGTAATATTTTAGACGAATTCAAAAAAAAATCTATTAAATATATTGAATTTCTATTTTCGTGTATGTATAATACTAGCGAGGTTTCGCGTATAAAGAAATCATATTACAAATGTAAGGAGATTAAAATGAAGAAAGCATATTTGCTGGCAGGCCTTGCGGCGGTTTTGCTTGCCCTGGCGGGATGTCCCGAACCCGATGATAAAACCGGTAAACAGGAAGATTCGGTATTATCGATGGCTATAAAAGATATTCCGAAAGATACGAAAATATTTGCGGCTACGCTGTTTGACGATACCTTTTTGACGACAAAGTCTCCCGCCCAGCCTGTTCCGCTTGCGGCCGGCATGAATTTCGGCGGCGTTTTTGAGTTTAATGCGTATGATCCTTCATCGCCCACCCAAATGGGCGCCCCGTGGACAAAGACCGGTCAATACTATATTCTTCTGGCAACCAGCATGGATGGAAGCGGGAAAAACTATGTATACTCGACTGACGGGCAGTCTTCGGCAAAATACAGCTTTACTACGGCAACGGCTTCTATAGCTTGGGACAAGTTTGTGTTGCTTGGCGGGGAAAATCCAATTTCTGCTGCACAACTGCAACTGACAGTGACCGGTATACCGAGTGGAAAGGCGATTTCTGCGGCAATGCTGTTTGATGATATAGATGATATATCAGAAGAAAGCGTTCCGAAGGCGTATAGCATAGGTACAGGCGGTGTTTTTAAGTTTGTCGCGTATGACGACAGTTCATTTCCTAGCCTTACGGGCGAAGCTTTTACAACCGCCGGACAATACTATATTATTCTGGCAGCCGGTGGTGAGGGTGACGAAGACGCTGAAATTTACATTTATACAGGGGGCGGGCAAGAGCCGAAAAAATACAACTTTACTGCGGTACCGGCTACAATAGCCTGGGGTCAGTTCGTCGAGTTTGACGAAGAATACCCCCCCCCCCCCCGCCGCCTCCAACTCAACTGGAACTGACCGTGAGCGGCATTACCGGGGCGACAATTGTAGCGGCGACGCTGCTGACGGATGGTACCAACGGCTGGCAGCCTGTTGCGGTCGGCATGAATTTCAGCGGCAATTTTAAGTTTCTAGACTACGCCGATATGGATTCTGAATTTACAACGCCCGGACAATATTATGTTCTTCTTGCAACCAATATTACTGGAAGCGGGGATAACTACGTATACATCAGCGGGACTGGCCCGGGAAAATACAGCTTTACCAGCGCACCGGTTACTCTTACCTGGAGCCAGTTTGTAAAACAAACTGCCGCCCCCCCGCCGCCTCCTCCAACTCAACTGGAACTGACCGTGACAGGCATTACCGGGACGACGATTGTTGCGGCGACGCTGCTTGTGGATGGTACCAACGGCTGGCAGCCTGTTGCGGTCGGCATGAATTTCAGCGGCAATTTTAAGTTTCTAGACTACGCCGATATGGATTCTGAATTTACAACACCCGGACAATATTATGTTCTTCTTGCAACCAATATTACTGGAAGCGGGGATAACTACGTATACATCAGCGGGACTGGCCCAGGAAAATACAGCTTTACCAGCGCACCGGTTACTCTTACCTGGAGCCAGTTTGTAAAACAACAGCAGCCGTAATTTTACCGCTGCCGTATAACGCAGACGAGTGAAGAGTGAAGAGTTTGGAAGATACTTTTCACTTTTCACTGTTAATTGTTCACTTTTAGGAGAGGTATTTATGAAAAGAAACATTTTTTACAGCCGGATGTTTTACACCGCCGCGCTTCTTGTTGCCGCAGCCTGCGCCCTGTTTGTGGCAGGATGCAAACCGGAAGAGGACAGCGGGGAAGCCGTAGACACCACCTGGCTGATAGGCTCATGGGCTAACGCCGAGTCCGGCACGTCTTTTACAATAGCGGCTAATCTGTCGTTTGAATGTGATATCTATCTACAGAAGAATCCGAGGGATCAAAAAGCGCGGATACGAGGGCGGCTGGATAAAAGCGATTCAAAACTTGGCAGGAATGAATTTAAATTTGTGGGCTTGCTTCTTGCGCAGCCCGGCGACCCTGACAGCTCGTATACCGGAAACGCCAATGATCTGCAGAGTACGTTGGATATTTTTAGCAGAGATCTCGTGGCTGCCCTTACTCCTAACGGTGACAAAACGGAGTTTAAGTTCACGTCAAACATCCCCATAGCCGATATGTTCTTCGGCGGCGATTACGCTAAGCCTCCCGAGGAGTTCTGGCTGATCGGCACATGGTCTAATGCCGAATCCGGCGCGTCTTTTACAATTGCGGCAGACCTGACCTTTGAAGCCGATATATACCCGATGGACGGTCAGAAAGCGCGTGTAAGCGGCATTCTGGATAACAGCAACCCCAAGCTGGAAGAAAATCAATATATAATAGATAAAATGGTTGCGGCGAAGCCCGGACAGCCTGACCCAAGCTATAACGGAAACGCCATAATGTCTGCCGGAATATTGGGCGCTTTTAACGGGAAGCTGATGCCGACTCTTACCCCCGTAAACGAGGACAAAACGGAGTTTATATTTACGTCAAACAGCGAAACGGCGGACATGTTCTTCGGCGGAAAATACACAAAACAAGTGAAAAGTGAAGAGGGGGGAAATAATTAGCAGTGAGCAATGCAATGTCAACAAGTTAAGGAAAAAACTAGCCCCCAAAGACCTCACACGGAGGCTCAAAGGCACGAAGGACACGGAGATTAGGACAAATTTGTTATCTTTTTTGTTGTTTTTCCTTCTTACCTCTGTGTCCTCTGTGCGCTCTGTGCCTCTGTGAGAGATATTGGGAGATAAATCAGCGGCCATTAATCCTTAACTTGTTGACATTGGATAGACAGCGGCAAACTGTCTGCGGAAGAGAATTTGTGGCTAAAAAACCTGAGCAACAAGCTGGATTATACGGCAATCGGGCGGATAAGCGCCGAGGCGGAGCGGCAGGGCAAGGCAGCTTGATCCTGAAAAGGTTAAAACACTGTATAACAAGTAACATAAAAAATAAGGGGGGAAACAAATGAAAAATGAAAAAATAAAAATAAAAAAAGCAAGAGGGAAGGCTCGTGGATTTTTTCTCTTTTCACTTTTCACTTTTCTCTTTTCACTTGTTTTGTTTTTTTCCTGCCAGCCGGAAGAGAACTCTGATCCGACTCCGAACACTGAAGAGCCGGATGATCCGTCCCTGGTCGTCCTTGACTTTACAGCCGCGAAAGAGCAGGCGGGTTCGGCGTTTGTCGTTCCCGCCGATTTTGTCGGAATGTGCCACGCCGGATCTTCAGATAACCACCTTGACAAGGAATACCCCATATTGAAAGAAATGGGCGTTGTCTGGGTACACTGGGATTTTAGCTGGAGTTCTATACAGCGCGAGCGTGAAAAAGACAAAGACCCGGCAGAATGGAACTGGACGACCTTTGACAACAGGGTCGAGCGGGCAAACGCCGAGGGCAAGAAAATAATCGGGATGCTGCTCTATGACGTGGACTGGGTGCATACGGCAGTAACTCCCCCTAATCCAACCAATATAACGAAAGTCTGGCCCAACGAGATCCCCTATTTTACCAAATACGCCGTGGAAACTGTAAAACGGTACAACGGCAAGAACGGCAAGGGAAAAGTTGACGCATGGCTTATCTGGAACGAACCGGACCTTGCCCCCCGGTTCTGGAGCGATCCGGCAACCGATCCAAACTCGATGGAAGATTTTTTTGAATTGACCCATGCGACGGCCTCGGCAATACGCGGACTGGATAAAACGGAAGAGACGCATACCGAATTGGTTGGCGGCGTTTTTACCGCGATGGTATCCGACGCGTGGATTAACGGTCTGTTCGGCTACGAAAAAGACAACGTAAAAGTAAAAGACCTGCTGGACGGCGCCGCCATTCACCCCTACAGCCCGAATGCCGAGGGCAGCGCGGGCGTCTTTGCCAGTTTCAGGGAAAAGGTCAAACCGTACGGTTTTGAAGACAATGTATGGTTAAATGAAATGGGCTATCCCACCTATACCGAAAAAGGCCCTATCCCCAAAGGAAGGTACGGGACAGACCAGTGGGAAGGGGATATGCCCAGGGTGGTCGCCCAGACCTTCGCCCTTACAGCCGCAGGCGGCGCGCGCAACCTGACCTGGTACCACCTGTTCGACAGCGCGGACCGCGACGAGGGCGATTCGGAGGACTGGTTCGGCCTTATCTGGCGGAAGAGCGCCGATGAATGGATAAAGAAAGGCGGCTACCGGAGCTATGCCGTCAGCGCCAACAACCTGCCGGGCAAAACGTACAAGAAAATGGAGTTTGCCAAGGCGCTGCCCGGGGCTATACAGAGCTACTATTTTGAGGGTTCCGGCGCGGACAACGGACGCACGCTTATTGTCTGGAACACCTCCCCGCTGGACGATATTGACATACGCGTAAAGCTGGGCGGCAGCAAGCACAAACTCTGGGACGTTGAGACCGGAAAGTCGTCTGACATTGAAAAGAATTCAACATACACGCTGTATCCCGACAGCAGCGGCAAGACTAATCTGGTCTTTTTAACATGGGAAAAATAGCTGTGCTTTTACTTTTATTGCCGGCCGGGGGATATTTATGAAATTTTGCCGGAAAATCCTAATAAAGTACTTGACTCTATATTAAAAATAAGGGTATATTTGATATATACGCACTAATGAACCTAATGTTGGGTATAGCCCCAGGGATGATAGTATTTATCGCTTAGCGATTTTTGGGAAAAAACAGTATTGGAAAGGAAACAAATGGCTAAGGCAGTTGTCATGAACAAACCAGAGGAAAAAGCATTGTCTAAAGAAGCCTCTGTAAAAAAATTAGGACTCATTGATTTTTCAGGCGATGAAAATTTAAGCCCTGAATTAATAGACGATGCCTTGAATAGTACGGCCACATTTTATGAAAATATCAATTTGGCTGATATAGCAGCAAAAATAAAAAACAACAAGGCTAAATATGACGGAAGAAAGCCATGATGTAGAGTGGGTTATAAAACACTTCCGTCCATTGTTAGACAAAATTAACATTGATAATATTCCCGAAGAACCGAATCCCCAAGTAGAACTATTATCAGATTCAAGGCAATTCATTCAATTAGGAATGGAAAATTGTGTCTTGGCTATTTGCCGCCGAAATTTTATCTCAACAGTAAATGGCCATTATACATTTAGTTATGCTGAAAATGAAGGGCAACAGATATTTTTTCTGAATATTAACATTAACAATACTCTTTTTGTCTCAAATAATCCAGCATTAAGAGAAAAACGAAAGCGTACTATTATACATGAGTTTACGCATTGTATTGCCGCAATCCTGTCTATAGGACGAATAAAAACTAAACTATTATTGGACGGGCTTGTAAATAAGTTAGCTGCGCGAGTAAAAATGAACGAGATGACTCATTACCAAATGATATTAAGCCAGATCGGCAACGCATCTTCAACTGTTACATATGCTCTTGGCATTTATCCGGATGAACATTTCCGGTTAGGATATGAAGATTTTGATGATAGTTTTTCTACTCTCTATAAGAATTTGATTTTAGACAGGAAAATATTTGAAAAATACTTTACAGAAAATAGGGGAAGCGATTTTTTTAAAGAACTAAATAAGGGAAATATTCCTGGTGCATTAACAATACTTAACGCCGCCTGTGCGGATTTAATAGCAAAAGAAGCAATCTCTGCGGATTTTGTAAATCTAAGACTAAGAGAAGAATTATTGGGTTATTATTTTTTAGGCAAGCATTAATAAAGACACATGTCGAAGAATAAAAAAAGAGCAAAGTAAAGAAAATCTATTCTCTTGCTTTGCTCTTTGCTCGCTGCTATTTGCTATTTATCTTGAGCTTACAGGCGGCTCTTCTTCTTTATCCTGCACAATGTCCAGAAGTTCAATGGTAAAAATCAGAGTAGAGTAGGGGGGGATTACCTGCCCGGCCCCGCGTTCGCCGTACGCCAGATGGGACGGTATGAAAATGAGGTATTTGCTCCCCACGCTCATCATCTGAATGCCCTCGGCCCAGCCGGGTATTACCATGTCAAGGGGAATCTCCTCGCCGCCGTCTGTCTGATAGGAACTGTCAAAAACAGTGCCGTCAACAAGCATCCCCTCGTAATTAACCCGAACGGTGTCGCCCTGTTTCGGCTTCGGGCCTTTCCCCTCGGTCAGCACCGTGTATTGCAGGCCGCTCGGCAACGATATGACGTCATCATGCCCGGCGTTATCCGCAAGGAATTTTTCTTCCTTCTGGCGCAATTCCTGCGCCTGCTTCATAAGCGCGTTGTCAAAAGCCGTCTGCACGATCTCCAGCGCCTCGTCCTGATCCATCAGGGTCGCCTTGTTATCCATCGCGCTTCTCAGCCCTTCGGTAAAGGCTGAATAATCCAGTTCCAGCCCGGCCTGCTTTAAGTCCCCTCCGACAGTCATCCCAAACGCGTAGCTTGTCCTGGTTTTGTCATTGTCCAGGTTTAAGTCTTCCTGTATTGCCTTTGCGTGGAGCGTCGCAACGGCAAGGGAAAGAAAAATAGCGATGGCGAAATGTTTCATGTTTTCCTCCTTTAATTATGGATTATATCAAGCAATTCTACTTCAAAAATAAGCGTTGAGTCAGGGGGGATTCTCTGCCCCCTGCCCTGCGGGCCGTAGCCGAGATCCGAAGGTATGAACAGCCGGTATTTGCTGCCTGTGCTCATCAGTTGAATCCCCTCGGTCCAGCCTCTGATCACCCCGTCCAGGGGGAATTCCGCAGGTTCGCCCCGAACATACGAACTGTCGAATTCAGAGCCGTCGAGCAGAGTGCCCTTGTAATGCACCCGCACCACGTCCTGGGCTGCGGGTTTCGGGCCGTTTCCCGCGGTTATCACCTCGTACTGAAGCCCGCTTTCGGTGGTAATAATGCCGGTCTTTTTCTTGTTTTCCTCAAGGAAATCCAGGCCTTTTTGCTTCCTTTCCGCTGCCGCCTTTTCAAAGTTCGCGTTGTACGCCTCATAGAAAATTTCCTCGGCTTTTTCCCTGGTAAAACGGGTTTCGTTGTCGAAGAGGACGTCTTTCATCCCCTGTAGGAACTGATCCCAGTCGGGGTAGAGGCTGTCCGCCTTCAGGCTTGAGCCGATAGTCATCCCAAACGCGTAGCTTGTGTCTTTACCGAACGATCCGTCGGCTGGACTAGCCTTTTTTCCCTTGCAGGCTGAAAATCCTGTACAAAGGACGGCAAGTGAAATAACCAATATAAATGTATGTTTCATGGGATTCATTATACCTGTTAATTTAAGTTGTGGATACCCCGATATACATTAATATGAAGTATTATTTTAACCGCGTTTTCAGTGTCTTGCGCCTGCTTCTGCCTGTCCTGCTGTTTTCATGTAACGGCCTTCCTACGGAAAAACCGGATCTTACGCCTCCCCCGGCGGTTCCGCCGACGGTTCCGCCGGTGCGCCCCCTTCCCCCCGATGAAATCATGGGGAAAGGCCTTGTAACGAAGGACAAGCTGGTGGATTTTCTGCTGCTTGCCAATGCCAATGCCGATCCCGCTTTTGTCAAAACCCTTGCCGGTTATTATATAGAAGAATCCGCCGCCGAAGGCGTGAACCACGACGTGGCTTTTTCCCAGATGTGCCTGGAAACAGGCTCCCTCCGTTACGGCGGCCTGGTTACCCCGGACATGCATAACTTCTGCGGCCTCGGCTCGACAGGCGCGCCCGGCCCTAACGGCCCCGAGAGGGGCAATGTCTTTCCCGATCCCCGCACAGGGGTGCGGGCGCATGTCCAGCATCTCAAGGCCTATGCCACCAAAGAGCCGCTGAATCAGGAACTGGTTGATCCGCGTTACAGTTACGTGAGGCTCGGCATTGCCCCCACGATACAGGGCCTTGCCGGCAGATGGGCCATGGACCCGCATTACAGTAAAAAGCTGGTCGCTATCCTGAATCAACTGTATGAATTTTCTTTTTAATATCTCACGTTGACAGAAGCGGCCTTAACCGTTACCATTTTACCTAAGGAGTATCTGTGGCAAAAGAAGAAGCGATAGAAGTAGAAGGGGTTGTCCGGGAGGCATTGCCGAACACCATGTTCAGGGTAGAACTGGACAACCAGAACGGGCATTTAATTCTTGCCCATCTTTCAGGAAAAATGCGTAAGCATTACATCCGCATTGTCCCCGGCGACAGGGTGCGTGTCGCGCTTTCCCCCTACGATCTAAGCCGGGGCAGGATCATCTACCGCGAACGCTGATACAAAATAGCAAATAGCAAATAGCAAATAGCAAAGTAAGATTTGAAAACTGCGCGTAGCGCCAAATTAAAGAACAAAGTCAGATAGTAAAATCTTACTTTGCTACCTGCTACCTGCTCTTTGCTCTTTTATTTTAACAATATCCAGGTCGCTCCTTCGCCGCCGGCTGCGGATTTTCCCCTGCCGCTTTCTCCCGCAAAAGGGCAGTGTTCGATAAACTCCATTACAATACGTTTTAGCACCGCTTCGCCCGCCGAGTGATTCCCCTTGCCGTGTATAACCAGGAGCTTTTCCAGACCCTTCGCTTTTGAATCGTTAAAGAAATTTTCCAGCGCCGTCCACGCTTCCTCGCGAATCAGGCCGTGTATATCAATTTCTGCGTCAGGTTTTTTGTTTCTCAGGCGGCTTCTTCTTTCCTGCGGGCTAAAGCGCCCGCTTGCGGATTCCATGTCTTTGTCATGTATCTCGTTCGTCTTTTCCCATTTGTCAAATATCTCTCCAAAATTCATAGTGGTTCCATCCTTCAATTAATAATCCGGTTCCCCGCTGTCTTCTTCCGGCTGCCATTCCCTGTTTGCCCACTGGTCAAGTTCTATCTGCCGGATATATTCAAACAGGGCGGATCTGCCCGCGTCTTCCCTGTCCTCCCCGGCGCTTGCGCTCTGGCGGTTATTTGACAGGATGCTTAATTCCAAATTCCGTTTCGCTTCTGTTTTTCTTCCGTCTATCCTGAGCGCGTCGCGGAACATGCCCGCCGCGTCTGCGAAATTCCCCCTGCTGAACATTGCCACGCCCGTATTATAGCACACGCGGTAGCGGAGTTCCCGGTTAAGGTTTGACGGCATACTGTCGAGCATATTCCCGGCTGCCGCAAACCTGTCCAGGGCGGCCTCTTCCTCTCCCATGGAAAAATAGACGGAACCCAGCCCGTATTCCGCGTAAGGCGCCGCGTCTTCATATTCAAGCGCTTTTGTGTATTTAGTAACAGCCTCAGTAAACCTGCCCTGCGAACTGAGAAAATTAGCCTCGATGATCAGCAGTTTGCCAGTGGCGTTGGAACAACCCAGAAACAAATAGCAAATAGCAAATAGCAAATAGCAAATAATAAAACTCTCTCTCCTTTGCTCTTTGCTCCATGCTCTTTGCTCTTTCATTTTTTGCTCCTCACGTTCAGCAGACACAATTTTGAAGCGCCGTATGCCATTATAGCCAATACCGCGAAAACAAACCAGCGTTCTTTGCCCGCATTCTTGCCTGCCGGGCTTTCCGTCTCCGAAGACAGGGAGCGAAGGTGGCCGACAAGAAATTCGGCGGCGTCCTCGCGGTTCCCGTCAATAAAAACGCCTCCGGTCTGGCCTGCCGCCGTCCGCATGGCTGCCGCGTCCCTGCGGCTTATGATGTCTTCCGATCCCGGAACAGGGCCTCCTCCGTCGCTGCCTGTCAGTATCGGGGTAACGGTTATGCCGTTCTGCCCGCAATACGCAAGGGCGTTTCTTATCGAGCCTGTCAGCGCCTCGCCGTCCGAAACAAGGAGGATCACCTTGTTTGAAAGGCGGGGGGAAGACTCGAACGCCCCCGCGCCCGCGTCTAAAAGCGATTCGAGGTTAGTCCCCCTTCCTGTCAGGGAAGAGCCGTCAACGGTTTCCAGAAAGGCAAGCACGGAACTGTTGTCCCACGTCAGGGGTATGGCGACAATGCCCCTGTTACGGCTTACGGCGACGGCAAAACGCATCCCCGGAAGGGATCTGACGGCTTCGCTCGCAATCAATATCCCCTGTTTCAGGCGGGTAATGCCGTTATTGCCGCCGTCGCGTACCAGCATACTTCTGGAAACGTCAATGGCGATCACAACGTCCGCCGCCCTCCGGTATTCGCTCCTTGTATGCCCCGCGCCCCTGCGGGGGCCGGCAAGGGCGGTTATCAGGAAGGCGAAAAAAAGATAGAAAAAAAACCGCGACGCGAAGAGTTTTTTCCTTGCGGTTTTCGGCAGCGTGCCGCGTATCCTTTTCTTCAGGGGGGAGAGATAATCGGATAAGGCGAGCGGGATAATAATAATCAGGCCCGTCAAAAACCAGGGGTGGTCAAAAACAAGGATTTCGCTCATAACCACGCCCCCAGGAAAAAACGCCGTATAAACCCTGAGGCGGCGGTCAGAACCAGCGCAGCCAGGATAAACGGCCGGTGGCAGGGGCGTTTTCGCATAACGGAGCTTGAACGCCGGACAATCATTTCCTGATCGTCAACGCGGGCGAACGCGGCGGCAAAAGAGCCGGCAGAGGGAGCCTGTATCCATGTCCCGTTGCCAGAAGCAGCTATGCGTATAAGAGCCTCCCTGTCATAACGGGAATCAATCAGCCCGGTGCGGTGCATCTTCGTATAGGGATCGACATAATCAATGGGAACTTCGCCGCCCGATCCCACGCCGATTACCCATAACGACGCGTTAATTTCCTTTAGCATGGCCGCCGCCGCCTCGGGGTGAATCGCCCCGGCGTTGTTCTCTCCGTCGCTAATAAGCACCGCCGCCCTTCGCGGCGCATCGGATTTTTCCAGGTGGTAGGCGGCGATTGCAAGCCCCATGCCGAGCGCGGTCCCGTTGCCCATTTCGCCGACCCGCAAGCTTTCCAGCCGCCGGGCGAGCATCTCGCGGTCGGCAGCCGGAGGGAGCAGCAGCGCCGCGTCGTTTCCCACGGCAACCAGCCCTATGCCGTCGGAAGGCCGGCGGTCCGCGAAATCCTTTAACAGTTTGCGGGCGGTGTTAAACCGGCTTGTCCCGTCCATGTCAATCGCCGCCATGCTGGGGCTGATGTCGAGAACAAAAAGAATGTCCGCGCCCCGGTTCAGCCATACTGTTTCGGAAGATTTTATCGCGGGGCCTGCCGCCGCGATGAAAAGCAGGAAAACCCCGCAATATTCCAGGGCGTACAGGGTTCTAATTATCCCCGTCAAATTGTACGGCGATTTAAACGGCGCGCCGCCGGGAGGCCCTAAAGGTATGGACGCGGTAAAGGGGCTGCCCAGTTTTTTAGCCAGAACGATCGCTAGCGGGAAAATTACAAGGGCGGCTATTGCCAGCAGGGGGTGTTCCAGTGTCATTTAACGGCCCCTTTAAGCGAAGCGGGCGGCGGTGCGCCTACCGGCGGTGCGCCTACCGGCGCATTTGATAACGCGGCGAGGAATTGCTTCAGATCGTCCAGTATTGAGAGCGCGTCTTTTTTGTCTATCTCCCCGCCGCCGAAGCGGATACCGTCACAGCGCCTGAAAAAATCTTTGAGGAATTCCCTCTTGATTATTTCGTTTTCCAGTTCGATACGGGCAAATTCCGAGGCTGCCATTGCCCGGCAGCTTTCCCCTGTAAAATGGGCGAGGAAACCCCGGAACTCCCCTGAAAGCGCGTCGAGTATATTCCTGCACGTGTCATCCCCCCTTGCCAGGGCTTTACGCAGGCGTTTTTCAGTCCCCTGCATGGCGACCAGCAACTGCATTTTTTTCCATGACGCAATCCAGCCGCCGATCCTCTTGCGGCCCCAAAACAAAACCCAGAACGCCAGCGACAGGGAACACAGTATAGAGATTATGGTTCCGTAAATAAGGAGGCTTGTGCCGGGAATGGCAAGGGGCAGGGCGGGGCCTGATAAAACCGTGCCGTCCGCGTCATGCTCAAGAACGGAGCTTATCTCTATTTTTAGGCCGCTAAAAGATCTGTCCGCGATAACTATGGGCGGCAATTCCAGAATCCCCGGCGAGTAAGCGGTAAATTCAACGGTAAGGCGGCTGCCCCCGGGGCGGCGTTCAAGGAAAGCGCGGCGGATGTCGATATCGTCTGACGGGGAGACGGCGGACGCGGTTACAGAGGCCGAATTTAAGGCAAAACCCGGCAGCGGCAGAATCAGCGCCGCCCTGTCGCCGACGTACACTATTGGCGGAACCGTGAAGGAGCCGTCGTTCGCGTTATTATCCTGAGCGAATCCAAAGCAGCAAATAGCAGGTAGCAAATAACAAAGGAAGAGAAGAGAATAAGTTCTTAACTTTGCTCTTTGCTCATTGCTCATTGCTCTTTTTTCTCTCTCTCTGCGTGAGATATTCATCTTATTTGCCTGCCTGTAAAGAAACGGGACAGAACCTTCGCGGGATCTTCGTCAACAGGCATCTCAAGATGGGATGCCCCCGCCCTGCGGCATTGCTTAAGCCATGAGCCGGCGCGGTCGTTGTGCCATGCGGCCCACGCCTCACGGAAGGAAGCCGAATTTGACGGGACGGCAATCTTCACGCCTGTTTCCGGGTCCTGCGCCTCAAGAAGGCCGAGCCTTGGAAGGCAAGCGTTTCCCGGCTCGCAGACCCTGATTGCGATAACGTCGTGCCTGCGGCTCAGATCGCATAACTCCTTTTCCCAGCCCTCGCTTAAAAAGTCCGATAAAAGCACCACCATGCTCCGGCGTTTAAGCAGCCGACCCGCTCCGGACAGGGCCGCCCCCAGATTGCTGCTTTTCCCGGCGGCGGCTTTTGTTTTCTGGTAATTAAGCGCCCCCGACACAAACGCCAGTATGTTGCGCCTTCCCTTGCGCGGGGGGAACACTTTGTCAATCTTGCTGTCAAAAAGCAAAGCCCCGACCCTCTGCCCGCTCCGCTCCGAGGAAAAAGCGATTAACGCGGCTGTAATCAGCGCCTGCTCGTAGGGGTTTAGATTTTGCGCGTTTCCCCAGAGGTTTGTGATCCCGCACCTCATTGAGGCGGATGCGTCCAGGAGCAGGAGTATCGCAAGCTCCCGCTCCTCGCGGAACACTTTAACAAACGGCGTGCCGAGGCGGGCGCTCGCGTTCCAGTCTATGGCCTTCGCGTCGTCGCCCCACTGGTAATGGCGGGCCTCTTCAAATTCCATGCCCTGCCCCTTGAATACGGAACGGTAATTGCCGCAGAGCATTTCTTCGGCAAGCCCGTCAGCGACAATGGGGAGCCTGGTTATCCTGCCCAGAATTTCGCGGGTGTCCATAAAAGCCTGTTACGGGATAGGGACGTGGGACAGGATGCGGGTAATTACCGTGTCTGCGTCCAGCCCGTCAGCCTCCGCTTCGTAGGACAGCACGATCCTGTGACGGAGGGCAGGGTAGGCCGCAGCCTTCACGTCGTCCGGGCTGACAAATTCCCTGCCGGAGAACAGCGCCAGAATCCTTGAACAGCGGTATAGGGCGATGGAAGCGCGGGGAGACGCGCCGAATGACACATAACGGTACAGACCCTCGGTATTTTTTGCCGCGCCTGAATGTTGCGGCCTTGTGGCGGTAACTATAGATACGATGTATTCGGTGATTTTGTCGTCCATGTGTATCCTGTCCGCCGCCGCCCTTAACCGGGCTATAGCCTCCCTGTCCAAAACGGGGGAGAGCGGTTCCAGGGGCGTAAAAACCTCGGACAGCGCCGGGCTTCGGGCGACAATGCCGATCTCCTCTTCCGGCGCGGGGTATGTTACAAGGAGCTTTAAGAGGAAACGGTCAAGTTCGGCTTCGGGCAGGGAGTAGGTTCCCTCATGTTCGATGGGATTTTCCGTAGCGAGGACAAAGAAAGGATCTGGCAGGGCGTAGCTTGTCTCTCCTATGGTAACCTGCCTTTCTTCCATTGCCTCAAGCAGTGCGGACTGCATCTTTGCGGGAGCGCGGTTTATTTCGTCGGCAAGGATCACGTTGGCAAAAACCGGCCCGCGCCTGACCGAGAAGCTTCCCCTCGACTGATCCCAGATCAGCGTCCCGGTGAGATCCGCAGGCAGAAGGTCGGGGGTGAACTGTATGCGTTTAAACTCAAGCCCGGTGATCTGCGCCAGGCTTTTAACCGCCAGGGTTTTTGCCAGCCCCGGCACCCCTTCAAGGAGTATATGCCCTCCGGCGATGAGCGCGGTTAACAGGCCGTCAATCATTTCCCGCTGTCCGACGATGCGTTTTGCCAGTTCTTTCCTGCAAGCGTCGATCAGCGAAGCGCCCTGTTCCAGCATGTTTTTTTCCATAATATGGTATTAGCGGCAATAGGACTCGGACCTATGACCGAACGGATATGAGCCGTTTGCTCTACCAACTGAGCTATGCCGCCAAAAAACCTAAAAAACGCTTATCGGCAATACCGATAACACCTTGACTTACCCTACATTTTTCACGTTCTCTTGTCAATAGGTCGGATAAATATTTTACCTTTCGATAAAAAATATTCGGCAAAAATGAATAAAAATCTGTCATAATCTAAAGGTGAGCCATTTTACTAAAACGATAATAGGCCAGCCGGAACAGTGGCTTATAGATGCCGCCGCTTCTATTGGCCTTGACCTTGCCGGGTTTAAGCACGAAATCATTACAGACGATTTTAAGAGGCACGTTATCAAACGGCATGGGGATATTGCCTTCCACGGCAAGGCGACGATTGTGGATGCGGACTTTACGCGCATACCCGATATTGTTAAAGAGCCGAATATGGCAATAATCGGCGCGACACGAAAAGGCCGCCGCTATATAGTCTATGCAATGGTTGAGCCGGATATGACATATGTTTATTTTGAACAGATTTTTGAGAGCCACCGAATCCGGGCATTACGGGGCAGCACGTTTTATAAGGTTACCCGACCGCTTGTTATGGACAACATAAAAAGAATTGTTACCCGGAATGAAAAAACAGATATATCTGGGGCTGCCATAGTGTCTCTCGGCAAGGCATAAAAAAAGTCCAGTCAGCGGGAGGCCGTCCCCACGGTTGAGCATGTGAAACACACGCCCGGCGGCAGCCAGCTCCGCCCCTTTGCTGGACACATATAATATCGCGCAAAACCGCCGCTTTGTCAAGGTATTTTTTTTAGATTAATGAAAAAAAAGAGAAAAATGAGCCATTTTAAAAACCCGGTTAGTTTTTGGAAAATCTTCAAATGAAGGTTGAATAATACCGTTTTTTTATGCTATTATATGGTATGGTAATAAATCCTAACCAGCGTTTCGATCTGCTGACGGTTATTAAAAAGACGGGGGAGTTTAACGCAAGCGGCTACCCCATGTATAAGTGCAAATGCGACTGCGGCAATGTCCGTACCGTTTCTTCGTACTATTTGCATTACAACAAAAATTCGAAAAGGTCGTGCGGTAAATGCCTGCCTAAAGCGAAAGACAAATCGGGCATTACGTTCGGTTCCATACACGCGGTCAAAAGCCTGAACAAGACTGATAAAAAAGGGAACACCCTGTACCAGTTCAAGTGCAACGACTGCGGCCATGTCTTTGAAGCTTCCGTAACCAGGGTAAAACGGATGGGATCAAGGGCGTGCAAAAAATGTTATCCTTTTAGCGGCCATGTTAAAGACATACGGGGAAAACAGTTTGACCGGCTTACAGCAGTCAGATTAGTGTCATACAGCGAAGACAAACAGGCTGTATGGCTGTTTAACTGTTCATGCGGCAATACCTGCGAGGCAAGGGCTTCCAATGTTATGCGGGGCCTGACCCGTTCCTGCGGCTGTATTAAAAATAAAAGCGGCTGTGTCGGCGTTACCTTCGATAAAGGCAAAAATAAATGGGCAGCGTATATTTCGCATAAAAAACACAACTATAGGCTGGGGCGTTTTGCCACCTTTGAGGAAGCTGTTAAAGCCCGTAAAAAAGCGGAAAAGCAGTTTAAAAATAAGGAATGAGTACTTGAATAGTATTCCTCTTTTATAGTAAAGTAGTTCAAGATCCAAAAATTACCGCTCGCGCGGCGTAAAGGAGTAGAGATGAAAGTAAGCGAACTGAAACACGCTGGACTGAAAAAATGGGTTGAGGAGCAGCAGGCCCTCATGACCCCGGATGCCGTGGAGATTTGCGACGGCAGTAAGGATGAATACGACAGGATGATCAAAGTCCTGGTGGACGCCAAGCTTGGCACCCCGCTAAAAAAACGGCCGCACAGCTACCTTTTCCGTTCAGACCCCTCGGATGTGGCGCGCGCGGAAAGCCGCACCTTTATCGCCAGTAAAAATAAAGAAGCAGCCGGCCCGACCAACAACTGGACGGAACCTGAAAAACTGAAAGAAACCATGCGCGGCCTGTACAAAGGCTGTATGAAGGGGCGCACAATGTACGTCATCCCCTTCTCCATGGGGCCGGTCGGCTCCGACATTGCCAAAATCGGCGTGGAAATCAGCGACAGCCCCTATGTCGTGGTAAATATGCACATTATGACCAGGGTTGGAAGCAAGGTTCTTGACGTGCTGGGCAGTAACGGCTTCTTTGTGCCGTGTCTGCACTCCATCGCCAAGCCTTTAGGCCCCGGCGAAAGCGACAACGGCAAATGGCCCTGCGAGCCGGATGTTGAGAAGAAGTACATCAGCCACTTCCCCGACACTTACGAAATTTGGTCCTACGGATCGGGCTACGGCGGAAACGCCCTTCTCGGGAAAAAGTGCCTTGCCCTTCGTATCGCTTCGGTACTGGCCCGTGACGAAGGCTGGCTTGCGGAACACATGCTTATCCTCAAGATAACCAACCCCAAGGGAGAGGTAAAATACATAGCCGGCGCCCTGCCTTCCGCATGCGGCAAGACAAACCTCGCCATGCTTGTGCCCACACTGCCCGGCTGGAAAGTTGAAACCATCGGCGACGACATCGCCTGGATGAAATTCAAAGAAGACGGCCGCCTCTACGCGATTAACCCGGAAGCGGGCTTCTTCGGCGTCGCCCCCGGAACCAGCGACCATTCAAACTATAACGCCATGCAGTCGATCAAGGAAAACTCGATTTTCACCAACTGCGGCCTTACCGAAGACGGCGATATATGGTGGGAGCAGATTGGTCACGGCGCGCCCGGCAAGACAATCATCGACTGGCACGGCAAAGAAAAACCCGCCCCCCAGACCGACAAGGCCGTTAAGGGAGAAGAAATCGCCCACGCCAACGCCCGTTTTACCGCTCCTGCAAGGCAGTGCCCCTGTATCGCTGCTGAATGGGAAGACCCCAAAGGCGTGCCTATCAGCGCGTTCCTTTTCGGCGGGCGCCGCGCCGCCACGATCCCCCTGGTAAACCAGAGCAAGAGCTGGATTCACGGCGTGTTCATGGGTTCGATCACCGGTTCGGAAATAACCGCCGCCGCGCTTGACCTTAAAGAAGGAAGCATCCGCCGCGACCCCTTTGCGATGGTTCCCTTCTGCGGCTACCACATGGGCGACTACTTCGCGCACTGGATAAAGCTTGGAAAGAAAGCCGAGAGCGAAGGCCACGGCGACAAGCTGCCCAAAATTTTCTTTGTAAACTGGTTCCGCAAGGACAAAGACGGCCATTTCATGTGGCCCGGTTTCGGCGAGAATTCCCGCGTGCTTGCCTGGATGTTCGACCGCTGTGACGGCAAGGACAACTACGTTGAAACCGCCATCGGTTATCTGCCCAAGCCCGGCGCGATTGAAGCTCCTGCCGGCGTAAAAGCGGAAACAATGACCGAACTCTGTTCTGTGGATATTGAAGGCTGGAAAAAGGAAATCGCCGATGTCCGCGAGAACCACTATCCCAAGTTTGGCGACAGGCTGCCGAAAGAACTGTACGCCGGTCTTGACGAGATAGAGAAAAATCTGAATAATTAACAAAGAGCAAAGAGCAGGTAGCAAATAGCAAAGTAAGAGAGTGAAATCTATCTCTCCTTTGTTATTTGCTCATTGCTATTTGCTCTTTGAATCGGGGATATAGCTCAGTTGGTAGAGCGATAGGTTCGCAATCTATAGGCCGGGGGTTCGACCCCCCCTATCTCCAGAAACGTAACTCTTTATGCAGTAAAGAGTTACGAAGCTGTTCGATTTTAGATCGTTTTGTGAAAGGCGTGGACTGTGCAGCTAACGTGCATTTATTTTTATGCACGGCACGGTATTTTCTTCTCCAAAGGGGGAGGGTATGCCACGCCCGAAAGAACCGTTTGTCGTACAAAAACGTAGCGGCTATAAGTCGTTTATTCTCACGCTCAATGAAACGTCCGGGGTGCCACCTCGGATATGCAAAGAATGGCAGCGCAAGAGCTTCCAAAATTTCCCGCCTGAACTCATAACCCACAGCACCCCTCCAACAAAGTCCGCCGCGAAAGAAAGCGCGAGGGTTTTGATAAACTTCCTAAAGGAAAAACAGCATGAAGGAAGCGCCCGCGTCAGGGCCGGCGCGGAGGATATAACAGTAGGCGCGTGGATTGAGAAATTTACCGCCGTAGAATCAAGCCCCAGGACAGGGTTTAACGCCTCGAAAAACCGCCCTTATTCTCCGGACACCGTTGACACTTATCACAGCTATTATGAAAACCACATCAAGGGAGATCCGTTATGCTCCCTGAAAATGGCGGAAGTTGAAGAGGAAGACGCCATGGAGTTCTTTACAAGGCTGTCTATAAAAAAACTGGACAACGGGAACCCGATGAGCGGGAGCAGGACGTTTGCGGGGGTTATTGTCTTTGTCCGCATGGCGTTCAAGACATACCAGCGGAAAAACAGCAAATGGCTTAATCCGTTCCAGAATATCGATCCGCCGGTTTATAAAAGCATTACCAGGGACGCGCTTCCGGAGGACGAGATGTTACGGCTGTTTTATCCTGGGGTTCTTAAAAGGACGATGGAATTAGCGGTATGCGCCGCTATTTTTCTTTCGGGGCTTCGGCGCTCGGAGGTCGCGGCGTTAAAGCCGGAGGATCTTGACTGGCATACCCCCAAGATAACGGTAAGAAGGGCATGGCAGAATTTCAATACCAGGAACAGGGTGTTGGGGCCGCCGAAAGGAAAGAAGGCTAGAATAGTTCCGTTTGATCCCATTTTGCAAGAAGCGATAAAAAAACTTTGGGAAGAAAACGGGAAGCATGAATTTGTTTTCTGCTGGAAGAACGGCAAAACTATCGGCCCGTCGTGGATTATTTGCAATTTCAAGAAATGGCTTGCGCGGGCCAGCATCGAGCTGAACGGCAGGGAAATTGTGCCGCACAGTTCCAGGCATACACTGGCTTCATTGCTTGAAGAAAAGGGCGTTTCTCTCAGGTATATTCAGGAATTGTTAGGGCACTCGGACTTGAAAACCACTAAAGTATATTTGCACAGCACTGAGAAAACTATCCGGAATATCGGGGAAAAAATATCGGAGAGCATGAAAGCGCAGGACACTGAACATGAGTCGTTGAGCTTCAATGTGTCATGAATATTTTGTCGTGCAAAAGGTGAATATTCTGTAGAGCGGTTTTTAGTAAAAACAGGCGCGTAACGCCCCGCTATGAGGCACTTTGCAATACCAATACACCCATAACTGAAAAAGCCCCTGAAGCACCGTTAGCTGTAAAATGGTAAAAAACGGTAACAAAAAGTAATAAAAAGTTTACCAGCCTCTAAAATTACCATGCCAACCTCACAGAAAAAGTGAAAAAAATAAAAAATAATTTTGAAAAAAAACTTTTATTTTTTAAAAAACACTTGACAAATACTAGCATATATGATAGTATTATAATATAAGATAAATAAAAAATTATCTTATAAATCATTTTAAGGAGAGAGAAAATGAAAATGAAAGAAAGATATATCAAAGTAAAAGACGGTGTTGTTCGCGTGGAATATCTTTTTAGCTATGGCCCCATTGTAGATGCTGTTTCCAGTGACGTTGATTGGTTCAAAAAAGGCAATCGCTGGCTCAACGAATTCAATGGCAGCCCTCTTAATGAAATGATTGCTTTTCTTGAAGCTGCGAATAATGCATAAGGAGGCGAGAAAATGAAGGGAATTAGTTTAACGGTTTATTACAACCCGCAGTACAGGAGTTGCGCTAACGGCGGCATCTCAACAAAGTTTGACGAGTTGCTCATCGTGTGTGACCGGGGGAATTTGGACATTAACGGAGACGAGGAAAACCTGGTGCAGTTAGTCCACAGGGTGATAGGTGACCGTGATGTTTACCATCTCGCGCCTATGGATGACGCAGGGCAGTACTCGTTTGGTGGAAGCTACGCAAGTACGTGCGACAGCAGGTTTTCTGAGATGCACGGAGTATATGGGGCACTTGCCATACATGACAGGAGAGAGTGGTAGTAATCGCCCTGATGATGACTGGATGGCTGCCAGTCGAAACCGGCGCAAGCCGGTAGGCGAAAGCCAAAGGAGAGCGGAGATGAACGAAAATCAGTATCTAATTCCAGAAAATAATTTGCCGTCTCTTGAAAAGAAATTAAAAAGAATAGAAAACAAATGCAAAAAATACGGCTGTGAATTCTCTTATAAGATTATCGGCGAGGAATACAGAGAAGTAAAAATTGATGATCATACCGGCGTTATCCCTTTTGCTCCGAAAATAACTATAAAGTACATCATTATCGAAGCCTATGGAAAAGCGATTTATAACGGCTGGAGGTTTATCGCGTCCATTGAGCATACCAGCAATGGAAACATTATCCGCCAATCCGATTATGAAATAACAGTCCCTGAAAAATATCAAACCGAGCCTTCTTATTGCGATCATTGTAAAACAGACCGCAGGCGTAATGACACCTATTTAGTGATGAACGTTGAAACAGGCGAATTCAAGCAAGTTGGAAAATCCTGCTTGAAAGATTTTACGAACGGCCTATCAGCGAGCGAGGTGTCTGATTACTATTCCTATTTTAGGACGCTTGAAGAGGCGAAAGAAGTCGGTTCTGGAGGCGGTACAAGATATTTTGAAAAGAAGTTAATGGCGCAGTATATCTGCGAATGTGTGAATAAATACGGGTTCTACAAAAAGGATGCTGATTATCCTACATCCAGAAGGGCGTTGGATTTTTATATGGCAAATCAAGGGATGTTACGAAGTAAAGAAACAGCAGAAATAAAATATGAAATGGAGAAAGTCAATTTTGACGTTAATTCAGACTTTGTAAAAAATGAAACTGAAAACGCCTTAAATTGGATTTTGAACAATGAAGAGACAAATAACCAGTATATAAATAATCTGAAAGTTGTCTGCGGTCTTGAATACATAGAATACAACCACATGGGGATTTTAGCTTCATTGTTTGCCGCTTATTATAAGGCAATACAAAAAGAAATTGAATATAAGAATAAAATGGAAAAAGACAGATTATCTGAATATGTAGGAACTGTGAATGAAAAAGTCACAGTTAATTTGCAATCTTTTGAATTACTTGCATCATGGGAGACACAATGGGGTTATACTCACTTGTATAAAATGACAGATACAGCGGGGAATGTGTTAATTTGGAAAGCGTCAAAAGTAATAAATGAAAATCAAATTACGACAGTAACAGGAACTATAAAAGAGCATACTGAATATAAGAACGTGAAACAAACTGTATTGACACGATGTAGAGTGTCTTAAAGGAGCGGAAAATGAAACTATATCGTGTAAGCGTAAAATACGGCAGAAGCCCATATCAAATATCCGCATACGTCGAAGCGAATACGCCTAAACAGGCAATAGTGGTTTATGTAGAGAGTGAAGGAGGCGGTTTAAGCGAAAATTTATTAGAAGGTTACAAATATAGAGCCATATTAAGCGAACTGCCGGAAAGGTTTTGGCAAATAGCGGATTATATGAGGCCAAAATATATAACAGCGTAAAACCCGGCGTTGCCGGAGAAAATAAATTGCGAAAGGAGAGGATTATGAACGCAGAGCAAGAAAAAAAGAAATACATGGTAAGGCTTTATTTTGATGGTCATGCGGATTTTGAAGTTGATGCTGAGGATGAAATTCATGCTCTTGAAAAAGCTGAGGAAGATTTTAATAAAAGCGGTTTTTCAAAATTTGTGCGTATACCTGATCGTCATAGGATAGAAAAATTAGAGGCGTGAACATCCGGCGTTGCCGGTAGAGATAAATTAGAAAAAGGAGATAATTATGAACAATCTCAACAGCATACTTATTGAGGGCAACATGGTACGCGACCCGCAGTACCGTACTCACAAGGGAATGCAGATCTGTACGTTCTGCATTGCGACTAACCGTTACTTCCAACTGGAAGGCAGCCTTGAAAGAGAGGTATCCTTTTTTGACGTGGAAACCCAGGGAAGGTTGGCTGAGGCTTGCAACAAACAGGGCAAGAAAGGGCGCGGTGTCCGCGTCGTTGGCCGGCTCAGGCAGGACCGCTGGCATGGCGAGGATGGAAAGCTCCATGCGCGGATAACGATCTCGGCGAAGCACGTTGAGTTCTGTCCGGAGTTAAAGGAACAGAAGCAGATAGCAGATAAAAACGCAGAGCAGTATGCTGAACTGGATGAAATCGGGCAAGACGTTCTGCCGGACGAAGAGATGACCGACGAGTCCCGCGTGGTCGAGATCGCGGAGGCGGTCGCGTGAGGAACAGGGGGCTGGTAATGCTGCCCCTTTATTTAGCAGAATGGCGAGGGGGGAAGGTGTGAATATAGACTATGGCTTATTCAGAGAGCCTTTACATGTTCAAATGGGTGTAAAGAAAAGTAAAGTCAAGGTATTTGAAAATATCTTGACATGGCTTATAGGTGCGCATTTACACGGGATAATAACAGACGGTGAGCGCGATAGAGCATTAAAACGCTTGGACAAAAAATTGCATGAAATAAAAGCAGTTTAGCTATCCGCTGTATGGCGTGTAAAAACACAGGGGAAAAGGGTTGAAAATTAGTTGCGGTAGTGCTAGTATTAAAGGCATGAATAGCTATGTTTTTAATACTGAATTAGGCAGGTATGAGCGGTTCCCCGGCTTTCTGACAGGCAAGTCGCCGCCGCAGATTGCGGAGGAATACGGCATATCTGAGGTGCGCGCTAGGCAGTACGCCCTGGAGAATAAACTGCCCTATTTGGGCGAGGAAGACAGTGTTTTTGTTTACGTGTACACCGAAGCGGCAGAAGAAACATTCAGGAACAGGAAGACGAAGCGCGGGCCGAAGCCAGTAGAGAAGCCGCCCAAAGTTCCCGGCAAGCCCGGGAGGCCGAGGAAGGAAAAGCCTGAGATTAAACCTCCCAAGAAATCCGCAGAGAAGCAGAAGAAGAAACCTGTTGACGGGCCAAAGCGGGGCAGGGGAAGGCCGAGAAAGAAGTAGCCTATTGATTTTGATTAACGCAGGACCGTGAAACCGGTCTTTTTTTATGCAAAAAACCAAATCAAAAAACAGGGTAGTGGTATGTTAGAGAATACCTCTATTTGCTTCATATAGGCCCGCTATTGAGTTCTACATGTCTTAACCATACCAACACCTTTTATTTAAATCTGACGCGATACAGCGGCTTTTTAAGCGTTTTTGATGATTAATAACATTATGTGAAATAGGCGCATTAGGCGTAATTAAGCGTATAACTGTTTTACGTGAAACACGGGGAAACTAATTGACTTGCTTGGTTTTTGTTTGAGTAGCCGTAAGGCAGATTGAAAATTATCTTATTTTGGACTAAAATATAAATACGGAGGAATAGTATGGTTATCGGTATTATTGGGATTGTTATTGGAGTTGTATGGTATCTTCATTCATTTGCATTTAGTGTGGGTTCTGCTCCGCAGCAGACGGTTCAATATCTTGGGTTTGTGTGCGGTTCAATATTTTTAGTCGGCGGCATGATATTATTAAAATTACACGCTGTTCATGGGAAACTGGAAAGCAAACTGGAAAACATTGATGAAAATATTGAGATTGTCTATAAAGACAAATTATTTGAAGAAACCCCTGTTTCAGAAAATGAACAGTAAAAGATTTTGTTTATTTGGTTTTCTCGAGAATGGCGCTATGTAGCTCTTCATACTTGACGCTTTTTTCAGCAAGTCTTTGTAGCGAAGGCAAGGTGATAGACGTTTTACTGCGCGTATAGTTATTAAGCTCGGCGGTGGAGAGGACATAAAACTCCCATTGCTTAATGTCAAGCGGGTTCAATGTTTCTTTTTTCTGGTGCTTGAGGAGGCAGAAAACATACACATCTGCGGATCGCTGAGGTTCGTCGGCTACAATGCCTGTGTCGGCATTCCAAGCCTTGGCAGGGCGGATTGAAAAAATAATTTTGGAAAGTTCTTTTTGTGTCCATGATTGAATGTAAGCGGCGGACTTGACCTCAATCCGTATTCCTTCCGGGCTGGTTAAGTCCCAGGCGGCCCATTCAGTGCGCGGAGTTGAAAGATCAATGCCGAGAGCCGAGGCAACGATAAATTCAGACAGTACGCCGCGTGTGGCGTTGCTTGCCAAGTCCGAGCCGTTCCATCGCCAGAAATCCAGGAGGGTTTTCCCGGTTGCCGATAGCTGCTCATTGCCGGTTTTAAGTGTTGCAGGGCGTTTTTCAAGGTTCATTCAGGCTTATAGGCTTTCAGGGCTTCCGCTAATTCAGGCCGCAATTTCCAGAAGAAAAATCCGTTTTTATATTCTCCGAGAAGAGAAACATTGAATGGCGCATCTTTTCCGTCTTCATGTTTCGGGCAAGTTATTTTTGGATGTTTATCAGTAATTCTCTCGCCATAGGCTGCTATAATTTTATTACAGGCAGAGTGATTGCTATATTTCAGCTTTTTGGCAATAATTCCGGCACGCTCTTCATGTTCTTTAGAATCAAGCAAGACATTCAGAATATCCAATGTGTTTTGATCGGTTATATCACTTTTAAGTATTTCTAACCACATTTTTTTTGTCTAGGTTTATAGGGTCGTCAAAGATTTTCCTTGCCATATTTATTAATCCTTTTTCTAATACCGTACAAATATACTACGTTAATATATACGGTGCTGTCAATGCTTCAGTCCAGCCATTCTATGCGTTTGCTTCCGATGAGATGGAGGAAATGTCGCCCTTTTTTGCATTTTCAATCTTGAGGTTTATTATTCCTATAACCTCGTCTTTGTCCTTTTGATTGTCAAGCATACGGAAAGCGTCAAGAAGATCCTTTTCTTCATTGGACAGGCCCTTGGGATCTTCGCCTGTCAGAAGGTAATCGACGGACACGCCTAGAAAAACAGCGACTTTGTACAAGGTGTAGGAGTTCGGCCCCTGGCCTTGGTTTTTCCAGTTTGATAATGTCCCGGATGGTACGATTTTGTAGAGATCGGCCCTTTTCATCCCCTTTTTGTCTATTTCTTTGCCTATTCTTTCAACTATATTAGCGCCGGAAACACCCATGTATCATTATCGGTTAAAATCTCCGAAAACGGAAATTATTTTAATTTTTTACTTGACAATCTCCGAATACGGAGATATAATCTAAACATATTACCAAATACGGTAATATCACCTGAACGCCAGTCAGGGAAAAAATAGCTGAATTTTTGGATGTTCAGGGGTCTGGCGGCCCTGGACACAATTCCAAGAGTTCGGCTATTTTTTTTGGCCGCAACTGATGGCAGGAGGAGGTTAAAGGTGATAACCAGGACTTTAGGAAACAAAGTAATAGCCGCCTGTGAGCATGGGAAGATGGATTTTTACGCCGGTGCTCCCCGCGACCCCAAAACACCGTTGAACGTTTACCGGGACCTCAGCGAAATAGAGCAAGCTTACATCATGGGTGCTTGGACGGAGGGGTGGGATAACGAGGCCCTCATGCAAGCGCTGCCTGACGGGAGTCCGGCGTGAAAGGAATAACTGTTGCCAGTGACAGGCTTACTCCAAAAACTGCGGCGGAGATTCTCGGCCTGAGTCCCATAACAATATATGGCTACGTCAGACAAGGGAAGTTGAAAGCATATAGAAAAAGCGACAACAAACTTTATTTTACGCGGTACGACATCGAGGAATTCAAAACTCACGCGGAAGAGCTTGTGGCGGTTGTTCCTGGGAACGTTCCTAAAAACGCGCCAATAACCGGAAAAGATCTCGGAATGAAAAAGATCAGGGGCTATCTTATGACGATTGCAGAGGTCGCCGCTTTTTTAAGGGTTAGCGTAAGGTGGGTTGAAATGCACATAAACGACGGCACGTTCCCTGTTAAATCGTATCCGGTTGGGACGAGGGGCCGCGTGTTTGATTCGGCAGACGTTGAAGATTGGCTTTTAAAGATTTTTACAGAGGCTGGAACGGCGCCGCTGCCATTAAAAGCGGAGAGAAAGATAAGAAGGGAGAAGGAGGCCGCCATGAAATAGAAGTCAAGCCTGGCGCGGGTCTTAACCACACCTTTCAGCCCGCGCCAAGCCTGCTTTTATTCGGCAAGACTATTATGACAGAAGAAGGGGCTGTTGTTCAAGCGTGTTTGGAGTATCTCGGGATATATGGGGCTTTTGTTTGGAGAAATAATACCGGGAGCCTTAAAGATAAAATTAACCGGCCTGTCTTTTTTGGCAAGCCAGGATCATCGGATATTTTGGGACTGTTGCCCGGCGGTCGGTTCATAGCTGTAGAGTGCAAATCGAAGAAAGGCAAACTGTCTGAAAACCAGAAAGACTTTTTAGCAGAGGTTGAAAGGTTAGGCGGTCTGGCTATTGTTGCCCGGTCAGTTGATGACATTATGAAAGCCGTTGAAGGTCGGCATAAGGGAGGGACGGAATGAATTACTGCTTTAACTGGATGACCATTTATTTGTACCGGAATGGCTTAATCGACAGGGAAAAATTTATTTCGTCATGGAAAACGGTACAGCACATTGCGGAGTTGTCAAACAGCCTTATTCCTGAAAGGAAACAAAATGATCGTCTTATTTTTAGTTATGTTCGCGGTCGGTATATGTGGAAATTCTTTAACAAGAAAAATAGGAGGTGATTGAATAGTGACAAAGAAGAGGCGGCCCGGCAGGGGTAGGTGCGGTTTACTCCTTTATGCGCCTATGGCAGTTCAAAGCTGTCACGCCTTATATACCATTTTTGACGCGAGAGCAAACGGCTGTCCGCAGCGGCCTGACACTTTGGAAAGACAGAGCGCGATTACAGTGTGTAGCCAACTGTAGGATCGAACAAATGGCTGCCCGGCAAGGAAGCTGCTTGCCGGTTACTGGGGACGTGGCGGAATTGGTAGACGCTAAAGGCCACGCGTAATAGGGAGCCGTGAA
>Ga0268262_10001362_pt1 | contig 30547 bp, 30 predicted proteins | sample TergutNc150P3_FD_190354 | JGI IMG/M metagenome (GOLD analysis project Ga0268262, IMG submission 190354) | Nasutitermes corniger P3 segment gut microbial community from laboratory colony in Florida, USA - Nc150 P3 (SPAdes) (version 2) | ecosystem: Host-associated > Arthropoda: Insects >... | reverse complement strand
ACTCCAACCTAATCCTGGCACCATATATTAACCTCTGCTTTTCTGTCATAGCCCTATTCCTCACTTTCATCTCCCTTCTAGTTAATTTTATTAGTGAGATGTGTGCAAGATGTGTGGGTGGTGGATAGAATTTTTACAAAACTACTTGACTTCTGCCCCCCCCCACGGTATAATGATTATGTTAAATATAAATCATCAGAGGAGGTGAAATGAGAAAAATATCAAGGTTCTTAATTGGTGCAACATTGGCGTTGGGTGTCGTGGGCTTAGCATTGCCAGCCGCGACAACGATCGCCGCTGAACTGCCAGCGGGTACATTGATCGATTCGGTTTCGATATCGCCAACAGACCCAACTTGGGAGAACGAGGTCACGTTGACTGTCATAACAACCGGCGGCGAACAAGAGTGTTCATTCGGAGTGTCCGCGGAATACGAAGTAGGCGGTTTTGCAGGTATTGGAGTAATACCCGCAACCAACTCCGCCTTGAATACTTGGACTGCGCCGTTTACGATGCTAGCTAAAAACGCCAGCGACTATCTAACTGAAATGACGATATTCGCTATATGTAGCGATTTCAGCGATGACTACGAAGTCCAAGATGTCGTTACCTTTACGGGCGAGATTCTCGACGAAAACGCCCCCATTGTCGACCCAGATCCTGAACCGGATCCCGAACCAACCGCTCCAAATCGACCGACCGCAACCGGCGGGAAAGCTGCACCTAACGCTGGTGCTGTGATCGAGGATAAAAAGCGGGTCGAGATCATGGCGGCGACATCAGCGCTAATTGCCGGCGTTCTGGCTGTGATGTTCGTGAAGCACAAAAAAACTAACGAGTAATTGAAAACTTTAATCCACTATGACGAATCGCGCATAGTGGATTTTTAGTTTTTCCGCGACGAAACGCTGTTCGTAACTGGTCATGATTTTAGATTCCTCCGAAGCGTCGGAACTGTGCAAATCGCGCGTCAAAAATTCGGTTTTCCAACCATCTTCTGTGAATTGTTCGAGCGACCATTTGAATAGCGGCGCGTTATCGGTTTTGAAATTTAATGTCCCATTCGACCGCAAAATTTCGCGATAATAATTCAAAAACCGCGGGGCGGTCAAACGATGGCGTGCATCAGATTTCGGCGGCCACGGATCAGGAAAAGTCAGCCAAATTTCGTCAACCGAATGCGGCGGAACGATTTCCGTGATGCGTGTAATGTCGGAGCGTACGAAAAAAATGTTGTTCAGGTTTAGTTCCTGCGCCCTTTTCGCACCCTGATACAATCGATCGCCCTTGATGTCGACCGCGATAAATGTTTTGTTTGGGTTCCGTCGCGCCAATTCGACCGAAAACAACGCCGAACCCGCACCGATTTCGAGAACAAGACCGCTCCGCCGAACCTTACTCCCACGCCGCTCCGCGCGCCCGTCGTCACGGGGCTTGTCACTGACTCTCTCGCCGTCCTTCGATAGTCGCGCGGAAGCAAGGTTCGGCTCGCTTAAGATGCCATCACGAACCTCCATCCACTCCTCCAAGTGAAAACAAGTTGCAAATTCGTCAAAGCGCGCGAATTTGTATAATTTTCGCCGACGCGTGATGACAAAATCTTCGGGGTGATTGTGTCCGTCGGGGCGGATCGTTTCGACCGTACCATCGTCATTTAATCGGATAATGCGCGATGCCGATGTGTTGGAAATTTCCCCGCCGTCGACGTATAAACTGACCGCGTCGCCGAAATAGGCTCGCGCTTCGGCGATATTTTTCGCTGGTGCTTGATCAGGTAAATTGGCACTGGGAGCGCATAATGGTCCGGTTTTACTTAAGATTTTACGTAAATTCGGGTCGTTCGGTACACGAAAACAGATCGTCGCTTCCTCGCCGCGCGTATCCGCCAACCACACGTATTGTAAACTTTTTGCATTAAGGATCACGCTGGTGGCAAAATTCGCCGACCAAATATTATGCAAGCGTTTTTCGATTTCCGGCGATAAATCGATCATTTTGACGATGGATTTCACGCTGTCGATCAACACGATAAAACCGCGTTTCGCGTCGCGTTCGCGAACTTGACGCAATTTCGCCACCGCTGATTCATCGAGCGCCGACGCGAAAATCCCGTAAACCGTGTCGCTCGGCATGACGACTAAATCGCCACGCGCTAAAACATCGACCACTTCGTCGTTCACGGTGTACTTTCCAAAATCTCACCCACAACGGTTTCTTCCGGAATAAATTCCCTTGTTTGAAAATTCAGATTTTCATCGCTCAAAACTTCGCTGCCATAATTGTTCATTTCGTTCAAACGATCGGTAATTTTATCGTAACGATCAAAAAAATCTTTTAACGCATCCTTATCGATCGGACCGTTGGTCGAATATGGGGCGGATTCGTCAGTTTTGTTGTCGACATCACCACGAATATCCTCATAACCAGGTCGCGACAGATCATATTTATACGCACCGCTCGTGCGATAAATAATCATTCCGCCAATCGTAATACCAATCGAAATCAAGAGAACAAGCGCCAAAAAAACGCCGAATTTATACTGTTTCAATCGATCGAGGAATTTCATGACCTATCCTCCACCAACGCATTCAATTTGTTCTTATATTCGCTGAACAATTCTTTTAATTTCCCGACATCTTCGTGTAATTTTTTTCGCGAAATCCTGGTTTTTTCTAGGAAGTCGTAGAATTCACCAGGTTTTTCGTTGCATTTGATATCCGTAACTCTGTCTAGATCATCGTTGTAACCGTCGTAATGCGATCGGAATTTGTCGATCGCTTCGCTGAATTGCGCCGTGATTTCGCTAAGTTCGGGCGCGGCGATCCGATTTGACGCCAAACGCGCGTTCATCGCAAACATCAGATTTAGCAACTTATCATAATCACTGCCGCGATTGATACGCGTGCTGATGTCGGCTTTTTCCAATCTTTTCAGGATCGATTGCGCCGCCAAACAATTCGCCGAAATTGCGCTGTCTTCTGGCCGCGCGATTACCTGTACCACCAAAAAAACTGAGGCGATCATCATTAAAACTAAACTTAAACAAACTTTTTTCACTAAACCATTGTAACATGTTACGTCGTTTCGCGATAACTATGATAAAATATTAACATGAAACTAATCACGGTTATTATCCCTGCTTACAACGAGGAAAAGGCATTGCCCATGATGTTCACGCGGCTCGATAATCTCATTAAAAATAATCCTAAATATGATTTTGAATTCCTGTTTATCAACGATGGTTCGCGCGATAAAACTTTGGATATTTTGCGCAAGGCGTCCGAAACTGATCCGCACATTTCGTTTCTGAATTTCAGCCGGAATTTTGGCAAGGAAATCGCCGTCGCCGCCGGCATCGATCATGCCAACGGCGATGCGGTCGTCATTATGGACGCCGATGGTCAGGAACCGCCGGAACTGATCCCCGAAATGATCAGTTGGTGGGAAAAGGGTTATGATGATGTCTACGCCAAACGCAAAACGCGCGCCGAGGGTTGGTTTACGCGGCTGACCTCGTGGGGTTATTATCGCACGATTCAGTTAATGACGCGTATTCCGATCCAGGTCGATACCGGCGATTTTCGTCTGTTTTCCCGCCGCGCGGTTTTGGCGTTGCGGCAATTGCCCGAAACTGACCGCCAAAATAAAGCCTTGTTTAGTTGGATCGGATACAAGAAAAAATCCATCGATTTTGAACAACAAAAACGCGTCGCCGGCAAATCCAGGTGGAGTTTTTGGAAGCGGTTGAATCTGGCGATTGACGGCATCACATCGTTCACGATCGCGCCGCTGCGTCTCGCGACGATGGCGGGGGTTTTGGTGGCGTTTGCCGCGTTTGTTTACATCGTCGTGGTTATAATTCAATACTTCACCGGCATTTCGCGCGCCGAGGGCTATTCTACCCTGCTCGCCGTGGTTCTGTTCCTGGGTGGCATTCAACTAATTGGTCTAGGCATTATCGGCGAATACATCGGGCGCATTTTCAACGAAACCAAGGGTCGTCCACTCTATCTGGTTGAAAGATTCCATCGTGCAAAAATTGCGAGAGAACACAGTGAAAAAAAGTCTAAAGAACTTGACCAATAACACCAAGGCAGTTTACGTGGCGGTGGGCGTCTTTGTGACGCTGGTTAACTATGTGATGTATCTGATTCTCGCGCCGATTTTTGTCGAAAACGCATGGTTCGCGGTCGCCGGTTCGGGTTTTGTGGCGGTCATAACAGGACTCGTTTTGCATAGCCACCTGACTTGGCGCAACCGTGACAATACCAAATCAACGGCGGTCAAGTTTTTGATCTACAACTTAATTTTAATCACCACGTTGCAACCGATGTTGGAATGGTTTTTCAAGCAGTCGTTTTGGAACTGGTTGTATGATTTCGCATTTTGGCTGACCGCCTGGGTCGGTTGGTCGGCAGATTTTGTACGACGCACCGGTGTTTTTGGTCTAATGGCGTGCGTCACGATGATTGTGAACTTTTTGGTGTACGATCGAATAGTATTCGTGAAATTAACCACAAAACCCGAATCAGCGACGAAAAACAAAAAACGCGACTGATTGTCAGTCGCGCTCGCATACTTGGCATGGTGAGACGGGCGGGGTTCGAACCCGCGACACCAGGCTTAAAAGGCCCGTGCTCTACCGGCTGAGCTACCGTCCCTGAATGTATCAAAGGCAGCCAAGTAGCGACCATTGTAACACGCCCAGTGAAAAGTGTAAAGTCCCCCGCATAAATTCATTTCGATCATGATAATTACCGAAAAAAACATTGACAAAAGTGGTTAAGTTTTATAAAATTTATAGTATGAATCTGAATCAACCGCCAACATTAGACGACCACCCAAAAAATGAGATACTGTTAGACATCTTGCACGCAAAGTACAAAACGGAGTTAGGAGCTACCGGAACTAATATGGTTTTGATAAGACCAGATCCCAATAACCCTACTGGTCCATGGATATCTGCGGAGGATCCGATGAGTCACATGAACCGTGTAAGCACCTATTATACACAGACTATCCCAGGAGTTGCTCAAGCGGAACGCGCCAGCTTACGACAAGCTAGATATCAGAACGGTGACACTGCGCTACAGCAGGTGGATACGAAAGAACAAAATATTCAGAATATTGTATATAATCTATACAATAGCGCTATCTCCCATGGTGATGAACAGTGGTATAAATATCTGCATGATACCAATAATTCTGTTAGATTTAATATCAATAGGTGGAAAAGTGCTACTAGTCGAACTGATTTTTATGCCGCGCTACCGCTACCTGCGTTCAATGTAACCAATCTATTTAGCCGAATCAATTGGCGTAATAATGTCGCCCACTGGGTTGCCGATGCTCCGAACGGATACAATCATAACGCTGAACAGTTTAACAACAAGCCGTTACATCAGCACAATGGTCAATCTTTGCCATTATTTAGCAAAATTGATTTATCAAAAAAAACTGGGCTTGATTTCGAAGCGATTGAGCCAGAACAGATAACCGCCCCCTTGTCGTACGAAGATGTCAAAAAAGCCAAAGAGAAGTATGACGAAATTAAGAAACTACATACCCAACTATTACAGATAACGATAATCCCACCTAACGCTAGTTTTACGACAGCACAACAAGCGCAGCGAGAACAATTATCAAAAACAATGGATGCTAAAACTGAAGCACTGTTCAAAAAATATGGTAGTGTGCAAAATTTGCAGAATTTAATTGAGCATTTTTCACCAAAACGCGAGCTGACCAATCTGCCAAAATCGATCGTCGATAAAATCGTAAAATTGCCAGCCAGCCGACGCATCGCCATCGAGACTATTCAAACCGCCAACCCGACCGTGGCGCAAATGGAAGCTTATATCAATGCCAATCAAAATGTTCCCGATAAAGATATTTTGAACGAAATCATCACACATATGAGAGCTGGACATAATCCAGTCGATGATGCACATTATGAATTATCAAAAAAGGAAGAGAAAATGTCATGGGGGCAGCGCTACAAGCGTCGCATGGGGCGAGCGGCAGCTGCAACATTCCACGAGGTAGCAGCAGGCAGAAGCGGCATTGGTATTCAATTAAAACAAGCGGTGGCAGGTCTGTTTGATAAAGAAATATACGAGGTTAAACAGCAACGATCAACAATAAAAGAAACTTTCAAAGGTAGTGTCAACGCGCGCAAAGATAACGACCGCGCTAATGTTCATACCAATATCATCGCGCCATCTGGCGGTATAGATGCCATACTCGCGTGGGGCAACGATAATCCGAATACTGGTCAAAAAGATCTGCCGACCATTGACCAACTATCCGATGTCGAGCTATTTAAAGAACAACGCCAGCGAGACGAGGAGAAGAAGCATAAAAAGCACCGCGATAAACGCTGGGAGGGCTATCATAAGGGTCAACGCTCATCATGGTTAAATCGCTGGCTGGATAATCCGAACTTTAATCCCGCACATGATTCATATTACGGCAGCAAAGAGCATGGTCACGCCATATCTAGCAGAGCTGAGAATTATGACGTTGATAATGGCGTTAGTGTTGATTACCAAACGCATCAAATACTCAACCATTTTCTCGGTGACGCCAATCATAATCCCGCACTAATGGCAATGCTATGGTCAATGCGAGAGCTCGATTATATGAATGGAGCAAATCTAGGCAATATTGATCTTAATGATGCACAAGATTTACAGAAAGAACTAAAAAAATCCGTCAATACAGAAAATGCCCTTGCAGGACTTAATCAAGATATCAGAAAATTAGATGAAACGCTTATTAATCCTAACTCGCATGGTGACATCTGGAAAACATTCTTACAACGCAATCTGCCCGCCGATGCCGGTCAAGTTTTACGTGCCCAGAGCGAAATAAGAGAACTAATCGAACGCATTAGATGCGCCCAAAAGAAATTACAAGATGAAGCTGACATCGCCAAGAAGAAGTGGCAGGAAATGGCGACTGAACTGCAAACTATGTTCAACGAAAATGAATTTGAAACTACGGCAACCATTTCGAATCAGAGTCTAAATATGTTTCAAACTGCTATACAGGGCAACAGTCAAGAAGAAAAATATCGCACCAAATTGACATTTCGTACGATAAAACACTCACAAATGAACGCCATACAACTTGGTCGCATGTCGAATCAAGAGTTTGGAATATTACAAGGCAGTGGTAATTGGTACGACAGTCTCGCGCTTAATGCGGTAAAAGGTAATTTGAACGAGACATTATTTGTCGAGGTTAGAGTCCACCTGCACGACGCAGATGGTCGCCTATTGGATCAGCGTTTTAATCCACCGCGACCAATCAATAAAACCACCCGCCCCGCCGATTACGAACACGAGCAAAGTCACGATGGCGGTCGAGTCGTCGGTTACATAGATACACGTACAGGGTCGTTGGTGGGACTGGATTGATGCACCTGCCAAACGTCACTTACTACCCCCCCCACATTTAGACGGAACGTATTAGTCCCCTACATCTAATCCCGCATCGCGCAACTGTTGAAGGTAATTTTGACCACCAGAACCATTCAACAGCGGTCCTCTTACTTGGTCACTCCTACCAGACAAAACCATTTTTGCCCATTGCTTTTTCAATTCATCGTCCCCTTTTGCTAATACCAGTTTTTGGTTTTTAGCAAACTCCTTAAAATCTGGGTCGATTAGGTTGCTATGGTTGGCTTGGCCACTTTTTAGAGCGTCTTTAAGATATCCTAGATAGCCACCTTCAGCGTCCCAACTACCGTTACGAATACCATTCTGCATTGCAGTGGTTGCCCAACCAATTTTTTTCTTCACTAGTTCAGCCATAAAACCCTTACCCGTAGCATTTGCCGCATTGTCTTTTGACCATTGCGACATTCTACCACTATTGGCAAGAAAATCAAATATATCTGACCCACCCCCCGTTTCGGCGTTTTTTAATGCAGCAAGCTGCGCAAACGGATTATTATCGGTTCCTCTAACACTAGATGTTGCGTCAGCATAGCCCATTTGACGTAATGCATCAGACTCAGAATAGGTCGTCAGCGCACTATCGACGCTACCTTGTGCATCGGTTTTTGCTAATTCGATTTTTGCACCAAGTCCATATGCTTTAATTTCTTGCGCCTTTTTCTGAATATCCTCCCAAGATCCACCAGTACCCCTGAGTGCAGCAATCCAGCCTGCGTCCTTTACTACTTCTTTCGTACCATTCGCCCTAGTCACGACAAATTTCTGGTTGGCTTGACGATATATCTCCGCATTAAGTGCATCGTCTTCTCGCTTTTTTGCTGAAAGTGAAGCGGCATTTACCAGTTCCGCAGTGTACGTACCTTCTGGCGCTTTGGTAATCTCATTTTCCCATGCAGCCGTACCTGCGCGTTTAATTTCCAAAGCAGCACTCTCACCCTTAATCGCTATGGGATTTGCTTTCAAACTTGCATCCCATTGTGCCTTCGCTTTATCTATCTCTGCTTGATTCTTAACTGTATCAAGTTTCAACTGTCCCTCTAAATCAACCTTTAGCCGTTCTAACTTCTGTGCACCTTGCGTCGCCTTACTGGCGATATCGTTATACGCTTTCGCCTCTTCTAAACTGTAACCACGTCCGATACCGGCGATACCACCAGCAACCCCTCTAAAAAACTTCTGCACCTTGCCTGTCCCTGTACCACCAGCCACGTCAGTCATTGTATTGCGTAACCTACCGTGTTCATCTTCATATGTTCCGTAATAAGTACGATCAAAATCCGCTGCCAGCTCAGCAACTCTATCGCCTTTAGCTTTTGCTTCATCGTATCTCAAATTTGCGTCTTTGAGTCCTTCCCTTGATTCAAGCATTGTAGCATTTGCGTCTGCGCGACCAATCGCACGTTGTCCTCTTTTACTGTTCTGCATTTTGGCTAGAGCGACACCCGAAACCTGCTTTCTACGTCCTGCCCAAGTGTTCTTATAATAACCGCCATTTTCGTCTTTATGGAAATTTTTGAACCCAAGACCATTAGCGAGATTATTCATTCTGTTCGTCCAACCGGCACGATTTAGGAGTTTCTGCTTCTCATCCATATTTTGCAATGGTTTCTTCAAAGTCTTATCCAGCCCTTTATTCGACAACTTCTGCAACGCCCCCATCGCTTCCCCGCCCATTTTCATTATCGGGATAATGAGGGCTACAGGAGCAACGAAGAGTGCCACCCGCGCGATCAGGCTGAATATGGCTTGTACTTCTTTACCTGCTTCGATAGACACATTACTAACCACTTTATCTAGAACTTTAGTTAATGCCCAGACCCCCATGATCATTGGATATATAAATAGCATTTGTGTATAGGCTTTCCACCATCGTTTGAATAATTTTTCTGTATTTGGTAATAACCACATCACAAATGCAATCGGTGAAATAATAATTAATGCAGCAATCGCGATTTGCCGGAAAGCTAGGACGGCTACGATTAACAGTGTCGACAACGCCAGTATCGCAAGACCGCCGAAGAAAGCAACAACTACAATAAGTCCAAGTGTGAGCGCCGCAGACTCTGTGATCGATTTGCCAATACTTGGCGCTTCGTAGCCTCCCATTCCGACTATGAAGCCATAGATATTTGAACCAATAATATTCACAATATCTGAAACTGCCGCACAAATCCAGAATGAGACGTTGACCATGATTACTGCAAGAACCAGTCGAGGTAAGATTTTTTTGACGTCATAGTTTTTTAGTCCAACAGAAGTTGCAGATGAGTAGATTATAATTAAGAATACGATAACGAACGCAATATTGGCGAGTGCCAAAAATGATCCCCATATGTCTTGCAGATTCTTGGCAGCCTCACTGTCGCTAAGAGCATTAAAATATAGCCCATCGTCGATTGCTCCCATAATAACATCGATGATGCTAGCCGTTTTTTCAACAAAAGGACACATCACCCAACCGAACGCCCCGCCGTCGCATGTTTTCTCATCCGGTGGTGAAACATTTTGATCAACGATGACGTTGCCATCATCATCGACATGGCTAACAATACCAACGCTAGCAAGTAAAGCATTAGCTTCGGGTTCTGGAACTCTAGGATCCTTGAGTAATATTCTCGATAAATCACTCGCCTTGGCGCGTATAGTTTGCGTCAATTCACTGCATTTATGTTTGCTATCGCCAAATATTTTGACTTTTGTATCATCTTTTCCCACACCGCATTGTTTAGCGATCGTTTGCGCCACAACAACAATGGCAAGATTATTGTTTCCATTAGTCACTAGATCCGACGCATTGGTCCCATTATAACCGGCATCATGGATCTCGCCGATATTAGTACCGGGATACTTATTATACATATAATCGGCCAGCATCTTGCTGCTCATATGGCTGCTACTCTTGCAAACTTCGAGGGTGGCCGTAGCGTTTGAAGTAAGACTAGGCTTTTGATAATTATTGGCAATATTTTGGACTCTAAATGTATTATTAACGACGTCCATGTATTCCTGTGTGGATGGTTGTATTCCATATCTGGCTAGCATGGCATTAAAATTAGTAGCTTTTGCCGTTCCATCATTGCGATTAACACCGATAGACGTCACTTTGCCGCCAACCACAGACACATCGTCGTCGAATCCGGCGGTTTCGAAATTCCACAACGTTTCCAGGTCATATCTCAAATAAAGTATATTTTTGGCGCTGGCGGTTGGCGCAGAGTAGGCATTTTGACCGTTTGCTATCGGCAACATCACCCCGATCAACAACCCGCAGATTATTGGGATTGCGATTGCGCGAACTCCCCAATACCTATGACGCTTCGATTCTACTCTATTGCTCATCACTTTATGACGACCTGTCCCCCACCATCTCATTTTCATAACTCTATCATAACCGAAATGGAAATTTTATGCAACTATCTAAATTATGCGTAACTATTTGATCCCCTATCACAACAATATGCAAAAACCTATTGACGGCGAAAAAAAATCGTTTATAATTGTTATTGTAAAACATTAACGGTAAGTAGAAGGAGCAGAAATGAAATTATCATTAAAGAAAATTTTAGCCGGCGCGGTGATTGTACCTATGATGGCATTGGCGGTTGTAGGGATAGCAGGAACAGCGAGTGCAATAAAATCCGACGCTGTAACGCCAGCCGAAATAACACAGGAAGGGACGTGCCAGGCAGCCGGCGGTGACGAGTACGTAAGACCAGTATATACTACCGATCCTACGACTGGTAATAAAACTATAACAACCAAGGCTAAGTGTATGAAAGGTAAAGAGAACTTGTGGGTAGGCAGTAATGATCCGACAGAGTTAGTCAACAACATTATCAATATCTTTCTGTTGGTTGTCGGTATTTTGAGCGTTATATTCCTTATCTGGGGCGGTCTGTCGTACATCATGTCGCGTGGCGATCCGAAGAAGGTCGAGGCAGCAAAGAACACGATCCTATATGCTATCATCGGTTTGGTGATTTCACTACTCGCATGGGCGATTGTGAACTGGGTGTTCTCAACCTTTGTGAAGTAGGGTCGATATGCATTTCATTAGATACCGCAAGTAATTGCGGTATTTTTTGTTTCGACACTTTTTCCTATTCAACAAAAAACCACCGCTCATAGCGATGGTCGTTCATAGTCCTAAAAACTCTACGATATCGAAATCTTCTTAACCTGCTCTTGCTTGACCTTGCTGAACGAAACGGTCAAAACACCGTCCTTGAGCGTCGCTTCGACTTCGTCTTCTTTCACCGCCACCGGCAGAACCAACGTACGCGAGAATTCGCCCCAATAGCATTCTTGAATGTGCCAATGTGTCGCGCCACTGTCGTCGTTGCTCGACAATGTGCCCGAGATAGTCAAAACGCCATCGGCGATCGAAACATCTAAATCGTTTTTGCTCACACCGGCGGTGCGGGCTTTAACTACCAACTTTTCCGCGGTTTCGTAAACATCAACCGCCAACTGCCCCGGCACAGTCACATAATCATCGTCAGAAGAACTCGTAGTTGTCGTGACAGTCGTCGTTGAAACGACCTGCTCTTCAACCGGTTCGTCATCACCAAACAACTGCGTCAACTCGTCGTCCAACAGTAGTTCGTCATCTTGCCTCGCCATATCTCCTCCTTTATCTCGCTTAAATTCGGCGTCAATGTTATAATTATAACGTAAATCAAATTTTAATGCAAGCTCTTTATGCTTGTCTAAGGTAAAAATTACAATGATAGATAGGATACTAAGTTGGTTCGCACCCCATATATGCAAGGGTTGTAAGGTGGTCGGAAATACACTTTGCAATCGTTGTAAAAATTACATTCTGGATCAAAAATGGCATCGATGTGTCCATTGCCAAACGTTTGTCAACGATCACGATTATGCATTGCGTGGCAATTTATGTCGAGAATGCTCGCGCAAACTACCCTTTTCGAAAGTTTTTGTGGTTGGCGAACGTGTTGACGTTTTGAAACGTTTAGTTGGCGATCATAAATACTTTTCCGAACGCGCTTCGGCGCAACCGATCGCCGAATTACTCGTCGCCACTTTACCAAACGATTTGCCACCCGGCATGGTCATCGTGCCGCTACCGACAATCCCTAAACATATTCGCGAACGTGGCTTCGATCACACAAAATTGATTGCTCGTAAATTATCACGAATCAGGAAAATTCCGATTAATACAAGCGCTTTGCGTCGAACCGATAATGTTTCACAACATTCCGCCACGTTCCAAAAACGCCGACAGCAGGCAGAAAAAGCGTTCCTCATCAATCCGAATCTAAAATCAACGAGTTTTCTTCTGATCGACGACATCTACACCACCGGCGCAACGACAATTGCCGCCGCAAAACTCCTTTTACAATCTGGTGCAAAAAAAGTCTGGCTCGGCATCGTCGCCCGCCAGACAAGTTTTGGAAATGCGCCAGCTCCTAATTCTACCTCGACACCGCCACACAAACCTGCGCTAAATATTGATCGGGTTCTTTGACGCAGACTTCGTCGTGCAGGTAGAGCACGTACACGGGTCCGGTGACTTTCAGGTCATTTTTCTTGATATACTTTTCCATTCTCTCGGGTAAATCGCCGAATTGACCGTAATAGCCATAGATATAGCCCGTCACATACTCTCCAGCCTGTAATTTACCGTTGCCGGTTGGGTCCGTTGAAAAGAAATACTGCGGTTCGCCAGGCGCCTCTAGAAACGCCGACCAACTATCATGCATTGCCCCGATCGGAAAACCTAGGTTGATCCGCATATCCTTTGCCTGTTTACAAAACTGAGTGAACGGTCGGTAAAAACCTTCGCCAGGCTGAAAATTATTGCTCGGTCCAAGGATAAGCCTCGACTCCTCTCTATTCACAATAGAAATAGTATCCACCTTTATCGTTTTCTGCCCTAGCTCGTCCAGTACTTCAAACCCGCGATTGATCGATTCACGCCGCATGTGAATGATCGAGTAACACTCGCGCAACCGTTGCATTTCTGCGTCCAATTGTTTTTCCCGCGTCTCGATCAACTGCATAACAGATTTCGGATCGCGTTTGTCCTTCACCTCGGCGATTGTTTTCAGCGGAACCCTCAATATACTTAGAACCTTTATAAAGTTCACCGTAATGATCTGATGTGTCGAATAATACCGGTAGTTATTGCTGGCATCGCGTTTGATCGGGCAAAATAATCCGATTTGATCCCAATACCGAAGGGTTGGAATCTCAATCCCCGCGAGATCTGAAAATTCTTTGATCGTTAAAAATTCTTTTATACTTTTCATACTTCTTCTCCTTTAATTATATATGATCTTGTCCAATTTGTCAAACCGCCGCTGCGGCGTTCGAGGTTCGCCGACAGCCAGGAGGTTAGGATGCGGCGTTCAATTTCTCTATAAGAAACTGAGACAATCATACACGCCGCATCCCCTAACTCCATACCCGAGGTCAACATAACCTTCGGGTTTACCACCGCAAAATATCCGCATTTAGCGACCGCGGCACTGTCGCCAAACTTTTCTCGTAACGAATTGAACCACGCATTTACCCTATATAGCAATATTTTGAACATTATGATAGGATAGTAGTGATGGTTTCTTAACCTAATGTGTAACATACTTGCTCCGTTCTCCACCTTGTTAATTGTTTACATACTCTAGTATGAACTATAAAGTTACTTTAAGGTCAAGAGTTTTTTGAGAAAAAGTTACCCCTGTTAATAAAAAATTGTCAAAGATTTTTTTGAAATTTTTTGACTTTTGCGGTCGCGCGAGGCTTGTTTTTCAATTATTTTAGCTTGTGCCGTGATTGTTCGTCTTTCAACTGTTGTGGGACTTAAATAATTTTTTGCATTCAATTTTGACACTGGATCTCTGCCTGTTTGTTTGATATAAGATTTTCGTGCATCTTTAGCAACGGTCGCACCGCGTTCCGCAACATCCGCGCTTTCTATAAAATTCATGGGTTGTTCGTCGAGCGAAATTTCTTTTACAGCACGATTGATTGCGAGTTCAGGATCAGTTGCCTCATCGATGAACTCTTTGCCGACTTTTGCCAACCATAGTTTGAATGGTTCGGCTTTCTTGCTAGGAATAGATTAGACGAGCCGTAATAATTGTTCGGTATTGGCAACGTCGGTTAAGTACCTCTTGCCGTCGGCAGCCATCATTTTCAGTTGACTACAATTTGTAGTCACTCACTTCCCTCTTTTTTCAGGCGCGTCTTTAGCACGCTCCAATATTTTCGTCCATCCGCGCAATCTGTCAATGCTTCACATACATCAGCAATCGAAAACCACCAATCCTGCCATTTATCGTCCCAAACTGCACGGATTCTTTTGCTTTCAAATAATTTCATTAGTTTCTTTTCCATAATAACCCCCTCTTAAAAAATTACGTCAGGTGGCGGATAGCGCTTCGCTATAATTTTATTGACAGATTCTGTCGATAAAATTACCGAACCGCGCGGTTCGAACCTGCCATTCTCTGACGAGAAACTTTTTTTATACCACACTACGTGTGGCATAAAAAAACTTCCTGGCGGAAGGTGGCGGATTCGAACCGCCGGTGACATTGCTGCCACTCCGGTTTTCAAGACCGGTACCATAAACCACTCGGTCAACCTTCCGTCAAATATGATAACAAATTCTGAAACAATTGTCGATCGAATCAAACTGTGATAAAATCTTTAATGGTACGAAGAAGTACCCAAGTGGCTACCGGAGCAGAGCGACCCGATAAAAATCGCGATTCGCCCCGCGAGCCAGTTGGATACGACAACGGCACGGAGGAGTACCCAAGTGGCTGAAGGGGCGGGTTTGCTAAATCTGTAGGTCGGGGAAACCTGGCGCGGGAGTTCGAATCTCCCCTCCTCCGCCAAATTAAATTAAAGGAGGGTTCGATGAAAATTGGTAAATATATTGGGACAACCACGGTGACGATCGCTGCACTGTATGCTATTTTCTTTGGCTGCGCGGCGGCTTTCGCAATATTCGAAAGCATCACCTGGGACGAAGTCTGGTCGGTGAGCGGCAAAGTTGGTTTAGTAGCGCTAATTATCTTGGCAATCAATGTCGTGATCGCGATATTGGTCAGTTTAATCCCCCGAAAATCCGATAAAAAATAAGTTTTTCGCCAATCAAAAAAGACCCGTATGGGTCTTTTTTATTGAACACGCGTTCTAAATATCTAGGTCAATACCGGAGCATTGTTTGATATATTCCGAATAACTATCGAAATTACTGTAACTTTCGCACGGATTTTTTCCATAAAAACCAATGAAAGTTGAGATCGTCGACAAGATGAACGCGAGACCCGCGATACCCAAAATCACATAGGTTACAATCGGCAAAATCTTGATCACGCCGTCATAAATTTTCTTGACAACGAACAACAGACCGACCACAACGGCGGTCACGCCGAGCGACGGCAGAAAACTACCCAACCACAAAGATTTTTGCACAGCACCGCCCGCACCCGCCGCAAACAATGCGAAAGGTATTACCGCTACCGCTGCGACTGCCACACAGATTGCCTGCACAATCAAAATGATCGCTGCCACACCGTAGGCTTTTTTCATCATACCGGCATCAGTGATTTTTTTCATCGTCAGCAATGCAATCACGGCGAACGCCGCCGCAACTAAACTTAGTTCAAACGGACCAAACGCCAAACCACCGCCCACGCCGGAAATCAGATAAATTATCGCAATCGTAACCGTTAAAATACCGAGCTCCGCCGCAAAAACGACTGAAAATGCGTTCAAAACCACCACGAGTGTCTGTGGTAATTTTTTCTTCGCTTTCGCGTTCTCCTCTTTTTTGATTGCGCCAATGACGCTTTCTTCTGCCATAAATCCTCCTTCTTTTTTAAATGACTCTTTTATTATACAGTTTCCACACAGATTGTAAAGAACTTTTGCATATTTCAGCATTGTGGTATAATTAAGTTTATGAATAATGGTGGTGATAGTAATTATTGGCAACCGGACTCATCGAAAGATCCGTTTGCACCCGTACAAAGCAATCCTAATGCGCCGCCCGCCGAACCGGCTCAGGACGCGCCCGCACCCGACGCAACCCCGCCGGTCGAACCAGCAACCGAACCAGACACACAGCCAAACGCTGAAATATCCAACCCGGAAACCCCCGAAACTAATCCTGATCAACCCGACCTACCCGCTTTCGAACCAATCAAGTGGTCGTCATCAAACACCATCGACCACGAACGCGGCGCAGGTTGGCACTTGGCGCTATTCGGCATCGCGGGACTCATCATCGCCGGCATGATCGGTCTGTCGCTCTGGAAAGGTTGGTCCGCCAGCAATATCTCAATCATCGGTTTGGTCGCGGTGATCGTCATCGCGATCCTGGTTGTATCAAAAAAACCATCCGTTGAAACGAATTACATGCTAACAGAATCGGGTTTGACCATCAACAGCACGTTGCATCCCTTTTCCGAATTCCGCGCCTTTGGCGTGCATCAGGACGGCGCACTTTGGCAATTGACCCTAATCCCCGTTCGACGTTTCGGCGCGGCAATCACCACCTTCATCAACTCCGACCAAGGCGAAATCATCGTCGACGTTTTGGGCGCCCGCCTACCGATGGAGGAAATCTCGACGCACCCGATTGATAAATTGACACGTTTACTGAAATTGTAATATCTGATACAATAATATCCACGGAAGAGTGGCCGAGTGGTTGAAGGCGCACGACTCGAAATCGTGTTTGGGGAAACTCAACGGAGGTTCGAATCCTCTCTCTTCCGCCATCAAGGTGATTTTTTCAATTTTATCGCGCGTTGCGCGGTATTTTTTATTGGTTTCGCGCAGCGAAAACCAAATTTTTCGGGGGGAATTTTGAAAATGTTCATCGCAAGCGACGACATTTTTGTTTTGTAAAAATAGGTTCGAGCCGAAAATTTCGGCGATGAACACTTCTTGTGCCAAAAAGTCGTTTGTTTCAACGGCTTTACAGATGGAAAACGCCCGATTTAACCAATTTCGCATAGGTTCGACCCAAACATTATGGTTGGTCTCAATTCTCGCCAAACTCTCTTCCAGCGTTTTCTTTTTGCTCATAATTTCGGACTTTTTGGCAACGAAAGTTTGGCGGTCAATATCTTGATCGAGATAACTATCAAGCAAAATCTTGTTTTTCTCGTATAGTCGAGAAATCGACCCACGCAAATTTTCACTAACTGCCTTGATTTTGCCGCTCTCGGCGGTTTCATCGGCACAAATTCGGCTTTCAAAATAAGTTTTCATCTCTGTTGGAAGCGCAAACTCCGAAAGCACCGACGAAATCTGTGGCAAAAACGCATTTTCACGAACTGCTGGCTCGAAACACCGCACCGCCTTGTTTTTCTTACTACATCGATAACAATTGCCAGCCACGACGAGTCACTTACGAGGAGGTATATAACCAGAATCCTCCTATCAACGACCCCGCTCTGTCTGACGACGAAGAATAATTCCCTATAAATTTCCCGCGAAAGTAGCTCTGGATCACAAATAATTTTTGCCAACACTAAACATACGTGGCATCGAACCACGTGGACATTGTATCACACTTATGGTTTTCTGTCAATACTTACCAATGCACCACAACCAACGTACCGATGCTGGCGTAGTTGTAAACGATTTTGGCGTCGGCTTCGTGCATGTTGACGCAACCGTGGCTGATGCGGGTGCGTTCCTGGCCGCCCAACCAACTGGCAGTGTGGAAGGCGTAACCGCCCGCGCCCCAATACGTCACCCAGGTCACGCCCGGAATGTTATAGTAATCGGCGGTGCCGGGCGTGCCACCGGTCATGGTTTGCGACGAAACTTTGGCATAGACGCGGAACGATCCAGTGATGGTCGGGGTGGATGCCTTGCCATTGGCGGTGTTGTTGGTGCTCCACACCTCCGTTAAACCGTCCCAGAGTGTCAACGTGAAGGTCGAGAGATTATACTCGATCCAACGCGCGTCCTCGGTGGTGATTTTTTCAGTTTTGTACGGCGACTCGGTCAGGTTCATCTCAACATCGAGCGGTTCGTTGTCGATCAGCGCCATCTTGATCTTGTCAACCAAATAATCAACGTTGTTGGGTGCTAGACCGTTTCTGCCCTTCGTAATCACCATTAACAGATTACCTTCCTTATCCACCAACAGCTTTTCATTGACCGGCGCGCTCGACAGGGTCGGCACTAGTTTTTCATCAATGAAAGTTTTAATTCTTTCGTCGCTATAGGTAATAACAAACCGCCCAGTATCAGGATCAGGGGTAAATTCCATAAAACTTGCGATATCCCACGGATCGATAAAGTACATCAATCGACCCTGATGCAACATATTAATGCGCAGCGGCAGGCGCGTGTTCACGTAATCGCGCGTTTCCCCGGCGTTGCTGTCACTCACGATCTGTTTCACATCGCTCACTTTGATCGATTTCGTCAATTTGCGCGGATTTGCCGCCAAGTCGTTCAGGATCGGAACGAGATCGCGAGCGCTAACGATTTGACCGCTTTTGCCCGGAATGACCTCAAACACGCCCGTAGTGTCGTTATAAAACAACTCCGGTTCGGTGGGCGGTTCGGCGATATCGAAAAATTTCTCATTGAAATAGTTTTGGATCGCGCTGATGTCGTACTTGAAAATCAAAACGTTGTCTTTGCGGCGCAGAGGATTAAATTTCGAGATCAAATTGTATTTATTGCCGCTTTCGAGCACCGCTTTGGCGGTGGCTTTGGCATCGAGCGTCAAGCCGATGTCTTCGGGATTAATCTTGACCACCACATCGCCGCTGGTGATGGTGAGGTCGATTTTTTTGAACCTGGATTTCGCGCTGGATTCGAGTTTCGCGAGAGTCTGACTGCTCACCTCCGTCCCCGCGAGATAAGTCCCCGGCAGCGCCCTTTCACCGTACGTCGCCATGAACACTATCACCAAAATCAACCCAATCGCCAAAATACTGTCCAAAACCGTGAAAAAAACCGCGCGGTGTTTGGCTTTTTTAGCAGGATCAAGAGCATAGCCTTCTTTGATCTTGCTCAAATGATTTTTAACACTACTAATTACTTTCTTCATTCTTATCTTCCACCTATACTGCTAACAATTATATATTAGCATTTTAATTATAGCAATAGTTTTTTGTGGTCGGGGCGGTTGGGATTGAACCAACGACCAAGCGGTTATGAGCCGCCTGCTCTGACCACTGAGCTACGCCCCGATGTTTTTTAGACCTGGCACTCCCAGAGGGACTCGAACCCCCGACCTTGACGTTAGAACCGTCTTGCTCTATCCAGCTGAGCTATGGGAGCGTATCAGCAATTATACCACAAAACATGGTAAAATGTTTCTATGGCAATTCAACGTTTAGTCGAACCAACGGCGCCGGATGATCCGATTGACGAGGAAGTTAAGATTGAAATTTCCCTGCGACCGACGACGTTCGCTGAATATGTGGGACAGGAGCGGTTGAAGAAAAATCTGCAACTCGCGATCGAGGCGGCGCGAAAGCGCAAAGAACCGATCGATCATGTTTTGTTGTATGGTCCGCCGGGACTCGGCAAAACCACGATGGCGGGAGTAATCGCCAACGAAATGGGGGTCGGATTGCGCGTCACCGCTGGACCGGCGATTGAACGGGCGGGCGATTTGGCATCGATTCTGACGAATTTGAACGACGGGGATATTTTATTCATCGACGAAATCCATCGTTTGAGCCGCGCGATAGAGGAGATTCTCTATGCCGCGATGGAGGATTTCAAACTCGACATCGTCATCGGCAAGGGTCCGGCGGCGCGGTCGGTGCGGTTGGATTTGCCGAAATTCACCGTGATCGGGGCGACGACGCGGACGGGATCGTTGGCTGCTCCGCTGCGCGATCGTTTTGGACATCTGTATCGTTTGGAATTTTATACGCCCGATGATATTCAGAAAATTATTATGCGTTCCGCGAAAATTTTGAACACGCAAATTAATGACGGAGCGGCGAAAATCTTATCCGAAAGAAGCCGCCAAACCCCGCGCATCGCGAACCGCATTTTGAAGCGCGTGCGCGATTTCGCCGATGTTAACGGCGACGGCGTAATTGACGAATCCTTAACCCATAACGCCCTGAAAATGTTGGAAATCGACGAATTAGGACTCGATCCGGCGGACCGCCAAATGTTGCGCGCGATGTACGAAAATTACAGCGACCGCGCCGTCGGTTTAACGACCATCGCCGCCCTCACCGGCGACGAAGCTACCACTATCGAAGATTTTTATGAACCTTACCTCCTCCAAATCGGTTTCATCGAACGCACCCCCCGTGGACGCAAAATCACGCCGAAGGCGATTAAACACATACAGAAGAACGGTTAGTGCTAATGTCAACATTCGTTAACAATGTAACACTTCGTCATTCGGAAATTAAAACAAGTTTTAATTTCTCTTATTTCCTCGTGTTATAATGTTTATTGTGAAGAAATACTTCAAAACATTGTGGAAAATTCTGACGAAGAAGTTTTCGCGGCGACAGATCATCGCGTTCGGTATTTTGATAGGTTTGACGGTCATCATAGCAGTGACGGCGATTTTTCTGAACGCGCAAAACACGCGCGGCGGACGCATCGTGGTTTTTTATGTCGACGATATCGAAAAAGTCGTCATCACGAAAGCTAAAACTGTATCCGAGGCCATGAAAGACGGCGATATTTCGATCGGAAAACACGATTTCATCGAGCCAAAAACTGACGCGGCATTGACCGATTCAATGTCGTTCGTTAATATTCGACGCGCGCGCATGATTACGGTGATTAACGAGGGTCAGAAAAAACGCATTATCACCCCGTCGGATTCCAAAACCGCCATCGCAACAGCGGCGGGCATCAAATTATATCCGGAAGACGATGTAGATTTTACAACAGCCGATGCTTTTTCGGATCAACTCGGTGCGTCGCTCGAGATGCGCATTACTCCCGCCAAAATCGTGAATTTGACGCTGTATGGACAGAATATGACTTTGCGCACCCAGAAAAAGACTGTAGCGGAACTGCTAAAGGAAAAAAATATTGAATTAACAGACGACGATGGGGTCAGTGTCCCGCTCGACACGCCAATCGAAAACAACATGTCGTTCCAGATCTGGCGCAACGGCATCACCACGATTTCCGTCGAGGAAGAAGTCGCGTTCCCCGTCAACGAAATCCCCGACGACAGTAAGTTCGTCGGTTTCCGCGAAGTTCAAAGCGCCGGACAAAACGGTAAAAAAACCGTAATTTATGAGGTCGAAATGCAGGACGGCGTGGAAATCTCGCGCAAGAAAATCAGCGAGGTCATCGTCGAACCCGCCGTACCGCAAACCGAAATCGTCGGCACCAAACCGCGCTCTGTGCCGTGGACCGGATCGGTCGACAAGGAAGCCTGGTTGCGCGCCGCCGGCATCGCCGAATCGGATTGGGGATATGTCCAATACATCATCGAACACGAAGGCAGTTGGTGCCCCGTGCGCTGGCAGGGCGACCGCAGCTGCATGGATCACGGCGCTGTCGCCCCGTCCTACCTCGGTTATGGCATGTTCCAAGCAACCCCTGGCACAAAAATGGCATCCGCCGGCGCGGATTATTTGACCAATCCCGTCACCCAAATCGTCTGGGCGAACGGTTACGCCGTCGGTCGTTACGGATCGTGGTCCGCCGCGTATAATTTCAAAATTTCGCGAGGTTGGTGGTAAATGATCGACGATCGCGACAAAATCGTCGCCGATAAAAGCCTGGGGCAGCATTTTTTATTCGACCCCGCCGTCCTACATGAAATCGTCGATTTCGCTGGTGTTGATTCCGACGATGTGGTTCTCGAAATCGGTCCGGGACTCGGTACTTTAACGCAAATTTTAACCCAGAAAGCCCGTGCCGTAATCGCCGTGGAGTTTGATAAGGAGTTGGCGAGCAAATTGTCATTGCGAGGGCGTAGCCCGAAGCAATCTGATAACGAGTCGCGCGATAGATTGCTTCCTCCGGATCAAGTCCGGGGTCGCAATGACAGCGGTCAATTAGAAGTCATCAACGCCGACTTCCTCCAATTTGACCTCAACCAGTTGCCGGTCGGATATAGGGTGGTGGCAAATATCCCTTATTACATCACCGCGAAAATTGTGCGGAAACTATTGACCGCAGAAAATAAACCGAAATCCGCAACGCTCCTGGTCCAGAAAGAAGTCGCCGAACGCTTGGCTGCCACCGCGGGCGACCTCTCAATTCTAGCGATTTCGGCACAGGTTTATTCGCGCGTCACGCTCGGACCGGTTATTCGCAAAAACCTGTTCACACCCCCGCCCAAAGTCGATTCTCAAGTGGTCAAAATGGAACTGCTCGATCAGAATCTGATCGCCGATATTGATGAAAATGACTTTTTCAAGTTCGTCAAAATCGGATTTTCCGCCCCGCGCAAAAAAGTCCTGAAAAATCTCGCGAATGGATTACATAAAGATCCCGACGAGATCCGCACCGCGTTCGCCGAACTAAGAATCAGTGAAAATGCCCGCGCCGAGGATCTAAGTATCGAAAATTGGAAAAATCTATTAAAAATCCTGAGATAGATTATTCGACCGCCCCAATATTGTTGTGTTTGATGTCGCTTGCGTTGCTCCAACCGACATAAACTTGATACGCACCGGTGTCGACGCCGGATTCCAGAACTCGACCATCAATTGGCGGCATTTGGAAATTGCGAGCGTAACCGCCCCCGTGTGCGCTGTTAATCATGCGCAGCAGCGCCGTTGTGCGCCCGTCGCTGTGACCATGATGCTCGCCCTCGTGCACGATTTTCAGTAGCCGCACCAGGTTCTCATCGGGCGACAGCGAAAATACGCCCGCTCCTGATACTCTCGAATTCCGATCCTGTTTAACCGCCGTTCCACCGAGGCGAATATCCGGTTTTCGCCCAACGAACGCCACTTTCGGCATATCGCGATCGTAACCAACGAGATCCTCAATCGCTACATCGCCATTCACTAAATCGCCGGCGATTCGCGGTTCGACATCTGCATAGCCGTACTGCGGCAACTTATCCTGTAATTCCTGCGCCCGTGTGGCGACCACATCGCGCGCCGCTTCCAGCGTATCAACCCCGCCAAGTTCCGGAAAAATCACCAGGTCAACCCTGCCGCCGCGATCAAATTCGCGTTTCAACCACGCCGAATCCGCCATCGTAAATTTCGCCAACCGCTCCTGAACTAATTTTCTAACCTCATCAACCGGATATTTACCACCAACAGTTTCATACACCGAAAACGCACTGTCAAATTGATTTTTCAGCGTCTCGACGTCGCCGTGATGAACTACCTCTGGCGTATTAGTTTTTGCCTCATTGGTCGGGGTCGCACTACCTCCGCTATTCATCGAAAAAACCAGCCACGGATTTTCATACTGCGGCGCTTCTGTTGCATTCAGTTTTTCGTGTGTTGCCATTGTTATTTTCCTTTATTTAAGGTCTACTTAGCCAGTATAGCACACTTTAATTAAAAAGTCAATATCTTTCAGTTGTTTCCTCTTTTCACAGAGGTAGATTTTTCAGTATGTTCCGAAATTGTCGTTTAGTATTTTAGAATACAACGGACGGAGTATCCTCTATTACGAAGGGAAGCGACACTGCCCGGACTAGCGCTCGACGGATTGATAGCTAAGATAACCACATAAATCGTATAGCCATGATTATGAATTGACGTCCACCAGACACCCGACCGTCCCTGATATTCTGGCGATCCATCGTCCCATGAACCAGCAGTAACACCACGCCAAGCACCTATAAAATGCCAGTTCTGATAGGCTCTCAAACCGCTATCAGTCGATGGCGACAACGCATTCGGATCTCTCATTCTTGCATTTAGCCATGCGAACTCACCGGCACTGTCGTCGGCTGGGAGCCGCCAATTTGCGGGGCAGATGTCACCTGTAGCATCCTCTAACGCAACATATTGGCTCGTACACGTGTTTGACCCACCACTCGCCGTCCCGCCAGCGGTCGCTGCGCACCAGTTATATAGATAGCCATAGAAAGTTTCGTCGGTAATATCGTCGGTAGATCCTGGAACGGGTCCATAGACACGAGGGATGTTGTAATCGTTGCTGGTGGTTGCGCCGACTATTGGGAGATCCCAATTGCTGGTGATGTTGCTATCGGCGGGCGTTAATGGGGTTGCTGATGAGGTTGATCCGAGTCTGAGATTGTTTATCATCCACACATGCTCGTCCGGCAACTTACAAATGACATAGTCCTGATCGTTGCGTATATCGGTAACGGTGGCGTAATCCCCAACATTCCAACTCGCGGTACTTGCTGACGTTACATTTTGCATTGCGCCAATGTGACCGTGGTCGGTGCCATCGCGCCGAGTCCAGGTAGAATCGTTATGGTAGCCATTAGGAGCGCAAGAAAACGGTGACGCCACAAACGGCGGTTCATTATCCCCTACCTCGTATTCAACGGACAACGTATACACTCCATTCGCAGCACCCGCGGGGGCAGTTACGAATAGTGCGTGATTTTGGGTGTCCGGACTAGTATCGTCATTGCTGGCATAGATTTCTGTGGCAGCGGTGGTTAATGTTTCCGCATTGAGTTCGGCGGTGATGCCGACGCTTAATGCGTCCGTCGTATCCTGATCGGTATTTAGTTTCGCGGACAATGTGTACCCCGTTTCATTCTCGGTTGTAACCGTGGTCGTGATAGTCGCTGTTTTTTCTATTGGATCCGCTGTTTCATTCTTCTTGTCTATGTTAATGATGGTTGTTGCAATTGGTGCGATTGCTGTTTCATCGAGAGTTGGAAGCGAAGTTAGGTTTTGGGCTTTAATGGGTGCAGTAGCAAATAGGAATACGAAGAATGCCAGGATAATAGCCGATACAGGTATTGTATGCCATAATACGAACTTGATGCGATACTTCCTGATAATTTGCGATACGTCAATGATTTCAGTTAGTGGATCATCTTGATGTTTCTTGACCAACTTACTTTCATAAATCCTTTCGTAACTATCCTTACCCCATGGGCTTTTGATCCTAATACCACCTATACCTTTTTCCATAATACGTTTACGGATTAGGTAGACGACTAACCCAATAGTTAGTAATGTGGCAAAGGAAAGCATAATGAAAGGCAGTATTGGCAACTGGTAAGTTGTATTAAATAACTTAATAGACCACGTACCAGTGTTTGGTGGAAGGGGTTTAGTGGGATTATTAGGATTAGTCGGATTAGTCGGAGCGGTTTCGAGCTCGTTGATGGCGTCTTCGATATTGTCCTTCTCTTCGTCGAGGTTGCCGCATTCGGACGCATCGGCGTTGTTTTGTCCAGCGTTTTCTAGGCAATCCAGCATACCTAAACCTTCTTCGCAGGCTTCCATTAACTTTTCATAGGATTCGTCCGTGTAGGTATGGTTTTGCTCTTGATCCTGCTTTATTTGGTCGCAGGTCTCCATCATAGTATTCAGTGATGTGGAGTCGTAAATGTTGATTTTGATGCGGTTGGTGGTGGTTGTCGCCGCATAGACAGGGATAGAAAGTAAGATCGCCATCGCGAGGAGAGTGAAGCCCGACGCGACAATTTTTATAAGATTCCTCGACCGCGCGCGGAATGACATTAACGTTCTTGTTCCCACAATAAAACCTCTCTTTGCTTTATCTCTTTACATTAGTGCAACCAACCTCCTATTACAACAATTATAGCACCCCATACGAAAAGCACAAGTGATTTCACCGCGCCGGCAAACGTTCGTCCGGACAATCGCCCAAAACCCGCGCGATGGCGTCTTTTTCCGCCGCGGTCACCCACAAATTGTATTTCACCTTGATCGCGATTTGACGCGCCACATATTGACAGCGAAACGCCTTGTTCGACGGCAGCCACGTCGCCGCATCGCCGTCGGATTTTTGCATGTTTGCTGGACCGTCGACCGCTAATAATTCCAAATCATCATTCGCAAATTGTTCGCGCTCCACCGCTGTTAATTTCTGCGCGCCCTTTTGCCAAGCGTCCGACAACGCCACCACGTGATCGATCTGCACCTCCGTCGAAGTTCCCGCACCGCGCTTAAATTCGATGGTTTTTCCGGTGTAAGTATCAATCAACAATCCCGACAACACCGTACAACCATTCTTATCCAACACGACATCGATCATATCGCGCGCCAAAATACGCTGGCGTGTGTCGCATTTGCCCCATTTCGCCCAACCATTGCCGAACTGCGCACGCGAATAACCGGTTTTGGGCGATCGCCCCTTAACATCCAACTCCTCCAATTTATCGATTGCGAGCGGTTGATCAGAATTATCCGTAACCACCGCCGATTTTTCGGCGGTTTTTTGCTTGATTTCCGGATCTTCCACCGGCGTGGACTGATTCGCTGACAAAAACAGCGCCACCAATAAAATAATGCCGGTCAGGACGGTGGCGAACGTGCGGCGGTTGCGTTGATGCTTCTTCATATAAAAATTGTATCACATATTGACTTTTTTACATAAGTGTGCTACAATGGTAAGATGACCGGATTCGACTCATGTGAATACACCACTCTGAACGGCGAACATTTTCAGAAGTTAGCCGATGATATTCGCAATGAAAGAATTCATTTTTTAGGCGAAGATGTCGTTAAGCTGATCGTGCAATTTGACAGCGGTCACCTAAAACTGAAAAACATTCCGCGATACGGACTGCGCACAATTTACGCTAATTCAATTTGCAACCCATCCGAGGGCGTCGGTGGTTGCCCGATGTGGAATTTCGATATTCCAGAAATCGCGCATCTCGATCAGCACCCAGAAAACACCCCCCCCCAGTCGCTCGACTCACCTGCCGCACGGGACGAAAAGTGGTCAGTTATGCACACGATTTGGATGGATGCGCCGTGTGGTATAGCGCTAACTTACAGGGATCGGACGGAACAAGCGGATCGTCCGTGGGCAATCGCATCGTTCCGACCAAATCCATTCGACGGTAATATTCTGCGGATCACTCAATTACAGGGGGTGACGTACCGAAACACCCGAACTTACACCGACGAAAATGGTCAACAGAGGGTCGAGCGACTCGATTCCGCTTTTCGCAGCCCGAAAGGTCTGGGCGGACTCGATCCCTGGAGCGGACCACTGGTCGCCGCCACCGAGGAACTAGCTAAACGATACGATTTTACTGGCGTCGAAATTCAGCGCGCCTTAAACAACGCCTGTGTCATCGCCGGTGGAAAATTATTCCCTCCCGAACGCGCCCGCGCCATCTATGACGACAGCGCCCGCCGTTTGGGCTATACGGCGGTGGATGAGTATTCGGATTTTGTGAAGATGCTTAACACCTAAATCGACCCGTACAGCAAGCCGCCCCATTCCGTGACGACGAAACCGCGGCGCGCGGGAGCGTGGAATTTCTGTTCTGTTAGGTTCACTTTTTTATCCATGCCCTCCATCTCGAGGAATACCCGGATCAGCGTGTCCGGTTTTTTCGACACATAGAGCGGCGCGAGGAGATTCATGTCTTCCGTGTTGAGCCACGTCAAGCGGACATATTTCGCCTGCGGGATTTTTTCCTCCCAAAACGCCATGAAATCACTGGTCTCCTTTGCGTTCATGCCCTGCGCTTTCAACTGCTTGCGGATCGTGCTCGCCGCTTTATCGTGCGCCACAACTACTCCCTCGCCCTTCTTGCTCGGATAAATTCCCTGCCCAGTCCCTTCCCAGAACAGCGAATCATAATCCTGACCGTTATATCGCAATTTCCCGTTCGGGCTCGCAATCACGTTTTTCCATCCGCCCGTCGGATATTCCGGATCACTTAACTTAACATCCGCTCCGACCGCGACATCAAACACGCCGGTTTTTTCGGGGTAGAGGTAGATGACGGGCTTGCCACATTGGGGGGGCATATGGAACTCAGTGCTAGCATATAGCACCCAATTACCCAATCCGTCTTCGATGATAATGTGTGTGAACTTGGTTTTGAACACTTCATAGGTCAATTTCTCCGTATCCCAAGGATTATATTCCTTATCATATAACAGTTTCCAAATCTTTTCGGAACTCGACGTGTAGGCTTTTACTTTTTTCCCCGAATCTGTCACGACATTGCCAACTAATTCCAACTCGTTTGCACTGGGTTTATTGATTAGTACAGTTTCGCCGCTAAGCGTACCGCAGCCTCCATATAAGTTAACGAATGACTTGTCGTTGTCGCCGCTCGATAATTTTAAATGCTCCGAATCAATATAATGATCAGCAAATTCATTATATACTTGCATAGCACGTCCATCTGGCAGCTCCACAAAGTATGACGTGTTTTTTACCGTATTTGAGTTATCTACTCCGGTCTCTACCTGATAGAACCCATTATATGGACTGTTCGCCAGTTTTGTCGCTTTTCCGCCAGTTTTTTCATAGTAATTTATAAAGTGCTGCCAACCAAAACCACTCCAATTCCCATTTGACCATGCAGCAAATGTGATTCCTTTATATTCTAAACTTAATTTCGCAATGCTTATACCTAGGTATTCTATCTCTCCTAACCCTAGATCCGGCGATACTCCTCCTATATTTATACTATCACGATTAGTGTATTGGTATCGTCCCTTTTTGTTTACAATATATCTCGTATATTCGTCTTCTGCTTCGTTCGTTCTGACCTCATAAAGTTCCGCACCATTCGCATCCTCACCTAGTTTGTAAATTTTCCACCCGTCTTTCAAGGTCAATGCACAATCGGGCGTGTCGATGCGTTTGAAATCCCACTTTTCCAGGTTAAATTCTACTATTTCTTTGATATCAGGACTTTTCGCGGGTTTTTCCGAATCTTTACAATCGTTTTTCGCGGGTTTTCTGCATTCTTTCGTTTGCTTATCGTATTCACCGCCCTGCGACAAACAATCTTTGATATTCTTCTTTTCATCGTCTTTTGGTTTCTGTTTAGAGGCGGGCGCTTCCGCGAAAATCCCGCTTTTTGTGAAATACATCACCGCAAAAACGCCGCCCATGATGAGCAGTAGAGACGCCACGACTATCACCGCGATTTTAGCGATTTTTTTCTTGTTCGCTTTCTTTTTTGGCTTCCACTCTTCCTCGGTTGACGCTTCAATGCTCTCGGTGTCCGATTCGCTTTTTTCCTTTTCTATTTCGGCGCTCTTTTCTTCGTTTGCGGCATCTTCCTTCTCCGCCGTATCTGCATCGGTTGCGCTAGTTTCGTTTTCCTGCGCCTCGGCGACTTCGTTCTCTGCCTTATCTTCCGACTCTGCTGCCACAACTTCCTTACCCTTATCTTCGTCCATCACCCCTCCTATTTTAATTATTTCATCGAACAATAAGCATTATACCACACCCCCCCCCAGGTCAAATAGGGTTTGGTAGTTCCTTTGTGCTGCAATAGTTACTATGACAAACCAAGCATTTATTGACGGGCAAAATCTCCATCTCGGCACGACTACTTCGCGTCCGTCATGGAAAGTTGACCTTGTAAAGTTCCGCAATTATCTCGCCCGCAAATACAAGGTTGAACAAGCCTACTATTTTCTTGGTATGGTTGATGATACGCAAACCGAAATGTACAAACATATTCAAGAGGCGGGTTTTATCACGATTTTTCGTACTCACAATCCTAAAATGACCAGTACAAAGAAAGGTATGTTGACACCGATCTAGTTTTCGAGATAATGCGCAAACTTTACAAGAGAGAAGGCATCAACAAAGTCGTTTTGGTTTCGGGCGATGGCGACTATTTCAAGATGGTTGATTTTTTGATCAAGGAAAATAAACTGGAAAAGATTTTGTTCCCCGCACGCAAAAAGGCGTCTTCGTTGTATCGTGGTCTTGCCCCAAAATATTTTGATTCTATCGACAACCCCGACATCAAGCGCAAAATTATTTATATCAAAAATAAAAAATAGCCACAAAAAATACGGGTCTTCCTTAGGTAGTGCCGTTCGGATCGCCCGCGTCGTAATGTGTTTACAGTATAGCACAACAACCCGACCAATGTCAAATATTCTCTTGGCTACTCTCTACGATTTCGCCAGAACCTATTTTACTATAAATTGTGAATGAGTTGAAAAGTAAGCCAGCAGGGCTTTTCGGCGGGTCACCCCCGACCC
>Ga0268262_10001361_pt1 | contig 30548 bp, 32 predicted proteins | sample TergutNc150P3_FD_190354 | JGI IMG/M metagenome (GOLD analysis project Ga0268262, IMG submission 190354) | Nasutitermes corniger P3 segment gut microbial community from laboratory colony in Florida, USA - Nc150 P3 (SPAdes) (version 2) | ecosystem: Host-associated > Arthropoda: Insects >... | reverse complement strand
TTACCGCCGATATCGGGACGACGGGTATGCCAAACGCTTCCCTCAGGCGCTGTATGTCGATACTGCCGTTATTTGCCTGTACCTCGTCCATCATGTTCAGGGCAAGCACCATAGGAATTTGCAATTCGACTAATTGCATTGTCAGGTATAAGTTACGCTCAATATTGGAAGCGTCCGCTATGTTAATAATACCGTCCGGTTTTTGTTTAAGTAAAAAATCGCGGGTAATATTTTCTTCGCTTGTGTAAGGAGACAGCGAATAGATGCCGGGAAGATCAACGATAAAAGTGTTTTTATAACCGATAATTTCGCCTGATTTTTGATCGACAGTTACGCCCGGAAAATTCCCGACGTGCTGATTTGAGCCTGTAAGCTGATTGAAAAGGGTAGTTTTACCGCAATTTTGGTTTCCCGCTAACGCAAAGACCATACCATTAACCTCCGTTTTTTTTGTGTCGCTTGAGCAGCAGCTTGCATTGCTCATGAAATTTCCTGTATTGTAATTTTTTCCGCTTCCGCAAGGCGCAATGACAAAACATAGCCGCGAAGCAGCAATTCAATAGGGTCGCCCATAGGCGCCGCTTTTTTAACGGTTACCGTTGTGCGCGGTGTGATGCCCATTTCCAAAAGCCTCTTCCGCAATATCTTCTCGCCGCCCACAGTCAAAACAAGGCCGCTTTTTCCTATTGCCAAATCTTTCAACGTCATATAATTAACTCCTTAACCGGTTAGTAAAGGCTAACCGCATGGCATAAAAAAAGTTAGTTATTCCTAACTACTATCAAGTTAGCGTATCCTAACTTATTTGTCAAGTTTTTTTATGAAAAAAATAAAAATTTTTTAATTAACTTAAAATGCTGTCTTTTATGGTGTTAATTTTGGTGATTTTGTAGTATTATACGTTAATTCCGTGTGTTTTATTAGTAAATGCCCCTTAAAGCGGTTTTAGCCCCATTTGTTTAATAAAATTCGCGCTGTCTATTACTTTTTGCTCATTGGGATTGATGTTTTCATAGCTTTTGGTCAGTTTTAACAAAAGTTTTACTTTGGCTATAGCGTCATTGCGCCAGATAGAGTCGGGGTATTCAAGGATGACTTTTGTAAAATAATTTTCAGACAGATAAATGGACAGTATTATGTTATTAAGCGCCGCCATTAATTCGTTATAAGGTTTTAACGTATAGGTATTATCCGCTTTGCGTTTATAAATAAAATTAGGATGAATATTTTTATAGTATTTTATGCCCAATTTGTAATACAGGTAATCCTGATTTTCCACCTGTACAAGGGCGTTTTCCATGTTGTTTGAAGTCTCATTAACAACTATTTGCCTGTTTTTTGAATAGATTTTCAGGTCATTGAGAATATTAGTCAATTTCTTTGTAATTTCGCTGTTCATGGTTTCCGTATTTGTATCTTTGGATAAATCAGGGTGATATTTTTTGATAAGCTGTTTTATTAATTTTCTTATTTCGGTATTGTTCATCAAACCCCTTTCGGCAGTTTGGAGAGCATAATCCGGCGGTGGTTAATAACTTTACCGTCCGCGATAAAATGTCCGTCTCCTACGGCATGAAAGCAGCGCTTTTCGGCGCGGTTTTTGTCTATCCACGCCGCTAGGCCGTCAAGAATAAAAATATTGTGCTTTTTAATATGGTCAATAACACGGCATTCAATATTTGCGTAACATTCTTTGATAAGCGGCGCGGACACTATTTCCGCTTCCATAGGCGTTAATTTAAACTTTTTAAACTTGTCTGTTTTCGATCCTGAACAAGCGCCTATCTGAACGGCTTTTTTCGCGAGGTCTATTGCTGGAATAGCGATTACACATTCTCCTGTATATGTCAGGGCTTTGTAAGAGTGATTCCACGGACCTGTCATAAAAGCAAAGCGGGGCGTAAAGTCCATTACCATAGTCCAGGAAAGAGTCATTATATTTTGCTTGCCGCCGTCGGCTGTGGTTACAAGAACGACGGGGCCCGGTTCAAGAAGGGTGAACGCTTTTTGGATTGGGAGTTTTTTCATCATCTTGGCTTTTATTGTAACACATGGACATACACTGCGAGTAAATACCAATAAATTTATAAAATTTCCCTTGACATTTAGCCCGATCTAGGCTAAGTTCATATTATGATCAAATCTATAAATAAAATAAAGACAATCCCCATTCACGAGGCAAAGTCAAATTTGTCTAAATTGGTTAAACGGGCGGCGGCGGGGGAAACCATCTATATTGGGGCCTACGGCAAGCCGGAAGCGATTATTACATCGGTCAATTCCGCAAAATTACAGGCAGAACAGCGAAAAAAGGCATTTGGCTGCATGAAAGGTAAAATTGAATTCTTTGAGGGCTGGGATGGCCCGTTGCCGGATGACATTATTGAGTCTTTTTACAGCATGAAGGGATTTGAGGAGTATGAAAAAAAATGAACAGATTTCTATTGGATACCAATATTTTGTTGTGGTATTTTTGGGGTTCCGCTCGAATTGAATCAATCAGAGAGTTAATCGAGTCTGAAATAGCGACTGTTTTTTTTAGTCCTGCCTCTTTATGGGAAATCGCTATTAAAGTAAAATGCGGCAAGTTGAATATAAATATTACTGAATTATATGCTTTTGCCCAAAAATACAATTTTATTGAACTGCCGCTGACGTGCGATTGCCTTAAAACGTATTTGGATTTGCCCAATATTCACAAAGACCCGTTCGACCATATATTACTGGCGCAGGCTCTTACTTTCCCCATGCGCCTTATCACAAGCGATGCCTTGCTGGCGGATTATTCTTCACTGGTAATGGTGATATAAGCCATATATAATATAAGTATCATCGCAAAAAACCCGGCAAGGAGGCAAGATTTTGGGCATTCATGAATCGGCGGAAATGTACCTTGAGACAATTCATGTTTTAGGCTTGAAAGGTAATCAGGTCCGCTCTATTGATATTGTCAACGAACTTGAATACTCAAAGCCCAGCGTAAGCGTAGCAATGAAAAACCTGAAATCCCAAGGCTATATCTCTATAGACGATGAAGGTTTTATTACCCTGACAAGCAAGGGCCGAAAAATCGCCGAAACAATGTACGAACGCCATGTCGCTATTTCCGACTGGTTGATTTTTCTGGGCGTTGATAAAAAGACGGCGGTAAACGACGCCTGCAAAATGGAACACGCCATGAGCGAAAAAAGCTTCACCGCGATTAAAAAGCATATTGAGAAATGGACGCAAGATAACAAATAATTACTGCGTTACATTTTCAGCGCCGCGTTTAGCCAATACATTCAGCGAAGTTAAATCAATATAAGAAAGTTGAAATCCCTGCTCTTCGTAATATTTAAGTACGCCTTCGGCTTCTACCCATGAATCGTCGGCGGGGTAGGGCTTTGCTTTTTCTTTGTCCCACGCGACTTCAAAACCGACAAGCCCGTCGTTGCCGCAGCAGCCGGGGCCATAGCGTATAACAAAATAGTACGGCTCTTCTCCCGTAGATTGTTTAAATACACCTTCAAGTTTGATTGTCTTTCCTAAATAGTCGTCGGCATTCAGGTAAATGTCGTTTACCTGCGCAATAAACATTTTATCCCCTATCTCTACAATGTCTGTATTTTCCTTTCTTGCACAGCTTGTTATGCAAAGCAAAAGAACAAGCGCCGGTATGATTACTGCGAATAGATGATTTTTACGCAAAATTTTTCCTCCTGTATTTGTTTAGTACAGTTGAATTGCGCATGTTTTCTATTAACCAGAATAACACAAAAATAAATATGTTGACCATTACAACGCTCGCGCCGGTCGGCGTGTTGTAAAAGTACGAAATAACCACGCCCGTAAAAAAACATAGTATCGAAATAACGGATGAGCAAATGGTAACGCTTTTAAACTTCTTGAAAAGGCGCATTGAGCTTAACGCGGGAAAAATAATCAGGCTGGAAATAAGCATGGCCCCCATTATGCGCATTCCAAGCACAATGGTTAAGGCCGTTAAAAGGGCGATTAACATATTGTAAAGCCCCGTTCTAATTCCGGCGGCTTTGGCGAATGTTTCGTCAAAGGTTATGGCGAATAACTTATTGTAAAACAGGATAAACAAAACAAGGACTGTAACCGAAAGCGCGATGCTTAAATACACGTCCTCTTTTGCCATCGCGAGTATAGTGCCGAAAAGGTAGTTGCACACGTCCGTATTCATGCCTGTTGTCTGCGATATGATAATTACGCCGACGGCAAGAGAGCCTGTGGAAATAAGCGCGATTGCGGCGTCCCCCTTGATTTTGCTGGTTTCGCTCAGGCGCAGAAGCAGAAAGGCGGCGGCTACCACAATCGGAATCGCGACGGTTAAGGGCGCGGTATGCAGGGCGGTGGCGACGGCAAGAGAACCGAAGCCGACATGCGAAAGGCCGTCCCCAATCATCGAGTAACGTTTTAATACCAGGCTTACGCCCAACAGGGCCGCGCAGATTGAAACAAGGGCGCCTACGGTAAAAGCTTTTACAAGAAAAGAGTAACTGAACATCTTAACCAAAATATCAATCATCAGAGTTCTCCTAAAAATTTTCTGCCCGGCTCGCTTTTTCTGTATTCATCCATACTGCCGAAAAAAACCTGCTTTTCCCGCAAATGTAAAACATTTTTTACGCAGTCGGCGGCTGTAATATCATGAGAAACCATAATTATCGTTATGTTTGTTTCCTTATTTATTTTTTCAAGCAGACGGTACAACTGCGCGCTAATCAGCGGGTCAAGGCCGGCGAAAGGTTCGTCCAGCACAAGAAGTTTTTCCGCCGCGCAAAGGGAACGCGCCAGTAACACGCGCCTTTGCTGTCCGCCTGAAAGCTCCCGGAAGCACCTGTCCTTTAAATCCTCAATGTCAAGCAGGCGCAGTTTTTCTTCCGCTTTTTGTTTTTCGGAATGGGTGTATAAGGGCCAAAACCCTTTCTTTCCCAAAGTTCCGGACAATACGATTTCAAAGACTCCCGCCGGAAAATCCTGTTTGGCTGCTGTTTGCTGGGAAAGATAGCCTGTGTCAGACTGCTTGTAATCGGGATTAAATTTGATTGCCCCTTCCATAGGGGGCAGGATGCGCAGCAAGCCTTTTACAAGCGTGGATTTTCCGGAGCCGTTTTCACCGGCGACAAGAAGGAAATCCCCGGCCTGTACAGAGAAGTTCAAACCGGAGACGACAATATGTCCGTCATACCCGAAAGAAAGGTTTTGACAGTCTATCAGCATTTTACCGTAACGCCTCTTTCAGATTTTCGACATTTACGCGCATTAGGTCAAGATAGCCAAGCCCGGCGTCAAAATCCTTTTTAGAGATGTTATGGCAGGCGTGAAACAGCAGTTTTTTTGCCCCTGTTTCGCCGCAGATTGTATTTGCCATCCTTTCGTTGGACAGTTCGATATGAAACACGACAGGGATTTTTTCCGCTTTTACTTTGTCTATTAAGAAGGCGACGGTGGCGACGCTCGGTTCGGTTTCCGTGGAACAGCCGGGGAAGGCGGCAAAGTATCTTAATCCGTAGGCGTCGGCGAAATAGCGGAAGGGGAAGCGGTCGGCAAAAATGATTGTTCTCCGTTTTGCCCCCTCGACTGCTGCCTTAAACGCCGCGTCAAGCCGCGCCAAGTCTTCGATGTAAGCCGCGGTGTTTTTCCCGTAAAAATCGGCGTTGGCTGGATCGGCCTCGCACAGCGCCGTGTTTATCGCTTTTACAATCAAAATCGCGTTTTGAGGAGATGTCCAGACATGTTCGTCATAAGCTGGCTCCTCTTCTTCCTCCTCCGCCTCCATGCCCTCAATAATTTCTTCCTCAACAGCGTCAACAGCGTCCAGCATTTTTACTATTATCATTTTTGACGTGTCCATGGTCTCAAGAATCCTGTCGACCCATGAGTCGCTTTCGCCGCCGACATAGATAAATACGCCTGAGTTCTGAACCGTGATTATATCCCGCGGAGAAGGTTCAAAAGAATGGCTTTCCGCCCCCGGCGGCAGCAGCAGTTTTAAATTTACCTTGTCTTTCGCTATCTGCCGTACAAAATCGTACTGCGGAAAATTTGTCGCGGTTACAATGAGCTTGCCGTCCGCGCCGCGCGTAACGGCGTTTTTATTTTTCTTGCAGCCGGCTGTTCCTAAAAGAAAAACCGCAAGCGTTATCAGTATAAATATTTTTTTCATTATTAATCCTCCATAAATAAGAAGTGTCTATTGAGTAAGAATAAAACTACGGAGGACTGCTGTCCGCTGGACAGCTTGGAGTTTCACGGAGGTTTTTTACGAGAATTTTCTCTTCCTCCGTGTAACTTCGTTAAAAACTGTACTTAACACCCAGAGCAGGCGATATTATGACATCTCCGCTTGTTCCAATACCCGCAAACTCGCTCTTTATATAGAAAGTGAAGTTCTTGAATGAATAATCAAATTCCGGAGTAATGGTTATGCCTTCGTCTGTTTCTTTTGGGATAATTGTTTCGACTTCGAAGTATATGGATTCCGCTTCGTATGAAACGGTTAAATCAAGGCCTGTGTATCCGGCGGCTTCACTGGGTGAAAGCAGTGAACAAATTTTTGCTTCGATTCCGAGCCCGAAACTGCTGCTCCAGCCAAGGGTAAAATCAAGCCCTATTACTGTATCGATGTCTTTGATGTATGTAATAGGCGCGCCGATTTGGGCATAAAGGTCTCCTATATCAAGCGACTGATTGAATTTCAACGCCGGTGTAAATATTCCCGTAAGAGAGCTGCCGTCTTCGTCCTTGGGAGCAATTACTATAGGATCAAATTCATTCTCTAAAATAATGGACAGGGTAGAGTTTTCGCCAAGGCTTATGTTATAGCCAACCGAAAGATCAACATACAAAGACTGCGGATTGGAATCGTCTTCTTTGGTAAGGCCAAAAGTATAGTCCAGTTCCGCGTATAAATCCAGAGCGCCGTCAAGGAAGGAATTTTCATAGATAAGCATGGGCATTAAATAAAGACTCATATCACCGCCGTTACCATTGCTTGCATTCACGGCGCCGAATTCCAACCCGGCGGATAAACCGATACCTTCGTCTTCGGCCGCCGCAAAACCGGCTGCCACGCATAAAACAAGAAATAAAAGAGTAATTTTTTTCATAGAACACCTCCAAAAGTTTGTTCAAAATTCAGAATAGATATAACTAAACTAAATTAATCTACCAATTATGAAATAATTAGTCAATTGTTTTTGTTTTTCTTTACATTCCGTAAATTCCGGCGCGTGTATGTTTTATTTCTCTAATTTGTCTTTTATTATGGAATAAACCCTGTCCGACAGGATTAACTTTCGGTCTGTAACGGGAAGGCTTGATGTATCAATGGGTTCGCAAAAGGTAACTTTTAGATGGGTTTTCACTACCAGTTTGGTTTTTTCCCATAATTCGTAGGAGCCTTCAAGTATGGTCGGTATAATCGGGGCTTCCGCCATCGTAGCGAGTTTCAATGAACCGGGGTGGAAGGGAAGAAGCCCGCGTCCCAGGGAACGGTGGCCTTCAGGAAAAATGATAAGACCGTGGCCCGCTTTAATCTTTTCCACTCCCTTGTTAATTGTCTTGCTTGCCCTTTTTATAGAACTTCTGTCTATAAAGAATCCGCCAAGCAAAAAAATCCATATATTAAGGAAAGGGACCAGAATAAATTCTTTTTTAGCTATAAAGCCGACCATACGGCCGCAGTAGGCAAGCATCAGCACAATGTCAAAATAGCCGCTGTGGTTGCTTACAAAGCATACGCCTCCTTTTTTGGGTATGTTTTCCCTGCCTGTAACAGTTACCTTACAGCCTGTAAGTTTAATAATAGACAATCCCCAGCCTTGGCCAATCCGGTAGAAAACCTGCTTCATGGCTTTTCTGAAGCCAATAATGTAAAAAACAAGCGCTATCAGCCCGAAAGGGACAAGGAAAATCATTGAAACGGCCACATATATAAATAATAGAATAGTTTTTAACATATTTATAATTATCCTTTATTTACGGGGCTTGTCAACTTTCGATTTAGGCGTTACAATACCCATAAGTTCGTAAAATTATCACGAAACAGGGGGTCACATGGCTTGCGCTTGTAAATCCGAAGGAGAGATTACCTTTCCTCAGGAACTGATGTCTTTTATTGATGAATGGAAGGTTAAACCCGGTAGTCTTATTATGATTCTTCATAAAACCCAGGAAACCTTTGGTTATATTTCCCGCCCGGCGGCGGAAAAATTATCCGTTCTTACGGGAATTCCGCTTGCGAGGATTTATGGGGTTGTCACTTTTTACCACTTTTTCAAAACAAAAAAACCGGGAAAACACAAAATTTCCGTATGTCTCGGCACTGCCTGTTATTTAAAGGGGTCTCAGGACCTGCTTGACGAAACCCGCAGTCTCTTAGGCATTAAGCCTGACGAGGTTACCGAAGACGGCCAGTTTTCCGTCGACCCCGTGCGCTGCGTAGGCTGCTGCGGCCTTGCGCCGGTTATGACTGTCGGAACAGATACTTACGGCAAACTTACCAAGGATATGCTTCCGGGTATCATAGCAAAATATCAAAATGTTTAATGCATTTTACTCTTGCTGATCTGATAACCGACATAACCCAAAACGCCGTTGAAGCCGGCGCGGGTTTGGTAGAGTTGGAGCTAAGCGAGATTGCCGTAAAAGGCGGCGGAGAATTCCGTTTTCTTGTAAGGGATAACGGAAAAGGAATGACGGAGGAGGAAGTAAAAAGGGCGGTTGATCCGTTTGTTACGGACGGCGTAAAGCACCCGCACCGCAAGGTCGGTTTGGGTCTGCCGTTCCTGATTCAAATGGCAGAACAGTCCAACGGAGGATGGGACATAAAGTCCGAAAAAGGGAAGGGTACTACGGTTACCGCGTGGTTTGACAGCGGCAATGTGGATATGCCTCCCGCGGGCGACATTCCGGGAATGTTCAGAACAATACTGATGTTCAACACTTCCGCGGAAATTGTTATCCGCCGTAAAAAGAAAACGGAAGAAAACGAGGATGAATATGAGGTCCGCAAGTCGGAACTCGCCGAGGCTCTTGGCAGCCTTGAAGACGCCGGGACGCTTGTGCTGATGGATCAGTATCTGCGTTCTTTAGAAAACAGTGAGGAGTAAGAGAATGGCAAAGATGAGTCTGGATGATTTAAGAAAACTGAGAGATTCAAAAAAGACCGATCTTCGCAAACGCGACGCGGAAGGCAAGGAAATTCAGGTAATTGTCGGCATGGGAACCTGCGGTATAGCCGCCGGAGCGAAAGCGACCCTTGACGCGTTTATCGCCGGTCTTGATGAAAACAGGCTGGTGGACTCATGTTTGGTCCGTCAGACAGGATGTATGGGCCTTTGCCATTCCGAGCCTACCGTAGAAGTTATTGTACCGGGAATGCCGGCTGTAATTTACGGCAAGGTAGACGCGAATGTCGCCAAGGAAATTATTCAAAAGCACTTAATCGGCAAGGAACTGTTAAGCGGCCATATTCTGGACCGCCCTGCCGTTGATATTCTTCAATCATAAGGGGGAAAAGTAAAAAATGGCATATAACCATTATATCCTAACCTGCGGCGGTACAGCCTGCGAATCAAATAAAGGCATAGAGCTTTTTTCGCAGCTTAACGCGGAAGCGGAAAAGCAGGGCGTTAAGAAAGACGTGCAGATTGTTAAAACAGGCTGCTTTGGTTTCTGCGAGAAAGGTCCTATCGTCAAAGTTCTGCCGGAAGACTCCTTCTATGTTGAAGTTAAGCCGGAAGACGCGAAAGATATCATCGCCGAGCATATTGTCAAGGGACGCGAAGTAAAGCGCCTTCTTTACAAAGACGACACCAAAGGAAAAGAAAAAGAAAAGAAGGATGTCGCCACGGTGGAGGACATTCCGTTCTATCAAAAGCAGTTCCGCGTAGTTTTGCGCAACTGCGGCGTTATCAATCCCGAAAGCATCGATGAATACATCGCGCGCGAAGGTTACCTGGGCCTTGAAAAAGTGCTTTTTGAATGGACGCAGGAAAAGCTTATCGAGGAAATGAAAATTTCCGGCCTCCGAGGAAGAGGCGGCGCGGGCTTTCCCACATGGCTTAAATGGGACCTTGCCCGCAAGGCGCAGGGGGACATCAAGTACGTTATCTGCAACGCCGACGAAGGCGACCCGGGCGCGTACATGGATCGCTCCACGATAGAGGGCGACCCCCACTCGGTAATCGAGGGCATGATCACCGCGGGAAAGGCAATAGGCTCCCATCAGGGCTTTGTTTATATACGCGCGGAATACCCGCTTGCCATAGAAAGGCTCAAAATCGCCCTTAAACAGGCGCAGGAATACGGCCTGTTAGGGAAAAATATTTTAGGCTCCGGCTTTGATTTTGATATAGAAATAAGATTAGGAGCGGGCGCGTTTGTCTGCGGCGAAGAAACCGCGCTCATAAAATCCGTAGAAGGCAACAGAGGAATGCCGGTTCCGAAGCCGCCGTTCCCCGCGAACAAGGGACTGTGGCAAAGACCGACCATCATCAACAACGTTGAAACCTTCGCCAATGTGCCGGTTATCACCAACAAGGGCGGCGCTTGGCTCGCCAAATTGGGCACGGAAAAATCCAAGGGAACGAAGGTATTCGCCCTTACCGGAAAAATTAAAAGCTCCGGCCTTGTCGAAGTTCCTATGGGCACCACATTACGCGACATCGTTTTCGGCATAGGCGGCGGCATAAAAGACGGAAAGAAATTCAAGGGAGTGCAGACCGGCGGCCCGTCAGGCGGCATCCTTACGGAAAAATCGCTTGACCTTCCCATCGACTTTGACACATTGACAGCTAACGGCTCTATGATGGGCTCGGGCGGCATGATCGTCATGGACGAGGACGACTGCGTCGTGGACGTGTCGCGCTTCTACATGGACTTCTGCGTCGATGAAAGCTGCGGAAAATGCTCCCCATGCCGTATCGGCACAACCCAGATCCTTAAGATTCTTGAAAAAATCGCGGAAGGCAAAGGCGAAGATTCGGACATAACAAAGCTTGAAGAAATAGGAACCGCGATGACCCGCGCTTCACTGTGTATGCTCGGCTGTACCGCGGCAAACCCCGTATTGTCCACAATCAAGAATTTCCGCGAAGAATATATGGAGCATATTCACGACAAAAAATGCCGCTCGGGCAAATGCAAAAAACTTGTCAGCTTCAAGATTGACGCCGCCAAATGTATAGGCTGCGGCGCGTGCGCGAAAAAATGCCCCGGCAGCTGCATTGTTCAGGAAGAAGCGGCAAAATATCCCGACAAGAAACGGCCTCCGTACACTATCAATCAAAAGGATTGTTTAAAGTGCGGTGAATGTATGCATACCTGTAAATTCGGCGCGATATTTAAGAGTTAGGAGAAAAAAATGATAAACATAACAATTAACGGAAAAGCGTTAGAAGTTGAGCCGGGAACGACGATTCTTAAGGCCGCGGAAATGGTGAACGTGAAAATCCCCACCCTTTGTTACAGCCCCGATCTTGCTCCCTGGGCGTCATGCGGCATTTGTATAGTAAGAATGGTGAATAATAATAAAATGGTGCGCGCGTGTATAACAGCCTGCGAAGACAAAATGAACATAGTCACGCACGATCCTGAAATTATCGCCGTAAGGCGCACGGTTCTGGAATTAATCCTTTCCAACCACCCCAACGATTGTCTCCAATGTCCGCGCAACCAGTCCTGCGAACTTCAGGATCTGGCTTCGGAATTCGGAATCAGGGAAGCGCCGTACAAGAAAGTCGCCAACGATCTTCCGATTGACGATTCCAACCCCGCGATAGTCCTTTGCCCCGAAAAATGCATACGCTGCGGCAGGTGCGTAAAAGTCTGTCAGGAAGTGCAGAACGTCTGGGCTCTTGAATTTTTGGGACGCGGCATACACGGAAAAATCGCCAGCGCGGCGGACGCTCCCTTAGGCGAAAGCCCCTGTATCAAGTGCGGACAGTGCGCCGCCCATTGCCCCGTGGGAGCCATTTACGAAAGGGACGACACGGTAAAAGTCTGGAGCGCCCTGCAGAACCCGGAATTACATCCTGTGGTGCAGATCGCGCCGGCGGTCCGCGTAGCGTTAGCCGAAGATTTCGGCCTTCCTCCCGGAACCGTATTCACAAAGAAAATCTACGCCGCCTTGCGCCGTCTTGGCTTTAAGACCGTCTTTGACACAAACTTCTCCGCCGACCTTACGATTATGGAAGAAGGCTCAGAACTTGTTAAACGCCTTGGCCAGAAAGGAAGCCCCATCCCGTTGATTACTTCATGCTGCCCCGCGTGGGTAGACTACATGGAAAAATACTATACCGATATGATTCCCAACTTTTCAACCGCAAAGTCGCCCCAGCAGATGATGGGCGCGATGATCAAGGCTTACTGGGCGGATAAAGCCGGAGTAAATCCCGACAAAGTGTATTCGGTTTCAGTAATGCCCTGTACCGCGAAGAAGTGGGAAATCAAGCGCAATGACGACATGAAGAGCGCGGGTCACGGCTACGACGTGGACATAGTTATTACGACAAGAGAACTTGCGCGTATGATCAAACAGGCGGGCATAGAAATTAACAAGCTTCCCGATGAAGAGGCGGACAGTCCTCTGGGGCCGTACACGGGCGCCGGCACAATTTTCGGCGTAACGGGCGGCGTAATGGAAGCCGCCGTGCGCAGTGCGTACTACCTTGTTAACAAGAAGGAACTTCCCGATGTCAACTTTAAACCCGCCCGCGGCCTTGAAGGCGTAAAGGAAGGGGAAGTTGATTTCGGCAACGGGACAAAGATCCGCATCGCCGTCGCCCACCAGATGGGCAACATCGCCGCCGTTCTGGACAAAATCCGCGAGGCGCGGAACGCCGGAAAAGAGCCGCCATATCACTTTGTCGAAGTAATGGCGTGCCGCGGCGGCTGTATCGCCGGCGGCGGCCAGCCCTACGGCGCTACCGATGATATCCGCCAGCAGCGCACGAAAGGCATATACGCCGATGATGAAAAATCGAAGCTCCGCTGTTCGCACCAGAATCCGTGCATAACGCAGGTTTACAAGGAATTCCTCGGAGAGCCGGGCGGACACAAGGCGCATGAGTTACTGCATACCAAGTATGTGGAACGGCCTTTATACGTAAAGTAGAAATGTATGCGCCATTAAAACGGCGCATACATTTACGTTAAGCGACATTAAAACGTCGCTTAACGTAGCGGTTTACGGGCGGATTTTGCGCCTTCGGCGCAACCGCCCTACATTCTGCCGTTGGCAGAACGTCGTAAACCGCCATTAAATAATAATGAAGAGAAGGGGAAAATCATGGAAAAGTTATTTCAATTACAGCAAAAGGGGACTACAGTTCAGCGTGAGATCTTTGCGGGTCTTACTACATTCCTGACTATGGCTTACATTCTGGCGGTTAATCCGGGAATGTTAGGTTTGATTGGCGATGGTATGACACCGGGGGCGGTATTTACGGCTACGGCAATAGCTTCCGCTATCGCTACTCTTGTTATGGCGTTTTCGGCTAACCTTCCGGTAGCCCTTGCGCCGGGTATGGGGCTTAACGCTTTTTTTACTTTCACTGTTGTTTTAGGAATGAAATATCCATGGCAAGTCGCCCTTACCGCGGTCTTTCTTGAAGGTGTTTTATTTATAATCCTTTCGATGTTCAATGTCCGTGAGGCGATCATCAAGGCAATTCCAAAAAATCTGAAAAAAGCCGTTGCCGTAGGTATAGGTCTTTTTATCGCTCTTATCGGATTCGCGAACTCCGGCATAGTGGTTAATGACGCCGGTACTATAATTGGTTTTGGCAATGTGTCTTCTATCGGCGCTCCTCTTTTGGCTATCATCGGTCTGGCTATTATCGCGATTCTTTATGTCGCGAAGATTCCCGGCTCTATCCTTATCGGCATTATTCTTACCACTTTAATTGGTATCCCAATGGGAGTTACGACGATTCCCCAAGGCTGGAATCCGTTTAGTGTTCCGGCGGCTCCGCTGCTCTTCAAGTTTGATTTCTCTCCCGCGACAATATTTACATTTAAGTTTTTTACGATATTCTTTACTTTCCTGTTTGTGGATATTTTTGATACTATAGGAACCCTCGTCGGCGTTACAACTCAGGCAAAACTTATTGACGATAAGGGTAATATTCCCAACGTAAAACAGGCGCTTTTGTCCGACGCTATCGGCACTGTAGCGGGCGCGGCTCTTGGTACTTCTACCGTTACCAGTTACATTGAAAGTTCGGCCGGCGTTTCTGCGGGAGGCCGTACGGGGCTTACCAGTCTTACTACGGGCATACTCTTCCTTTTAGCCCTGTTCCTTTCGCCTATTTTCCTTCTTATACCTTCCGCGGCTACGGCTCCGGCCTTAATCTTTGTCGGCTTCCTTATGCTGCAGCCTGTAACAAGCATTGATTTTTCCGATCCTACAGAAGGCATACCGGCCTTTCTTACAATTGTTATAATGCCTTTCGCGTACAGTATCGCCGACGGTATAGTGTACGGGATTATTTCCTATGTTATTCTTAAGTTCGCCGGAAGAAAAGCAAAAGATGTTTCTGTAATAACATGGGTGCTGTTTGTCATATTCTTACTGCATATTATTCTTAAATAGGTATTCTCTCCCATGACTGACAGGGAGATACTAGAGCGTATAGACCATACGCTCTTAAAAGCGGCCGCTTCATGGCAGGAGGTTAAAACCCTCTGCGATGAGGCGGTTCGTTTTAAGACCGCCTCCGTCTGCGTTCCTCCTTCTTATGTAAAGCCCATTCAAAACGAATACGCGGATACGGTAAACATCTGCACCGTTATCGGTTTCCCTTTGGGCTACAGCATTACAGCCGCAAAAGTTCTTGAGACGGAACGCGCCGTTCAAAGCGGAGCGAATGAAATTGACATGGTGATTAACATTGCCGATGTAAAAAACGGGAACTTTGATTATGTACTGGAAGAGATAAAGCTGGTTAAAAAGGCTTGCGGCGGCAAGATTCTTAAAGTTATAATTGAAACCTGTTATCTTACGAAAGACGAAAAAATACGCTTGTGCGAAATTGTTACGCAAGCGGGAGCGGATTTTATCAAAACGTCAACCGGCTTTGGACCTGCCGGCGCGACTCTTGCGGATGTGGAGCTTTTTAAGAAGCACATAGGGCCTTCGGTTAAAATTAAAGCCGCCGGCGGTATAAAAACGCGCGAAGACCTTGAGGCGTTTATAACAGCCGGGACGGCGCGTATAGGAACAAGTTCCGCGGTAAAACTGCTCTGCGGCGAAAAAGCAAGCGGGTATTGATAAACGGAGCATATGAGGTAAAAATATGGAAACAACAGCCAGCCTTAAAAATATAGCCGCAAAACAAAAAGAACTTGCCGCCGAGATTGAGACGGAGTGCAAGGCTCTTGAAAACAGCGATCTTGTTAAAGAGAACTTAACCCTTAAAACAGAAATTGAAAGACTTCGCGGGGATTTTCAAAAAATAATATCTGAAAGTACGGTTATTAAAGATGAAAATACAAGTTTGAAAAACACCCTGTATGAGCATGTTTTTAACGAAAAAAACTCTATTGTTAATAATACAAGCCAAAGGCTTGACATTTTTTTCCGCGCGGAAAAAGAAGGCGAATTAAACAGGCTGACCGCTATCGAACAAAGCGTAAGAGCGCGTATAAAAAACATAAAAAGTTTTCTGGCGCAAAATAATACGGAAATAAGGGATGAGTTTGAAAGCAAACTTGACGAGTTGTCGGATTTACTGGACCAAAAAGTAACAGAAGCGAATGAAAAAGCCGCCAAATCGGACGCCTTTTCGGCGGAGGAACGCGAACAGCTTAACGCCCTTAAAGAAGAAGAAGTTACCGACGAGCAGATACGCGCCGTCTCCAAAAAGAACAATCTTGAAAGGTTTATCGGCTTGAACGTGCTTAATGTAATCGGAATATTCCTTTTATTTGTCGGAGCCGTCGCCGCTATGCGTTATACATACTTAAAATTGTCCGACCTGTTTAAGGGAATAGCGATATTTATCCTCGGCGGGATAATGCTCGTAACAGGGGAGATTTTAAACAGGAAGAAGCCTAACATTTTCTCTTTGGGAATCTCCGCCGGCGGCATTGCCATATTATACGCCGCCCTCGCGATTAGTTATTTCGTTTTGCATATTTTGGGAATGTATCCGGCCATTATTATTTGTGTGCTGTTAACAGCGGGGGCGTTTGTGCTTTCTAGCCGCTATAATTCGCAGATAATCGCGGCTTTTGCCCTTATAGGCGGGTATCTGCCGATAATTACGATTGAAAAAAACATTGACTTTGTTTACGGAGCGATGGTTTATTTCGCAATACTTAATTTGTTCGCGCTTATCGTTTCATGGAACCGCAAGTGGCGCGTAACGACATTTATAGGGTTGTTCCTGAATATAGCCGGCGCCGCGTACATTTGTTTGTTTGCCGGCCCCTACAGTTTTTTAAGCTCTTCCATACGTCCCGGCGCTTCGGATACTCTTGGTATGACGCTGTCAATCATATACGCGGTATTTTCCTTTTTAATTTATACCGCCATACCTGTAGTTAGCACATTCCGCGCGAAATTGAATTTCAGGAAATCCGACATTGTGATTCTTGCGATAAATACCGTATTCAGCGGTTTAATTATGTACGGGGTGTTTTATCGTTATGAATTGGAAAGCTACAACGGTATGCTAGCGATAGCGTATGCTGTTTTTTACCTGCTGCTGGGCAGATTTATCGAAAAGAAATTTACAGGTAAGGAAGTTTATACAAGGGCGCTTTTTTATTTAACAGCCCTTGCCTTTGTGGTATTGATCATTCCATTGCAATTTGGGCGGGTATGGCTCTCGCTGGGCTGGCTTGCGGAAGGCGTAATACTGGCCGTTTTCGGCATATTAAATGACGAAAAAAGATTCAGAAGGGCGGGATTTGTTATCTGCCTTTTGTGTTTAGTCGCCTTTTTATTGTTCGACTTGACATTAACGTGGCATTATCTGTTTGCCTGGAAATATTTGGCGATTACTTTAGGCAGCCTGCTTATTTTAGGCGCGTATATGTACAAAAAGAAGATGACAGGCGGTTTTGTTTCAGTTTATAAATATTTCGCGGTAATAAACGCGTGGGGCTATGTAATATATATTATCGGAGAACTAAGAAATTATTTATTATTACATTATTCGAACGAGCGGGTTTTTAGCATTTATTATCTTATATCTGCGGCTTCGATAACCGCCACATTCTTTATCGCGTATATAATTACGCGCATAAAACTCTTATCCGTAAAAGGAACGAAAATTCTTTCGGTAATAATGTACTGTGTGGGTATTATATGGCTGTTTGCCGCTAACAGCGCCCTTTCGCCCGTCGCTTCTGTTTATTTCAGAATGACAACGCCGAATCCCGGAATTACCGTTATAGGAACAATAATCCTTGCCGTATTGGGAATTTTATCCGTTCTTTCAGCGCTGGACGCGATGAAAATCATCGTTACGGAAAGAAAAAAAGGAATTGAATGGCTGCCTTTGGTTGTTTCGGGATACTTTATTATTCTTCTCTCGCATAATTTAATTCAACATTTTAATTTAAGTTTTTCCAGCGCGGTAATAAGCATTATATACGCGCTTACGGCGCTTGCGTGGATTATCTTCGGTTTTGTGCGCCGTTTTGTTTTTATCCGCCGCTTTGGATTGGCTCTCGCTATTTTCGCGGTTATAAAGCTGTTTCTTTTGGATTTGTACGGTCTTACTCAAGGGTACAGAATCCTGTCGTATTTCGCGCTCGGTATATCCCTTATAGGGATTTCATTTGTATATCAGTATTTCAGCAAAAGGCTGGAGTTAAAGGAAGGAATGACCATTCATGAAGAAAAAAAATAAATACTTGTTTGTTTTTTTGTTACTCCTTGCAACGCTTGCGCAGCCGCTGTTTTCGCATGACGCGGATATTAAAATAGAAGGCGGGAACCCTTACAAGTCGGTGCGGCTTACGCCTCAAATTTACAACGCGGCGAACAGAGGCCTTTCCGATCTTTTGATAAAAAACAAAGACGAGAATATTCCGTTTTTTATCAATTCAAGCGAAGGAAAAACAAACGAAACAAGGGAAACATATTTAATGAGGCTGATTAATTCCTATATAAAGGATGATAATTTTTTCTTTGACTACAAGCTTGCTTTTACGAGCGACAGCGACGTGATCGCGACTTCTATGGAATTTGCCACAAGCAGCACTGGTTTCGCGAAATCAACGGACGTATATGGCAGTTATGATAATAAACATTGGGAATTTGTGCAAAGCGATATGCTTTATGTCGTGGACAGCAAATCCAAACTTACTATTAACTTTCACCGTCCGCAAAAATACACGCATTACAGGTTAAAGTTCAACAATAATCTTGAACAGATTTCTTTTTACGCCGTTAATCTTGTTTACAGCCTTCAAATAAGCGAGGAAACGTTTTTTATTGAATCTTTTACGCCGAAATTTTCCGTGGAGACCAAAGATAAAATAACAAAAGTACTTATAGAGGACGTGAAAAATCTTCGTTTGTGCGATCTTCAGATAGAAACCGACGCTATGTTTATCAGGAAAGTAAAAGTTAACAGCGGAAATGAGAAAGAACTTTACAATTTATCCGTAAACGGCACAACATACACCGATACGGTATTACCGCTTAACCGCTATGTTTCAAACGATGAGATATTCACTGTATTTATCAGCGACGGAGATGACAAGCCTATAGATATAAAGAGCGTTACCGTACGTTATTACGCGGACGATCTTGTGTTCCAGGGAGAAGCGGGCGATGTTTACAAACTGGAATTCGGCGCGGATTTTACAAGAGCGGCGCCGGTGTATGATATACAGCGTTACAAAAACGAAATACTAAAAGGCCCCATAGACAAACTCGCGTTAGGCGATGTTGTCTATGTGAAAGTGGAACCTGTCCGCGAACCGGTTTCTCACAAAATTATTTTTAACATCGTCGTTTCAGCTATCGGTCTTCTACTTGCGGTGTTAATTATATTAAAACTGAAAAAATAAATTTTATTCAGGAAATTTCACACAAAGGCACAAAGGACACAAAGATCACAAAGAAGAATTTTGGGGTTTTGTACGTTAGCTTGTCGTGAGGTATTCAAGTCTGGCTTGCATACAACAACCCCCTCCTCTTCCCTTTGTGATCTTTGTGCCTTTGTGTCTTTGTGAGAGTATTTGCGAATTTATTCCGGCATTTTTACCGGTATGCGTACACTTTCTATCGAGAGCGCCTTGCCGTCTTTGCCTATGTCAATATATACGCCTTGCAGTTCGGGCTGGTCCCAGGCTTCTTTTGTCCAGTCGGGGATGCCTGTTATGTATTCTTTAACGCGGGAATTTATTTCGCTGCCGCCGACGGATTGTATGCTTCCCGTTCTGCCGGCGTCGGTGATGACCGCCGTTCCCCCGGGGAGTATAGTTTCATCGGCGGTTTGGACTTTTGTGTGCGAACCTATGACTGCCGAACAATTTCCGTCGGAGGCATAAAAGAGCGTCTTTTTTTCGGCGGTTGCCTGTGCGTGAAAATCCACAATTATATACGGAGTTTGTTTTTTTAGCCGCTCAAGAAGGGGGGGCAGGACGGTAAAAGGATTATTGGCGTGAAGCCTGTTAAAACCGTTCTGCCCCAATAAAACAATTACCGCTATTTTTTCATTTTCTGTTTTGTAAATTTTCTCGCCTATGCCGGGAGCGTCGCCGTTTATATTTTCCGGGCGCAGAACATATGGAATTTTTTCCATGTCCTCGGCAAGATCTTTTTTATAAAAACAGCATTCTCCCAGGGTAATTACATTTGCGCCCAGCTTATGTATGTATGCCGCGTGGCTGCGCCCAAGGCCGTTGCCCCCGGTGGCCCCGTCGGCGCAGGCGATTAAAAAATCAAAGGGATAGCGGCTCTTTATTTCGGGCAGGGCTTTCTTAAAAGCGTAAACTCCGGCTTTGCCCACAAGCTCAGCCGCGTAAAAAACTTTCATTTTATAATTTTTCCGGATATTTATGAGAGTCCATGCTTGATATAACGCGTTCAAATTCGGCGGCTGCCCGGAAATCGCCAAGTTCCCTGCATGTGTCTCTAAGGTTAATCAGGGCGTCATGATACTGGGGAAAAAGGCTTACGGATTTTTCAAAACAATTTCTGGCGTCTTCATAGTTCATCAGATTAAAATACAAAACCCCAAGATTGTTCCATACTTTAGGATCGTCTCCGCCGCGAGACAGGGCGGACATGTAACATTCTTCGGAAAGGGAAAATTCTTTTAATTCGTAATAAATTAGGCCCATGGAAAACCACGCTTCCGCAAGATCATCTTCTATAAGGACCGCGCGGCGGAAACTATCAATGGCTTCGCTGTACTCTCCCGTTTTTTGCTGGGCAATGCCTAAATTCAGCCAGAGCAGGGGGTTTTCCGGTTCCAGAGACAACGCTTCGCGGAAAAGGGGGATTGCTTCAAAAGGACGGTTTGCCTCTGTTAACGCGATACCGGAGTTGTTTAAGTTAGCGGCGGTTTCCATACTATACTATACCCTAAAAAATCAAGTCCTACAACCTGATTTTACCGCCCTTTTTTAAGAATACTACTAAAATATGATAAAAAACCGCTATTATTTTCTTGTCATTTATAGTATAATATTAATGGCTATATGGTAGGTAACTTGTGAAGGAAATCAGCGAATATAACAGCGGAATGACAGAACATGAGTTTTTTTCTTTCCTGTATGACAAGGTTATATCGAAGGAAATAACAACTTTCTCAAAATTGAGGGAACTGGTAACCCCGGCGCTCAAGGATAAATGGACTCATTCCGTGGTGCTTAAGGCCTTTAATCTTCTGAAAAGCTTAAATTGGGGGTTTTTCTCAAATATTTCCGCAAGTACCCATAAAACGCTCTGGAAGGAACTGGTTATTCCGGATAAAGTTTTCCCCGAAGCCGGAGACATTAAAAAAACACTGCAAATTTCCAACCTTTATGTCGCGATGCTGGACATTCACGGTTATACAAAATTTTGCATGGAATCCAGAAAAAACCTTTCGATGATGCACACTTTGGACTGGGCTATCGAAAATGAAATACGGCGCATTTCCACTTTATGCGGCGCGATAAGCCAGAGGGAACGCGGCGATGAAATGGTTGTTGTCGCCGCAACTGCCACAGACGCGCTTATGGTAACATTGTGTATTATCGACTATTTCGGCAAAACAGAAATTGTAAACGATCCCGCGATATCCACAAAACGCACCGGACACGCGGAAGCGCTTCCTGTTTTTAAAATTACCGCGGGAATCACCGGCGGCAATACGCAAAGCCCGCTTATCCTTACGGAAAGGGGAAACCTTGCGGGATTTCTCCTTAACTCGGGCGCCAGACTGCAAACAAGGGCAAATGAACTTTCTCCGAAAGAATCAAGGGTGATGATCGCCAAACAGGTAATGATGAATTATGAAAAAGAAAACGCCGCCGCGCCAACCAAGTGCATACTCGCGCAAAATGACGCAATATATTTTTTTGATACTGGACACATTGAATTTAAGGGAGTGATGATTCCCACTTGCGAAGTTGTCTTTGCCAAAAACGAGCTTTACAAGGAGCATTTCGCGCAGGAGATGACAAATCTCTTCAGCTCAATCCGCGATAATCTTTGGGAACAGAAGATATTTCAGGATTTAAATGATCTGCTTGTCAAAGTCGCCCATTCAATGCCTAAATTTAACATAACGCCCAAGCATCCTGTTAACGGCATGCAGACAATTACAAATGAATCCTATATTCAGCTTTGCCGCCTTGCGCTTAAGGCGTACAGCAGGGATGAGGATTATCATTTGGCGGTGGAATTCCTGCATAATCTTGCGGAGATCAGCGAGATGATACCTTCGTTTGACAGGCTGATTCTTGATTATCTTGAGGGAATTACCGACAGATACTCGCTTATCCTAAGCGCTTTTGAATTGCTTATTGACAAGGAAATTGAAGATAAAGCAGCCCAGATATTTCATGGGAATTATTACAAGACATGGCTTGCCGCCAAGAACGGCTTCAGCGTATATAATAAACTGCTGACTATCGGACGCAAGAGCAAGGATCTTACCAAAAAGAAAAATCTGTGGTTTGGTTTGTTGGCGCAAAAGAAAGAACAAATGGAATTTACCTTGTATTCCGGGAAGAAGTAAGGAAGGATTTATGAAGAATTTTCTTTATTCATGGCGTTTTTATTCTTATAGCAGAGAAGAGTACAGCGAATGCATGAATAAGCTTTTTATAAATAACCTGTACAATCTGCGTCAGTCAAATATGATAGTCGTAATTTTTGCCGGTATTTATTCGCTTGTTCCCTTATTAATTGATAATGACAAAGTCAGTTTTATTGCCTGTATTATTACGGCGTTAATCGCTTTATTGCTTGGATTGTACACAAATTATAAAATGCAGGTAGCGATAGTAAATGACAAGTTTGTATATATATTCACGATTTTATTTTATATAAACATTATGGCCTTCGGCATATTCATGAGCGTTTGGTCTGGCATAGGGTGGAACTCGGATAAACAAGTCGCTATTTTCCTGTTTTTTCAGGCGTGCGCGCTTCTTATGTTTATAAATCCGTTAATTTTTAATATTTGCCTTACTTTCGGCGCGATAGGCGTTTTTGTTCCTTTAGCGTTTATTTTTAACGCCGATATCAGAAACGCGGTTTATAATACCATAGACGCCGTGCTTGCCGGAATTATCGGCCTGTATTTTACCTGGCAAATTACAAAACTGCGGCTGGGGCTGGAACTAAGCACAAGCCTGTTGGAAGAAGAGCGCAACAAATATCTTAATCAAAGCACTATAGACGAGTTAACCCAGCTTAACAACCGCAGGGATTTTATGCAGACTTTTCAAAGGTATCTGCATAACTACAGGTCTTATGACGACTGGCTGTGCGTCGCTATTGCCGATATTGATTTTTTCAAAAACTTTAATGATCATTACGGCCATCCCAAGGGCGATGAATGTCTGCGCGGCGTCGGCGCGGCATTTACCAAAGTAAAGGAAACTATGGGCGTATACACCGCAAGGGTAGGCGGCGAAGAATTTGCCATGCTTTGGTTTGAGAAAGACGCGTCCCATGCGGACGCAGTCATTGACTGTTTTTACGGTTTAATAAGAGACATGAATATGCCGCACGCAAAATCAAAAGTTTCGGATCATGTTACGGTGAGCGTCGGGGTATATGTTGAACAGCTGGGAGAATCCAGCGATGTTCAGACTCTGTATAATCTTGCGGATCAAGCGCTTTATAACGCCAAAGAAGGCGGCCGTAATTGCGCGGTTATCACCGGAAGAAAAATAGAGCAGTATAAAATCCCGGCCCCCAAATAGCAGGCAAACGACAGCGATATTGTTTTTTCTCAATATTTTTCCGATATATAAATATGACCCGTAAAGGCGTTTTTTCGGTATTTTTGCTTTTTTCCGCGTGTTTTTCCCTCTTTGCCCAGGGGCATGAGACGGGCAATATGCCCTATGTTATCCGCGGCGAGGTTTATGTTGATTTAGAGCCTATTTACGCGGGACACGTCGATTCCGAGTACCCCTTGAGTATTCCCTCAGCCGGACAGCGCGCCCTTGAAGAGGCGGCCATATTTTTTTCGGCGATGATTTACGGCTGGTCTTTTAATTATGATGTGGGAGAAAGGGCAAGACGTATAGAGGAAAATCTGGATTTAACGCCCAGGGGCGTAATAGAAAAAGGCGACCCGCGCCTTAGCGTTACCGATGTTGAAGTAAGCGACAACAGGCTTAAAATATGGACGGATTATCATCTTACCGACTTACAGCAGAGCCGCATGCAGACATGGCGCAGCGGGATGATCAGGAGCGCGCAGGGCATAGGGTACGGCCCCGCGAGCATAGCCGAATACCCCGGCTGGCTCAAGTTGAAACAGACCGCGCTGGAAAACGCCGCAAAAGCCGCGCTTAGAACAATGCTTCGCGGCAGCGAGCGCAACCGTCCCAAAGAAGTAACCGGCTTTATCAGCCTTGCCTCCTTCCCAAGGTACTATATCGACAGCGGCAGATGGACAGCCTCCGCAAGATTTAGAGTTCAAATTACGGAAATTATTCCCTTCGCGGTTTATTAGGGGATAACGCTAAAAATTTTAAGAGAATTTTTTACCACGAAACAACACGAAAGAAGATGGAAGAATTTCACGCAAAGGCGCGAAGGCGCAAAGGACGCAAAGTTGTTGTCCGGTAAATTTTCGATTTTACAAGATAAATTATTTTTAAAACAAAGATCATGAAAGAAATACGATAATCAAACGTACAACAACTTTGCGCCTTTGCGCCTTTGCGTGAGGTCTTCTTGTAAACATTTAAAATGTTAAAAATTCCAGTTTTGGAACGATCTTTAACCACGGAAGCCATGAAATGCATATTATTAACGCAAGTATTACATATCCCACTAGTTTTGTTTTTTGCGGTTCTTCCGTATTAGCCGCAAACTCTTCTTCGCTTAATTCCATCAATAGAGTGTCAATTACTTTTATGGGATTCTTTATTTTTAGGCGGTATTTTTTGCTCATCATGACTGAGAAAAGGCGCAGGGATTCACCTAATAGTTCCCCAAAAGCGCCGGGGATTTTTAGGTCCTGCCGGATGCTTGCTTTTGACAGCATGATAAGGCCCATGAATGTTACTGCCCTGTGAAGACCGGATTTTAACGCGCCGGAAGTTATTTTTACAGGGCCTGCCATAAATAAAACCTGCCCGTAGGGGATTATCAGGTTAAACGCGGTAATAAAAAGTATTGTTATAAGCGTAAGAAAGGGATTGGTTTTTTTTCCCGTAAACAGAAGAAGCAGCCAGAAAAAAATAAATTGAAGAAGTCTGTATTCCGTGCTTGGATTGAAAAGCAGGGCGGGCATTATTACTAGGCCGGAAAAAAATAACGCCCTTGCGCTGAAAAGTTTTTCGTAAATACTTTTTTGCGTTTTCATCTGCCCGCCCTTGATTGGTACCAAAGCGATTTTTGCGTAAAAACTTCACAAAAAGCGCCCAGGGCGATGCCTGTAATGAGTCCCGCCGCGAGAAAAGGGGGCGCTATATATAGCGCACTATTCTGAAAAATAAAAATCCGCGCTAGCGTTAACTGGGCGATATTGGAAACCATAGCGCCCGCGGTTCCTATTCCTATAAAAGAAATTTTTTCACGACCTGGCTTGCCAAACAAACGGCGCAGAAAAAACATTACCAGTGCGGAAGATAAAGTTCCCGTTACGGAAAATAAAAAAACATACGAGAATAAAGTTCCCGTAATTATCGCCTGCCCGAATATTTTAAGGCAGACCAGAATCATATAGCCGCCAAAGGGGAAAATGTCCAACGCGATCATCAGAGGAAGATTCGCCAGTCCCAGCCGCATGAAGGGCAGGGGCTTAGGGACAAGGTACTCGACGGCGGAGAGAAAGAGGCAGCAGGCTCCAAGCAGGGCTATGGTTTTTCTACCATGTAATGCTGTCGATGTCATTGTCATCTGTTCCTTCTATAATTAGCATAACTTTATTCGGCAGGCAAAACGCCCACTGTCCTTGTTGGTGAAGGTGCCCCATGCCGACGCAGGTTTGATTATTACACGGCGAAGATTCAATCCACGCCTTGCCTTCGTTGATTTTTACGATTGTATCTCCAAGAGGCCCGTTTACTTTGACAGTTTCGTTTGTCTCAAGAGGAAAAGTCCATTCTTTATCCTGTCCCCGTATCAGCACCCTGACCGAACTGTCAGGTTTAATGTACGCGGCATACGCCGAGGTAACAGTAAGACATACGGAAATAAAAATGATTATTATATCGAGGATTTTAATCCGTCTCTTCATTACAGACAGCATAGAGATAAATCGGACTATTTACAATCCGTTATTAAAACGTTACATTGTTTTTATGAAGAAAATATCACTTACAGGGATTAAACCCACAGGCGATTTGCATATAGGGAATTATTTCGGCGCGATAAGGCCCGCGCTGGAACTCGCGAAAGAGTACGACGCCCGTTATTTTATCGCCGATTACCACGCTCTTAACACAATGAAAAATCCTGAAGAATTAAATTCCACTATCAGGCAGGTTGCCGCAGGCTGGCTTGCTTCAGGGCTGGATCCTGAAAAAGTAATTTTCTACCGTCAAAGCTCTATTCCTGAAGTTTTTGAGCTTACAACTATGCTTATGGCGTTTACTTCCAAAGGGTTAATGAACCGGGCTCACGCGTACAAAGCCGCCGTTCAGGAAAACGAAGAAAAAGGCGCTGATACGGACGCGGGTATTAATATGGGTTTGTTTACCTATCCTGTGCTGATGGCGGCGGATATTATTATTTTTGACTCCGACGTAGTGCCTGTCGGCAAAGATCAGGTACAGCATATAGAGATGGCGCAGGATATAGCGCAGTCGATAAACGCTAATTACGGCAAACAGGTGTTAAAAGTACCGCAAGCCGCCGTTCAGGAAAATGCCGCGGTAGTGCCGGGCCTTGACGGCAGAAAAATGAGCAAGAGTTACGGCAACACAATTCCCCTTTTCGCTCCCGAAAAAACGCTGCACAAAACCATTATGCGAATAGTAACAAATTCCCAATCCGTGGAAGAGCCCAAGGACCCTGATACCTGCCAGATTTTCCAGCTCTACAAACTTTTTTCGCAAGCCGGCGAGCAGGACGCCCTGGCGAAACGATACCGCGCCGGAGGCATGGGCTGGGGAGAGGCGAAGGAAGAGCTGTTTCGCGTAGTAAACCGCACTATTGCTCCCATAAAGGAAAAATATGACGCAATCATGGCGGACATTCCCGCTCTTGATAAAATTCTTGAGCAAGGCGCGCGGAAGGCGCGTCCCATTGCCGCCGCCGTTGTAAACCGCTTCCGCAAAGCCGCCGGAATCGACTGACATGTATGCGCCATTAAAATGGCGCATACACATTATAAAGGAAAGGAAATTAAAATGAGTATAGTTGTTTGTATAGGCAGCGGCAACATGGGAGCCGCTTTGATGAAGGGCGCGTGCGCTGTCGGCAGAACGAGAGTGACAAGCGGGAATATTTTTTTTACCGATGTTGATATTGAAAAAGCCCGCTCTCTCGCGGCTGAATTAAAAGCGAATGTAATTGAATCAAACATAGAAGCGGTTAAAAAGGGTGATTTTATTTTTCTCGCCGTAAAGCCGCAGGTTCTGCCTAAGGTGTTAGCCGAAATCGCCCCCGCCGTCAAAGAAAGATTGAGCTCAGGCTCTTCCCCGGTATTTGTTTCCATGGCGGCGGGCTGGTCCATCGCGAAGATAAAGGCGGCAATTAGCGAGAAACTGCCCGTAGCGCGCATAATGCCTAACACGCCGGCTCTTATCGGAAAGGGAATGATAGCCTTGGCCGCGTCCGGCGAAGTCACGGCGGAAAAAATTTCGGAACTTGAAAAAATGCTGGAAGGAGCGGGCATTGTAGACATTCTTGACGAAAGTTACATGAACGCCGCCACAGGTCTTTCCGGGTCGGGCCCCGCCTTTGTTTATATGTTTATTGAAGCCTTAGCAGACGGAGGAGTGCGCGCGGGACTTCCAAGAGACAAAGCTCTCCGCTATGCCGCCCAAACTGTTTTCGGCTCCGCGGCAATGGTTCAGGAAACGGGAAAACACCCAGGCGAATTGAAGGACATGGTAACGTCTCCGGGCGGAACGACAATAGCCGGTCTTGCCGCGCTGGAAGACGGCGCTTTTCGCGGTTCTGTGATAAAAGCCGTGGAAGCGGCGTGGAAACGCGCCGGGGAATTGAGTTAAAGGGAAAATATTGTTAATATAAATAATCTTTTTTAGGAGGGAAATATGAGTGACGCGGTAATGTTCGCTAAATACAATCAGTCGGGTAACAAGGCTATTTTTAGTTTGTTGGACAAGATGAGCAATGATGAAAGGGAAAAAGACAGGGGAAGTTTCTATGGAAGCCTCTCCAATCTGTTCCGCCATGTTGCAGGCGGAACCCGGTTTTTTTTGGGATTGTATAAAACCGCGTTAAGCGCCAACGCCGCGGCTGTAAAGGCAATTTCCGCGATTGAATCTCTTCCAAAACTCCCCGAGGGGGCGTTAGCTGAAGCGCAGTGGAAAGAACTTGAAACAACAATGAACGCTATTGACGCGGCTTATATCGCAGTGGCGGAAGCTTTAAACGAAGCTGATCTTGCTCTTCCGGTTCAAGTTAAATGGTATGGGGGAAATCCCGATTCTGTGCCGCTGTCATTTATGTTGAGCCAGCTTGTTGTTCATAACACGCATCATCGCGGGCAAATCTCGCAGATACTTGATTCGCTTAAGATTGATAACGACTATTCGGGGATTAAGATCGAGTTTATTTCCAAGTAGGAATTTTTCGAAAGAATTTCACACAAAGGCACAAAGGAACACAAAGATCACAAAGAAGAATTATGAGGTTTTGGAAATCTTGAGGTGTCAAATTGTCACCTCAAGTTGAGGTGGTTCAAGATATTTACCTTATGTGCTTATTTATCTATGTCTACGAAAGAGATTTTACATTGTTAACTGTTGTATAGAATAAATGACCGTTTTTTTTAACTTTTTTCTATCGTTTGTTATGTCTTTCTTTGAACGAATTTCGTATTGATTTGAAGAAATTTATGGCTTTTTTTATGATTTTTCTTGACAAATAATCAATTTTTATTGTATTATATTAGAAACAAAGGTACTTTATATGTGTTCAAAATAAACGGTGGTTTTTTTAAGACATGTATAAATGTGTTGTGAAAAGAAGGAGGAAATAAATGAAGAAGTTTATGAAAATCACCGCCGTGTGGTTCGTGCTGATTGTAGTTGTTTTCTGTACATGTAAAGACGATAGCGATTCAGGTAACAATCAGCCCGGTTTTAACATGACCGGCACTTATACGTTTACAAACGGAGGTAATTGTACATGGATTTTTACCGCCGATGGGAAGTATCAGTGTTCCGGTTATGCTATTAACGGAACGAAAACGGGCACTTGGTCTTCAAAAGGTAATGATATAACCATCAGCTATGCGACAAGCGACGGTGGTTCAATTTCGGGTAAAGAAGTTTTTACCGTTCAGGAAAGCGGGAATCGGCTTACTCTTACTCTTAAGGATGGGCCGATATCCAATTTGCTGGTTATATTTTCATTAGCCGCCAAGTCCGTCACTCTGACTAAAACAAGTAGTAGCGGCAACAACGGAGGCGGAGATATTGCGGTAAACTTTAGAGAAGTGACTGCGAATGGTTCTACTTATCAAACCACAACGCAGTTGAAGCTTACATTTAGTATGGCTATTACCGATCTTTCAGCCGATGACATAACCTTGAGCGGAGTATCCGGTGTAACCAAGGGAACCATAAGCGGTTCAGGGCCGGAGTATACTTTGGGTATTAGCGGTTTTACCGCGAGCGGAAGTCTTAGCGTAGCGGTAGCGAAATCTGGTTTTACCATAAACGATTCGCCGAAAACGGTAACCATTAATTATTATAATGGCGGCAGTTCACTAACGATTGAAATGGTTACAATACCCGGTGGAACCTTTACGATGGGTAGTCCAACAAGTGAACCTGGAAGGAGGGACAATGAAGTACAACATTCGGTAACGTTGAGCGGATTTTCAATGAGCAAGTATCCGGTAACGCAGGAGCAGTATCAGGCGGTGATGGGGACTAATCCGAGTTATTTCAAATCAGCCGTATCAGGAGAAATCGGGACTCCAGGCAAATTGCCTGTTGAGAGTGTAAGCTGGTATGACACGCTGGTATTCTGTAATAACCTGAGCATTGCGAAAGGATATAGCCCTGTCTACCGTATATCAGGAAGTACAGATCCGGCAGTATGGGGAAACGAATCATGGAGCATGTATCCGACATGGGACGCTGTTGAAATGATTGCCGGTTCTAACGGATATCGTTTGCCTACGGAAGCGGAGTGGGAATACGCGTGCCGCGCCGAGACAACGATGGCGTTTAACAATGGGAATAATGATTGTAATGATATTAATTTGGTTGGCGCAGTTGTATGGTATACCACCAATAGTGATGATAAAACACATCAGGTGGGGTTAAAGGCTCCTAATGTTTGGGGACTTTATGATATGCATGGGAATATGAGTGAATGGTGTTGGGACTGGTTTGGTGATTATTCGAGTACTATTACGAATAATCCTACCGGTCCGGTTACCGGCTCTTCCCGGGTAACACGAGGCGGGATATATTACACTTTTTCCTCTTACCTGCGTTCTGCGTCTCGGACCGCCAGTGAGCCGTACAATCGGGGATCCTATGTTGGCAGTAGCGGCAATGGCTTCCGGCTGGTGCGTTCTGGGTTCTGAGTTGCGAGAAGGGCGCGAAGACTGGGGCTGTCCAAGAAGTAACATTTTGGACAACTTTTTTTATTAACTTTTAAGTTGACGTTTTTTACTCCTAAAATTTCAAACGTCTGAAATTTTAGGAGTACTCTTATGCCGCTTTATCCCTGTTTG